>SXGS01781180.1_pt1 | contig 14852 bp, 16 predicted proteins | sample 3174681 | NCBI WGS metagenome assembly SXGS01 (sample SAMN11356861, study PRJNA531348) | freshwater metagenome | isolation source: freshwater sample F1-80 | place: China: Fuxian Lake, Yuxi | collected 2017-12-25
GTGCATATTCGGATTTCATTCATTTTATAATTGAAAACAACCGAGGTATACACATTGATGATTCCCTTGTATTTTTTGTCTTTCATGGAAGAATACAACTCCAACGGGGTCGTGGTGACTCCAATCCAAGCACCGTTTATGAAAACTTTGGTTAATTTGTGCAGATTTGGCGTTGTTAAATCGGCGAATTCTTTTGAATTCTGCAGATTTGGCGTTGTTAAATCGGGTGCCGGCGCGCCGGCAGAAGAGGCGAACAAATCGTCCAACGTCTGGGTGTAAGGCGCGACATACTCGTGCAGAGAATTGGAATTGGATTGAATAGTTATGTTTGCCATTACGCTCAGGTTTTTCACAACACCCACGGAATGACCTTCAGGGGTTTCTGCTGGACAAATAAATCCCCAGGAGGTTGAATGTAATTTACGAGGAGCAATGAGTTTTCCGCTTTTTTCTGTTGGTGCAGATATTCTGCGAATATGACTGATGGTCGATGGATTGTTTAATCTACTCAACACTTGAGCAACCCCGACTTTGGACGAATTGCTGTTGTGTTTGATTCCAAAATCACCGCTGGACAAGGCTCTATAAATGCCGCTTTCGATGGTAGCAGATTTCACGATTTTATAAATATTTGTCATGTTGATGATGTTTTCGTAATCGTTGGTGGAACGCCAGGAACCTGTGGTGATTTCTTTCAGAATTTGTTTTTCCATATCTTTCACGAGTTTATTGAAATAATTGCGGTACAAATTGTTCAGTAACGTGCCGGTTAAATCCACCCGTTTGTTGGCGTATGAATCCCGGTCATCCTGCGGTAAAATCTCGAAATATGCCAACATAAGACGATAGGTCATGTAACCGAGGAAATAGATTTTCTGTGTAGGGGTTTTGCAATGAGGAAACAAATCTCCTCCCAACACATCCATGGCGAAATTCCGTTTCTGGCGTTCCCCCAGTGCGGCATCCATGGTTTGAGGAGTGTACATGACAACATTTGTAATGTATTTCAAACAATCTTCCTGGGTTGGATACTTGCTAGCGTCCACAATAGAGGCTTTCAAAAAGTCTGTGAAATCTGGGTGTTCTGCGTCAACGTCCAACACAATTTTATTGCAAATATCTTTGTCGGATATGACTCCGAGAGCTCGGAAGACGATAAATATTGGGATGGGATTTCGGATGCGCGGAATACTTATCTGCAGAGGATGCCCAAATTCGTTTGGTTTGGACAAAATGTACATGGCGAGTTGTTTCGGTGAAATGCATTTGAAATCCGGCACAGATTTTACTTCGGCTTTCCACAGATATTTCGGATCGCTTTCCAGGAAACAATACACATTATTTTCCGCGGCTCGTTCCTGGGCAATCACGGTTTTTTCACTGCCTTTAATTATGAAATATCCTCCAGCATCTTTGCGACATTCTCCGGTTTGTTCCGGGGTAAAATGTTTGTACAAATTCAGCACACAAATGGAAGATTTCAACATGACGGGGATTTTTCCGATATGTATGTCTGGCAATTTCCGATGAATGATGTGTGAGTGTTCTAAATTCTCACCACTTCGGACGACATATTTCACATTAATATCCACGGTTGTGACAGCCGCATAGGTGAAATTTCTTAGCCGAGCTTCCTTCGGAAACATTAGCTTTACTGCACCATTATTTTCGTGTATTTGCGGGCGTTGAATATTGAAATTATCGAAGGTTATGAAAACTTCCAGGGCATATTTTTCGGAAATCGTGTCGTAATCATCAGGAGAGACGACTCGGATTTGGTTAAACATGTCGATAGTTCGCATAATTTGATAATTTACGAAATGATTATAGGACTCGATTTGGTGTCTGACCAGACGTTCCAGATTACGACCTTCGAAATAGGAATTGATGATTTTCCAGGGGGTTTCGATGTAGTTGTCTGTCGCTGCAGCAGCGCCGCTAATGGCGATGTTTGCGCTGATATTTGTTTTTGTATTGTTGTCGCAGCTGCCATCGACACTTGTCATTGAATATGTAGAAGATGACATTACTGCGGTTATTATGTCTATCAATTTTTAGATCTATATGGGTTTTGGGTTCTCTCTTGTAAATAGAAGAAAAAACTGAGTTTGCAGTCGCAAACAGGCGTTTTGCTGCTGCAAAAACTGAAACGCCAAACAACTCACAGAACAACGCCTAAATGAGAATCATATCAGGAGACAAATATTTGCACTGTTTTGGGTATGATGGTTGGGGGTGGACTTTTAGTTTACAAGAGTATCCACTACATGATACACAAGTGGATGTTTCATACAGAGCAGAGACTATTTATGCAGATAATACGTTTGACACCATGCAAATAAGTATATATCAATTAGACAAGTATATAACCACTTTGCAGCTGTATAAACTTTTAACAGATACTTGTACATTTCAACTAATTCCAGATAGACAGTTCCATTTATTACAATTCAGGACCAATTTGATTCCAATTAAAACTTTTCAAATTATAGATGGATATGTTTGTGTGAACCATCTCGGCGAATTGTACAAAATTACACCAGTTCTTGAAACGCGCGAAACACGTATAACACATGCGCAAAACTTTCATCTAATTCTCTATGATACAGAAGACGAAAACGCATTGCGAGTAGAATATGATGACGCAGATTTAGACTGTGGGTTGAAATGAAGCGGCGGTGGTGATTGCCGAAAAATTTTTCTCTCGATTGCGACCAGAACTTCTTATTTTTGCTGGTAAGAACCGCTGATACCCCTGAAAAATAAAACCATTCTGGTCGCGATTGAGAGAAAAATTTTGTGCGCAACCCACCAATGATTGTGCGCGAGTTTATTTCAATCCGCAGTCTAATTCTGCGTCATCGTATTCCACTCGCAGAGCATATTCGTTTTGTTTTGCATAATGGATCAACCGAAAGTTTTGAAATGCCTCATATCTTGTATTTTCTATGCATGCTTTAGGGGTTATTTTGTATAATACACCCTTATGAGTGACGCACACATATCCATCCACGATTTGAAAAGTTTCAAAGCAATAAGTTGCAAAAACTATGTTATTGTCAGCATGTTGAACCATGTAAAAATCTTTTATTTTGGTTATTCTGGTGTTGTATCTGCATGCGATTAATACTATTTTGCCAACAAATGTGTTTGAACAATTTACTTGTATGAACTTATTGTCACATGCAATGTCTGCTACTTCTGATTCTTCTATGTGATACGAAATGCTTTCAAGTGCAATATTTTGCAAACTGAAAACTTTTCCATTGAAACAATGCAAATATTTGTCACCAGATAATATTTTCATTTTCAGGGAGGGTTAACTGAAGTGGTTATGTCTTCTGATTATTTGTTTGTTTTATTTCTCAGTTTTTTAGGTTATCTTGAACCACTTACAATTGCACACGAGCTCACTTCAATCCGCAGTCTAAATCTGCATCCTCATATTCAATTCGCAGAGCGTTTTCATTCAGGTTTGGAATCAATCGAATGAAAGGAGTCAATCGGAATCTTTGAAATGTCCTATAACTTGTATTTACTCTACAGGCTTGGGGAGTTATTTTGTATAACACGCCATCGTGAGTAACACATACATATCCGTCCACGATTTGAAAAGTTTCAAACAAATTAGTTGCCTGAGCTACGTCTTTATTATTATGTTGAACTATGCGAAATCTATTTATTTTAGTCATTGAGTCACTGTATTTGTGACCAATTAATACTATTTTACTGGCAACCGCGTTTGAACAATTTATCAGTATGTGTTTATCATCGCCTGTGATGTCTGAATCTTCCATGTGATATGTTATGTCTTTGTGTGCAATATCTAACAAACTGAAAACCTTTCCATTGAAACAATACAAATATTTGTCACCAGATAATATTTTCATTTAGCTGTTTCTTTGCGAGTTGTTTAGTACAAAGCAATTGCGTTTCAGTTTTTGCCGTCATACCCCTTCCAAATTTTTTCTCTCAATCGCCACCCACTGAAAATAAAATACTCTGGTCGCGATCGAGAGAAAAATTTTGCGAGACCGCGAACATTTGCATGCGATGTTTATTTCAATCCGCAGTCTAAATCTGCATCATCGTATTCCACTCGCAAAGCATATTCATCTTGTTTCGTATAAGGGGTTAATCTAAAATTCTGGGATACACGATAGCTTGTATTTGCTCTGCAGGCTTGGGAAGTTATTTTGTATAACACACCCTTATGAGTAACACACACATATCCGTCTATAATTTGAAAAGTTTCAAAATAATATTCAATAGGACTGACTGAAATCGCATCGATTGCTCTAATTATGTGAAATTCATAGTGACGAGGACTTATTAATACTATTTCGCACATAAGTGCGTTTGAACAATTCACCCGTATGGACTTATTGTCGCACGCGCTATCTTCAATGGTTTCCGCGTCTTCTATGTGATACGAAATGTCTTCGTGCCCAACATCTTGCAAACTGAAGATATTTCCATTGAAACAATGCAAATATTTGTCACCAGATAGTATTTTCATTTTCAGGGGTTTAACTGAAGTGGTTGTGTCTTCTGATTATTGTTTGTTTTATTTTTCAGTTTTTTAGGTTGATCGCGACCGCGCGCGACCTAATAATTTTGCCTAACAATTGCACCCCAGGCGCACACTTGTCCATTTCGCAAACTTGTGTTTTCAATGGCTCCTTTTTTCTTCGGAGCCACACACCCACCGGACCGAACACGTCGAATAGCTGTGCGAGTTCCGCTGGGATAGTAGCTTTTTGTGCTGGCAAGAGCCGCCAATGGCAACCCAATTTTGTAAGCGGATTGACCTACGGCATTGCTTTTCAGAATGTTTACATAGAGAGAAGATTCCATGGGAGGCACATAATTTGTGTGAGTCGACACGGGAACTTGCCGTTGGGATGAATTAATTACATAACTTTGCGGAACAGACAACTTTGCTTGCGCAATTTGTGCAGCTTTTACCCGCTGATTTACTGCGGTTCGCAAATATTGGCTGCGAGCATTCGTGTTCATTTCCGCAAATACCGGGTCTTGTGATGGATAAAACTGGGGTGGAGTTGGATGTTTTCCTGGAAGAGATCCGTAGTTGTGATACGGCATAGCACCGGGATATTGGTTTGTACTCAAAGGTCCTGTGACAGGGGCATTCACATATCCACCGCCATACGACACGGAGCCAATAGATGTTGACACAGCATAGGGCGATGACATATAATTACGTGGGCGTTTAAGTCGACGTTGGCTTCTGTTTTTGCCGCCAACCACAGAATAAAAAGTGTGAACTGGTCGCGATCGAGTGAAAAATTTTCTGATAACGCGCCCCCAGTCTTAGGAAAAACTGGGTTTGCAGTCGCAAACAAGCGTTTTTTATTCAGCGCGCCGAATAAAAAACTGAAACCGTGAATCCTGATGTATGGTCGTCACCAACTTAATTGATACAATGGAATCCAGCACGTATTCTAATGTTATGACCGGACGAGAATTTAACAAATCACATCCGGGAAAATATTACAAATTGCTCGTTAAAACGCCACAATCTTGGTCTTGGATCAAACCTTGGACATGGTTCGACACATCTGCTGCCACTGCCGCAGAGTATAAAATAAATAATTACGTGTTTTCGGATGGATTGAATGTGGACACAGTTCCGTTTCATCCCACATTAGACCGTTATTCTGGCGGCATGCATTTTTCAAGCATTCAAATCGCATTGGTTAGTGGTGAAACTAAATTCACTCACATTGCGGAAGTGAGTGTGCCAGATGATGCGAATGTCCTTATAGGAATGATAGATTACAAAGCGGATAAACTCATACTTAAATTGAATGAATGTCGCCCGATTTGCGACGTACAGTGCGACTATTTGAAAAAATAATATGTCCATAATATTGACAGGTTTGCGGTCAGTCTCGCCCAGACGTTTTTCTTCTGCGGCATCACAGCGGCAAAAGAAAAATTGAAAGCCGCAAAATCCTGATAAATAATTGTACCAAACTCAGATCAAATAATGGAACAAACCACCCCAGTTTCAATGGAACAATCTTCATCGACTTCTGTTGCCGTTGCCGTCAGCGAACAACCAACCATTTTAGACGAATCGCCTGTTGTGCCAGAACCCGCGCCCGTCAAGCAACAAACCCCTGCTGAAAAATACGCCGAATACGTGTTGGATGGTCGAGTGTTTAACAAACTATTTCCGGAAAAACACTACAAATTAATTAGCCAAACACGACATCCAACTTCTGCGTGGAATCGATCTTGGATTGGATCGTGGTTTTATGTGGAACCACCTGTGGAGTTTAAAAGTTATGAGTTTGTGTATTCAGATGGATTAAATGTTGACACGGTTCCATTTAATCCTACTGGATATTGTTCCGCTGGAGGTTTGTATTTTACGAATATTGAAAACTTCTTTTGCCACTGTCATACGTATCACACACACGTCGTTGAAGTTATTGTTCCAGATGACGCAAAAGTTTATATCGAGCATCGCAAATATAAAGCCGATAAGCTCATACTTAAATTACAAGATCGCCGAACCATTACAAAATTTATATGCGAAGAGTATCAACGGTTAACAATTTGTGGCGGTAGTTCTGACTTCATTATAAATACATTTAAGCTTATTCCAACAGACAAATTAACAGAAGACATAGTGAAATATTTTGTGAACTTTATTAAATGTGGCAAATTCTCACTAAATTTTGTTCCAGAACACTTAAAAACCGCAGAAATATGTGAATTGGCGGTTGAAAATGCTGATTGGTCGATTCAGTTTGTTCCCGCACATTTGCTAACACTCGAAATGTGCAATAAGGTTATTTTGAACAATCCTCACCTTATTGCATACATACCAGAACACTTTCGTGCGCATTTAACATCAATCAAGCAATTAACAGAAGAAGAAATACGTGAAATTTTGGAGTCTACCTAAACGTTGCGCGTTTACAGTGAATGTTGTGCATATATTTTTTCTTGAATAGGACTGAACTGGAACGTTTTGTTTCTAACAAAACTATATGGGTAAACGAAGCAGACATACGAAAACGCATCGTCGAAAAAGACGCGGGGGAGGTTTTATGGATTCCATTTCGAATTGGACCAGCACATTGAAACAAAAAGTCACTGGATTATGGCGAAAACCTGTGCCGCCGCCGCTGCCGCCCGGTTCCACGTATTCGGCGCCAACTGTGCCCATGGCGGCGCCACCATCTGCGTTATCTCAGCCCCTGGTTGCATCAGCGCCAATCGCGGCGCCGACAACCGCGTTTCCACCACAAGCAGTAGACACAACGGATAATTCTCTTCCACCTCTACCACCACCTTCTGCTGTCGGTGGGCGACGTCGCAGAAGAAAACACGCAAAAACTCACCGAGGTGGTGCGCCACATTCGTATTTATCCGCCACGAATCTCGCAGCAAACGCATCACCTTTTTCTTCCGGACCAACCGCCAAAGTACACAATTGGGTAGGAGGTCGTAGTCGACGCCGGCGACACAGGCACAGAGGATAAAAACTGGCGCATTGCAAAAACTGAAACGGATTTTTCAATTATTATTGAAACCAACAACAACAACAACAGATGGAGAATTTAACTGAAGCAAACAAGCAACACATTCGCCGACATTGGCAATTAAAAAACCGCGAAGAGAAAAAATGGAAAGCCTATTACGATTCCGGAGGAGACAGACCAAATGAAAGTTACCTTACCTATTTGAATACAGAATACGTCAAGTATTTGTTACATTGCAACATAGATCCAAATGACAGAATGATCGCCGAAGAATTGTGGTTGTTCATAAATACCGGAAAAGAAAACACCGCTAATGCAAAATAGTCCAATGGGTGGCTGATGGCTGGCGGTTATTACGCGTAATAAATAACATGAAATAATTTTTTCTGTTTTCTCTCTGCAGCCGTGGCAATAGAGAGAAAATGAACACATAGATTTTTGGGTCCTAGTAATGTATGTTTGAGCCGGCAACAGACGTCACAAATAACAAAAAAGCGTTTTTTGAATTTAACGAAAAAGACAAACGATTCCAGGAAATTCAGAGATTAATTGCGGAAAAAGAACGCATGTTGTTTGAAAAACGTGCTGGCATAGAAGCCGCTGCATCAGAAAACGATTTATTGAAAGATGTGAAACAAGATTACGACGAATATTACGCCTATATCCGGAAACAAAAACAAGATCAAATAGATGCTCTGATGCAATTGGAACAATATATTGTGGAATTGAACCGAGAAGGGAAATTATCCAGGCGAAATCTGAAAGACGCCAAGAGAGAACAACACAACATTCTGAGAGAAGTCAACGATATACGCAGAAGTATTAATGGATTAATTCAAGGCTTGAGTTCCCAAGATCCCGACACACATTTCAGAGATGATTTGGAATACAACGGCGAAGCTTTGGATGATACAGACACGATTTCAGACACTTCGAGCGATTCGTCGACCACAACCACAACTTCATCAACACCAACTCCGCCAACAAATGAATCACTGGAATTTTATTCGGGACCAGATCGACCACCTCCTTCACCAACTCACACTCCACCGCCTTCGCCGACTCATACTCCACCGCCCATGCCTCTTCGATCTTCGGAAGAATTAACGCCGTTGCCAGAAGCAGAAGAACCGAAACCTTGGTATAAATTCTGGGGAGGTCAACCGCTGATTGATGAGTGATCGCTAAACTGTTTTCTCTCTTTTTTTCCGATTGCGAGAAAAGAAAGAAAATAATAATGGCTAAATGCCCGCAACCTATTCCAACACTTCAATATCTAAATCCGGGAAAATCGGAGGCGGTAAAGCCGCAGGTTCATCAAAAGATAATTCGTCTGCTTGCAGAGGTATAGATGCTCCTATGGAAATTTTGTCGCTATCTTCATTCGCATCGGCGCCAGCATCCGCGGCTTTTCGCTGCAAATAACGTTCTGTGCTGATAGTTTCCAAGCGTTCAATGGTCTTTGGCGCATCAATCTCGCCGGTTTCAGAATAATCAATGTCGCTAAATGACACGCTTACAGGAGTTGCTGGGTCCGTGGCGGCAGTAGGCAAAGACACTAAATCTGCGGCATTGGGTATGGCAACGGATGGTAGAGTCACAGCTGCCTCGCCGCCAGCCATGGGCGCCACACCTGGCGGAGCATGGATGGGTTCTTGTATAACTTTTTCACTGACTTCCTCTGTTACATCATATTCAGTTGATGTAGACAAAAACGCGTCCAATATGGATTTAATTGGAATACTGTCTCGGATAGTTAACATAATACTTTCTCTGACCAATATTTCCAATTCGCGGTTATTTTTCTGCACTTGCAGAGGAGGTATACCCAATTCAAATAAATAGGTATTTGAATAAATTTTTCTGCCGGCTTCAATGTACACTTTATGGATGAACTCGTTTATTTTCGGGAAGGGAATGTCGATCTTTTTTTGTTTTTGTCCGACTCTCATAGCTGTCAGCGACTTTAACTGAAGTATGTGCACAGTTGTCAATAAATCTTCCAAATGATTGCATCCAGTGGCTTCACATATTCTGTTTTTTTCCCCGTCAATAGTGACAGACGTCCACCGAGGAACTTGATTAATTAAATTCTGAAAGGTCATCAAATATTTTTCCATTTCTTTGTTTTTTTCACATATAATGACGGCTTCTCTGAACATGGATTTATATCCTTGAATGATCAAAGGAGTTAACATGGACAACAAACGGGCGCCATATTCGTTTTTGGATTCGTGAAGAGAATTGATGTTAAAATCGTCCATGTTGCGGCAGAATATATTAGTGACAGTATAATCTTTCTGAATTTGAGCGCAGGAACGGCGCCATGTGACCCGGCAATTAACACAATATAGTATAGACGCCGCCATGAGTGCAAACAGTTGTCAACCAAACATTCTGAGAATGCAGCAAATTGCTAATGAAACGCTATATAATCGCAATGTGCCATCAGAAATATTGCAAGCATATATTGATGTTCGTCCAGTTCCGACAAAATATTCTTATTTTCCTGTGGTAGATCCGCACACCCCGGCAATGGTTCCTATGCGAGTTCAACCAACCTATTCGCCACATAGAGTGTTTAATCCAGGAAACACGGTCTCTCCCTGGTCTGGATTTGCGACGAATGTAAACACGGAATCCGAACTGCGAAATCAAATATATGCCCTGCAAAAATGCAATCAATCTGTGTATGTTCCATCGTCGACAAGTTCTCTCTACACCTGCAGATTTGAAACTCCTCATGCGAATGCCGCGGCAAATGCCGAAAGATTACAGGAAAAACATCCTTGGTTGCACACGAAACCTGTGGCGCAGGCGGCGCCATTGTGTTCTGGATTTGTGCCAAACGAGGAAAGTGGTTCACAATTGTTCTTCAATAATACTCGATGTCAATTGCGACATGGCGCGGATACTCGGCGATAGCACACCCGCGCACACACCTGCACGCGAACATGTGTGTTATATCTGCATGAATACTATCTGTTGATAACATATATTTCTCTCTGGGATCTAAATGAGCACAACGTCATTAACAGATAAAAAAATTCATGAAGATATAACTAAATATTTTACGTCACCAATATTATTTAATTCCGATGTAAAACCCCTGTCACCGGAATTGCTGCGGGATATGGAACTTATAGAAACAAATCCGGCAAATACAGGCGCAGACGCTCAATCAATATATTCGAAATTGTGCGACATGGGCGCGAGCACAGTTTCGAACGACATAGTCGCAAAACAAATAGGCACACATGTCACATCTGACATTCGATTTTTGCAGAACACACAAAAAATAGTGGAAGCATATTATCCTTACGAAGGTATGAATCCGTCGTCTTTAAGAATGTTATGTTTTTTAAAGGCAATTCAAAAATCTTCAACGTGTCAGGAAAATGTCACAGATGTATGGAAACAAATTCGCGTGGACAGCGGGCATTTCAAGGAACATTATCAATACATTGACATTAGCATGTTTGAACATGTCAACAAAATTCCGGCGTTTATGCTTATTATGAGTGTACTCAATATACTATCGCCGCTTTTGTCCATTATTTTACCAATCCTTCTGTTTTTGTTGCCATTTGTTTGTCTTTTTTTCAGCAAACAGGGGTCTTACACTAGCGAAGATATGTGTGATACATTTCGCACAGCTTTGAATTCTCATTGCACAGGAAGATTATTGACAATAAATTACGGATCTTCATCGCCATCGGATGTTGTGTACGCTTTTGCGTCTGTTGGTTTTTTTATTTACACAATTTACCAAAATGTCATGAGTTGTGCCAGATTTATTTCGAATCTTCGGTCAATCATACAGTATTTGCGCACGATACGCGCTTATTGTGCGCGTGTGTGTATAGAATTTGATTTATTTTCAAACATTGTTATGTCCACATTACCATCCCCTGCCGCAGCAGATGAACCAAATGAATACGTGCAATTTGTCGAACATTCTGTTCCTAGAATTGAAACATTGCGCGAAATTCACAGAAGAATCACAGAATGTAAATTGGAAGAATACACGCATGACACCAGTTGCACTAAAATGTTTCAACTAGTCCCACAAATGGGGAATATTATGTCGTTGTTTTATGAACTGCATGAAACCGACGTATATCACACATCCATTATGTATTCTCTCGGGTTTTGTCAATATGTGGAATACCTAAAAACTTTATCAGAGAAAGTTTCCACGGGAGTTCTGGGGAAAGCTAGGTTTTGCGAAAGCAAAAATAACTGTTTGTCACACAAACCCAAGTTCACTTCCGCAGACACTTCCACAGAAAACGTGAATAACCCAGAAAAAGAAACCAAACATGCGAAAACCTCTGTAACAACTCTCACGAATTTCTACCATCCTTGTGTGGGTTCGAAATATGCGTTGCCTGTAGAAAATAATCTTGTCCTGGATAAAACGGTGGTTATTACTGGACCCAATGCATCTGGGAAAACAACTCTGTTAAAAGCTGCGTGCATTAATATTATTTTGTCGCAGCAATCCGGGTTTGGATGTTACGAGGATGCCACAATTGTTCCCTACACGCACTTTCATAGTTACATCAATATTCCCGATACGTCGGACAGAGACAGTTTATTTCAAGCCGAAGCCAGAAGATGTAAAAACATATTGGATTCTGTGACCCAAAAACGGGTGGCATTTGCTGACACTCCGGGCGGCGCCGCGCGAAATCACGCCAACCATTTGTGCATATTTGATGAATTGTATTCGGGCACAAATCCCGCAGAAGCCGAAGCGAGTGCCTTTGCATTCATGAAATATCTCTCTGTATTTCGCGGAGAATCCGCCGTGGATTGTATGTTGACAACCCATTATTTGGGGGTGTGCAAACGATTGGAAGCTGAATGTGGAGACTATGTAAAAAATTGTCAGATGCACTCGCAAACAATTACGCACGGTTCTTCGGATGCCGACGACAGCGATGACCAAGAAAAAACCTCGATATGTCACACATATTTACTTATTCCAGGAATCTCTGAAATCGTTGGCGGGGGAGCAGAAGTGTTACGTCAATTGGATTATCCTTCTGAAATTATGGAACAATTGGCGGCTCAATAGGCTCGAAACCAGCACAAAATTCATCAAAAGATACGTGACGTTCGCTGACACATTTGTCGCGTATTTCAATGTATTTTTTCATGAATTCAAGCAAATCAGCGAATGTTCGCAAATGGTGCCAGAACTGGGTTTGCTTCGCGCATTTTTCGCCGCCGCTAATTGTCGCAGGTTTATAATAAATCATTTTCAAGATTGCCATACGTACGTGAGAAGATGCGGCATTTAACACTGCAGGATTCACACAATTCGCTTTGATATACACGGGATAATGATAATACTCTTCGGAATGTGCATTATAATTTTCCAGCCCGAACATTTCATTCAATATTATTTTGACGCATTTTCGCTGGCTTATTCTTCTTTTCAACCGGACAATTTTGTATTTCAGCACAATTTTTTCATATATGAATCTCAAATGCTCAATGCAACAATAATAATCTGTTGGAACGTGTGCGCTGTACAGATGCCTATAAAAATCCGGCAACAATTCGAACACTCGAAGTAGGGTATTAAATATCTTTTCATTCTTAGGATGACAAAATTGATATTTAAGGTTTTCCAGAGTTTTGTCCGACAAATAGGATTTACATCTGTGTTGATTATCCCATCGAAATTTAATGATATTGTCGTACATTGCATCGCAGAAACTCGCAAATGTTATGGTTTCAAAGTTAATGTCGTCTGTCATTTCTTGGTGATGTCTGCTAAGTTGTTGTGTCATTTAATTTGTCTGTAATATTTGCTATCAGTTTTTTCAAGTCCGCGGAATTATTTAGCGGGAGCAAAACATCTTCGATGTATTGCAATTTATACAAACAATCTTCTTGAGCGTTTTCTTTATTTGCGCAAACGTCTGCTTCATATGTGCGCACACAATGTTCAACACATTCACGCAAATATACAATTTTATCTTTGTTTGACATATCTTTCACTCGTTTATTTAAATACGAATAATCTAACAAAGTTAATGTATTAACACTCATATAGTAACTCTGTTAGATTATTTATGTTATTATTCAGTTGATGGCATGGCAGCTAATTCAGAACGTTCAATATGATTTCGCGGCATGCTTTCAGATAACATGCCGTTAGTATCAATGATGAAACATTCTTCTGGGTCATCGGATTCCAGCACAATGTGATAATATGTTATGGGAGTTCCAGGCAATATCGCATGAAAGGGTGTGCATAATGTGCAATCTCGCATAAGTAATCTATATTTTTCTTTGTCTGGCACAAATGCTGTGCGGTATACGTCGTAATATTCAGAATCCAATGGAAATAATTGTTTAAAATAGGGAGACACATGAGTCATATCGACCTGAGACACCTCTGTTTCTTCTACGGCTGTGGCAACATCACGAGAGCGAGAGAAAAACAGAGAATGACCATACGTCAACGCCAAATCTTGGTTTGGTACACTGGGTGCCACGCTATTCTGAGGTAAACACAATACATGATTGGGATTTCGCGTCACGCCGCTGCCAACAAATATCACTCGTTTCTCTCCCTGAGTTGTCCAAACCATGTCTCCTATTTGAATGTCTTGGACTAATTTTCTGTGAACTTCAGCGGGCTCTGCATCAGCGCACATTCGAACTTGGGTTCCTTCGACCATACAGGAGATTCCCCCGTCTGTAGAGAGATAAATGTAATAGGTGGAATTGTCTTGATATGCAGAACCAACAACAATTTGTCCAGCATCTGGTCCCACACCAGCGATATCTCCTGCCATCCATTGATTGGTTGTTTCACGCTGAACAAATCCGGCGCCAAAATTTGTCGATATGAAAAACTTGCCGGCGCCAGCGCTGTCGCTGGTTGTAATTGCGACGTATTGTCCGGTATAATCGCAAGATATGCTCGTATAAAATTCGCCCACAGACAATAATTCTTCCGCGGGGTTCCATTCAGCAGAAGTGTTGTTTCCATCAGAGGTGTAATGCATTCGAGCTGTGGTCATGGTGGACAACATGTACACATACGCCCCGTTTGCAGACGCAGCGGAACGAGTCCACGAAATACCGGGCAATCCGTTGTATTGTGTTGGATTACTGTCATTCACTCCTGTGGCGCGCGCAGCATATTGTCCAGACATGACATAAATTACGGACACGTTCGTCACCGTGATGTCCAGCGCCTGTAACCCCGTCACTAATAATCCAAAATCTGAATAATTGTTTGTCGAATAAATCTCATATTCTTCGCCATTGTATCCGGTCGCAACAACATTTGCCCCAGTTTCATCA
>SXGS01007472.1_pt1 | contig 14850 bp, 8 predicted proteins | sample 3174681 | NCBI WGS metagenome assembly SXGS01 (sample SAMN11356861, study PRJNA531348) | freshwater metagenome | isolation source: freshwater sample F1-80 | place: China: Fuxian Lake, Yuxi | collected 2017-12-25
GACCTCGACGGTCTGCCCGAGCAGCCCGGTTCGGGACCGAGTAGCGGGCGCTGCCGAACCGGACGCAGGACAGCTTGTCGACCTTGCGCAGCTCCCGGCGGCCACCGAACAGCCCCGACGGCTGCAGGGACGGCAACGGCGCCAGCAACCCGAGCTCGACGTCGGCGAGCCGCTGCGCGGGGACCGCCGCGACCTCGGAGTGCAGGGCCGCGTTGACCTGCGCGCACCACGCCTCGGCGGCAGCGTTCGCCGCCTGCAAGCCACCGGCCTGCTCCTGGTCCAGGATACGCATCACCACCCGCTCGCCTGCCCGGGACGGCAGGGTCGAGACCCGGACATCCAGGCTGCGACCGCCCAGGGCCAGGGAGATGCGACCGTCCTGGGGGACCCGCCGCTCGGCGATATCCAGGCGGGCCATGACCTTGATGCGGCTGACGATCAGGGGGCTCAGACGTGGCGACAGGCTCAGCACCTCGCGCAGAACGCCATCGATCCGCAGGCGAATGACCAGGGCGGTCTCGAAAGACTCGATATGCACGTCCGAGGCGCCCCGGCGGATAGCCTCGGCGATCACCCCATTGATCAGGCGAATGATCGGCGCGTCGTCCTGGCTGTCCAGCAGGTCCGCGGCGGCCGGGATGTCCTCGGCCAGGCTGTCCAGGCCGCCGGGCATGTCCAGATCATCGGGCCCGCCCGCCGACAAGCCATCGTCTGCATAGGCCTCCGACAGGCGACGCTCGAACTCTGCCCGGGGCAGGGTCTTGACGCTCAGGGCCCGGCCCAGGGCCCGGCGGGCCTCCACCAGGGCCAGGGGATCGGCCCCGTCCCGCAGGCCCACATGGGCGACCTCATCAAGGCCCAGGAGCACCACGCCATGACGCTTGGCGAAACCATAGGGCAGGAGGGGCGGATCGGCGCGCTCCACCCTTAGAGCCCCGGCGCCTGGGCAGTGATCGGGGCGGCCTGCATATAGTCGCGGACCAGGGCGTCGAGGTTGCTGAATCCATCAGCGCTGCGCGCGGCCTCCAGGTCGCGGATGTAGCCATATCGCGGCGCCGTCAGGGCCTGGGCGTCAGCGGCGCTGTTGATGATGGTCGGCCGGATAAAGACCATCAGATTGCGCTGGACGTTCTGGCGGGAGGTGGCCTTGAACAGATTGCCCAGCCCCGGGATGTCCCCCAGCAAGGGGGTGCGCTCCACCGTACTGCGCTCATTGCGGTCCAGCAGGCCGCCCAGGACGACAATGGCCCCATCGTCCACCGCCACGGTGGTCTCGATCGCCCGCTTGTCCAGGATCAGCTCGCCGGACGCCTCGCTCAACGGGCCGGAGATCGAGGAGACCTCCTGCCGCAGATAGAGGGTGATGGCCCCGCCGGCATTGATCTGCGGCTTCACATCCAGCTGGATGCCCACATTCTGGCGCTGGATGGTGCGGAACGGATTGTTGTTGGAATCGCCGAGAACCTCACCGGTGGTGATGGGAATTTCCTGGCCCACCAGGATGCTTGCCTCTTGGTTATCCAGGGTCATCACCGAAGGCGTCGAAAGCAGGTTCGAGGCGGTGTCGTTTTTCACCGCATTGATGATGAAACCGAACAAGGCGTCACCGCTCTGGCCATAGCCGCCGGTGATCACGCCCCGGGCGCCCAGGACAGACTCAAGGGCGGCCTGACGCAGGGCGGCCAGGGCCGAAGAGTCCTCAGGCAGGTTCTGCTCGCCGGCCGCCGCAGCGGCCAGGCCGAGGATGTTGGGGGCGGCGTTGGAATAGTTGGTGGCTGAGAAGGGAATGCTGGAGCCGTTGATCCCGGCCAGGGCGAACTGCACCCCCAGTTGCTGGGCGGCGTTATCGGAGAGCTCCACCACCACCGCCTCCACCAGCACCTGCCGGCGGCGGGTGTCCAGCTGTCGGATCACCTCCCCCAGCACCCGCTGGGTGTCAGGGTCGGCGGCGATGACAATGGCGTTGGCGCCAGGATAGCGGGCGATATTGGCCCGTCGGCCCATCCCCCCCGCCGTCGCAGTCTGACCGGGCTGCGCACCGGCGGCGGCGGTCTCGCCCTCTGGCGCGGTGGGGGTCTGACCCACCAGTTGTTGCAGGACCGGCAGAAGCTGTTCGGCGCTGGCGTGCTGCAGGTTGATCACCCGGACATCGCCGCTGGTTTCAGCCCGGTCATCCAGGTCGGCGATCAGGTCGAGCATGGGCCGCACAGCCTCAGGCTCTCCGCGCAGGATCAGGGAATTGCTGCTTTCCACCACCACCAGGGAGACAATGGCGTTGCGGGCGGCTGGCTCGGCGCCTGGGGGATTGAGCACCTGATTGACCACCCCGGCGATTTCCCGGGCGGAGCTTGATTTCAGGGTGATGGTCTCGGTCAGGGTGCGGTCCTGGTCCACCTGGGCCAACAGGCTGCGGATCCGGGCCAGATTGTCCGCATAATCCGCCACCACGATCAGATTGCCCCGGGGGCTGGGCATCACCACCCCCTGGCGTCCGATCAGCGGCTTGAGGGTCTCGGCCGCCGAGACCGCATCAATGTTCCGCAACCGGAAGACCTGGGTCGAGAACCCGTAACCCCCGGCCCCGCTGAGGCTGGAGGGCTGGGCTGCGGCCCCGTCCTCCGGGGTGATCCGGTAGACCCCAGAGCCGGCGGGCACCGCCACCAGGCCATTGGCCCGCAGGGTCGACAGCATCACCTCGAACAGCTCGTTGCGCGACAGGGGCTCGCGGCTGCTGATGCTGACCTTGCCCTGCACCCGGGGGTCGATGATGAAGGTCTGGCCCGTGGCCTGGGCCACGTCCTGGATGAACACTCGAATATCGGCATCCTGCAGGTTGAGCACCTGGGACTGGGCAAGGGCCATCGGCGCCGGGGCAAGGCCCGCGCCCAGACCGAGCACGAGGAACAGAGCGATCAGCTTCTTCACGGGGCAGACATCCGCAGTCGGGTGGTCAGGGTCTGGCCGCCGCGCTCATAGCTGAGGTCGACATGGGTGGCGGCGGCGAGGATCTGGGGCAATTCGCTCAGGCGCTCACGGTTGAGCTCGGACCCGTCCAGGGTCAGCAGAACATCGCCGGACTGCAGCCCGGCCTGGGCGAGCACCGCAGCCCCTGCCGCACCCCTGGGCGAAACCGTGAAACCCACAGGTCGTCCAAGCCGCAGGCGCGGGGTCAAGGCCAGGGCGGCCATCAGCTGAGCGCCGGTGAAGGTCGGGGGGGCCTCAGTCGGGGTTTGCGGGGCAGCGGATTGGGTGGCCGGAGCGGTAATGGCCCCGTGGCCTGCCGGAACCGGGAACCCGATCCGGCGACGGGCTGCGCCCTGGGCGATCACCACATGGTCCAGGGACACCTCGATCAGGGTGATCCCGTCAGGCCCTTGTTCGCCAATCCGGTAGAGGGTTTGGGCGCCGCCCGGGGGACCCAGAATGGCCGTGGCCGCCGCGCCCCCGCTGCGGACGCCATAGAGGTGGAGGTCGCCGGCTGGACCCGCGCCAGTGGCGAGATCCGACTGGGCCAGGCGGAAGAACGGGTCGAAGCGCGCAAGGATTTCGGTCTGAGCTGCCGGCGCCATCGCAGGGGGACCAGGCGGCCCGGCCGGCCCATGGGCCGGTACAGCGACAAGCCAGATCAGCCGCGCCGCCTGCAAGGCGAGCAGCGCCACAAGGGCCATCTCCGCCAGCCCCAACCGGGTGCGAGGGCTTAAGGGGACGCCGCGACGAACGGCGGCTAGATTCACGAGGGAGTCTCCGAAGTCCCAGGGTGCGGCAAGGGCGGCCTGATGAGGCGAGGCCTGCCGGGGTCTTCATGTAAACTTTCCATGACAGATGCGTGACAGCGTCGGGATTTGATGACGCTTTTGAGCTCCGCCAGAAAGTTCAGGCGAGGATGACCCCCCGGCCATCCTCGCCTGAGGTTTAGAAGCTGGCCGAGAGGCTGACCGAATAGCTGCGGCCAAGCTCGTACTGATTCAGAATGATCTTGTCCCCACCCTGGGACTGGAACTCGTCGAACTCCTCGCCCAGCAGGTTGCGGGCTTCGAAGCCGAAGGTGAATTCGGGGCCCCAGAGCTCGAACTTCTGACGGAAGGTGAAGTCCAGCTGGACGCCGGGCTCCTGCAGGAAGTCCGCAGCGCCCGAACCGCCCCGGGCCGTGGTCCGCTCGCTGGCATAGTTGGCCAGGATCGTCGCCTGAGTGTCACCGGTCAGGCTCTCAAAGCCGAACTGCAGGTTAGCGATGTGTTCAGACGTGCCCTGCAAGCGGCTGCCGTCGATCACGAAGTTGGTGGCAGGCGCCGGTTGGCCAAGACCGGTCAGCGGGAACACCCGATCGCCGGCGCTGGCCTGAACCTCAGCCTTGGTCCAGGTGTAGTTGGCGCCGACCAGCCAGCGCTGATTGTCGACGAAGGCCACCCCCAGCTGCGGCTCGTAGGTCTTCTTGAACTCGGCTTCGAGGCCGTAGAGGATCGCCCGCGGGGCGTTCAGGAAGGTCTGCTGCAGACCGCCACCCGTCTCGTTGACCACCGACTCGATGGGCTTGTCGATGTCCTTGTAGAAGGCGCCGAGCGTGGCGAACTGGCCCCGGTCGAAATAGTGTTCATAGCGCAGGTCGACATTCAGCAGCTCGCTATCCACCAGATAGGGATTGCCGATGAAGGTCCGGTCAGATTCCGGATCGAGATAGAGCTGCGGCGCTTGTTCGCGGAACTGCGGGCGGGCGATGGTCTTGGAGACGCCGAACCGGAGCTGCTGATCGTCGGCGAAGTTCCAGGTGACGGTGCCGGCGGGCAGGACATATTCGTTCACAACTCGGACGGGCGCCGGATCGTTGGCAGAGAACAGGTCCAGGGCCTGAACCGACTGCTCACCATCCTCATAGCGCAGGCCGAGGCTGGCGCGGACGGCGGGCAGGATCTCGCCCTCGCCCTGGATGTAGAAGGCGTTGGTGGTCAGGCCAGCCACATAGGCCGCAGCGCCTTCCGAGCCGGTGACTTCCCGCAGGAAGAGACCGTCGCTGCGGATGTTGAAGTTCGAATAGAGGTAATCAACCCGCTGCAGCTGGAAGGCCAGCGACGGGGTCTGGTCCATGGTGAAGCGGAACACCCGGTTATCGGAGGTGCGCTCGTTGTCATAGAAGGCGTAACCGGCCGAGACCGTCAGATCGACGATGAGCGGATTATCCCAGCGATAGCGGACATCGACACCGGCCCCGTAGGTGGTGTCTTCCAGGTTGCTGAACCGCAGGAAATTCGCGTCAGACTGGGGGTTATGATAGAAACGGTTGTCGGGCAGGCGCCGGTAGCGGATCTGCGTCTCGTAGGGCGCGTCCCGGGTGGTGTTGGCATAGGAGCCGCGCCAGTCGATCTCCAGATCGCCAAACTCGTGGGCCCCGGTCAGCTGGGTGTTGAACAGCTCGCGCTCATACCAGGCGGTATAGTCGTCCCGGATGAAGTTGCTCGACAGGGTGCTGTCACCCTCCACTGAGCGGGCTTCCTTGGTGACGTTGCGGACATAGAAATTGGTCCACTGGAACTTGTGGGCGTCCAGGTCCAGGGCGACGCTGGCCAGGCCGTGCCATTCCACGTCCATCTCAGTGGTGTTGGAGACCAGATTCTCAGTCAGGGCCAGGCCGCCCAGGCTGACCACGCCGGCCTGCTGGATCGCGCGCTTGGTGTCCCAGCCGCGGTCATAGCCGCCAACCACAACGACACCCAGCGAACCCCAGTCCTGGTTCCAGCGGGTGCCGGCCGACAGGCCGCCGCTGCCATTGATCGGAATGTCGTCGGTGGACTGCAGGAGCCGGATATTGGCGTTCTGGAAGCTGCGGCCCATTTGGACGAGGGTGTTGGCGTCGAAATTCGACTGGTCGATCCGCTTGCCCGTGGCGATGGCCTGGCTGATCAGACCCGGCAGCTCGCGGGTGTTGTCGTCAAAACCGGTCAGGTCGTAGTCGCCGCCGTAATAGGTCAGGCCTTGCTTCAGCGAGGTCTCGTCATTGCCCCCGAGGCCAAAGCTCATGGAGACAAAGGGCGCGTCCGGCACGCCGATGGTGCGCAGGTCGATGACGCCGCCACCGAACTCACCGGGATAGTTCACCGAGTAGGACTTCTGGACGTTCACGCTGGACAGGATGCCGCTCGGGAACAGATCCAGGGGCACAACCCGCTGCAGGGGCTCAGGGCTCGGCAGGGGAGAGCCATTGAGCAGGGCCGAGGAGTAACGCTCACCCAGGCCGCGCACATAGACAAAGCGACCGCTGACGACACTGAGGCCGGTCAGGCGCGTAAGCGCCTCGGCGGCGGTGCCGTCACCCTGACGCACCAGATCGTCCGCCGTGACGATGGAAGCCACCTCGGCGGTCTCGCGCATCACCTCGGGGATGTAGCGACCGCGGACGACCAGTTCCTGAACTTCCGGCCCGTCAGCGGCCTGGGCGAAAACCACCGCCGGCGCCATCAGCGCGGTGGTGCAGAGAAGAAGGCCCGAAAGCGGGCGGAGCAGGGTGTTCATTGAGGTTCGCCTCGGATTGTCGACGGACGCGGAGAAATCGGGGCGGCCCTTTTCAGGACCGCCCCGGCTTGGCTCGGATCAGCAGCTGCTGCCGCTGGCCAGACCGCAGGTCCAGCCCTGCCACCAGGTGTCGTTCGCATCGCGGACGGCGCCGATATAGTTGGTGGTGTCGAAGAAGGCGTAGACCGCCTTCGGGTCGGCCGCCGCGCGGGCGGCTTCGTTCGGGCCATTGATGAACCGGCTCACCAGGCTCGAGGTGAAGGCCGAGTTGTTGTTGGTGCCGGCGTTGAACAAGGCGGCCGCACCCGCGCCGTCGACGTCGCTGTCATTGCGGAAGGCGGTGGCGCAGGAGAAGACCACAGAGTCCCAACGGGGCGCAGCGGCCACGGTGGAGGCGGTGTCAATGTCCAGGCAAGCCACCGAGGCATTGGTGGAGACGTGGATGCCGTTGATGAAGCGGCCGCCCGTGCCGGTGTTCATAATCTGAATATCCCCCGCGCCGGTCCGGGTGGAGCCGATGACGGTGTAGTTGGCGATCTTCGGCTGCGAGTTGAGCGAGGCCTGCACGCCGACCGAGCTCATTTCAAAGACGCGGTCGCCGCCGTTGGGGCGCTGGATGACGATCAGGTACTGGATGCCGCCGCGATAGCCTTCATCGGTGTCGACGCTGTCGTCGTCGGCGCCGGTGACCACCACGCGCTTCATGTTGGCGGTGCCGCCGAAGAACTCGATGCCGTCGTCAGAACCGTTGTGGACCTGAATGAACTCCAGGGTGGTGCCAGCGCCAACGCCGTTGAAGGTGATGCCGTTCAGCTCGCGGTTCGGCTGGATTTCAAAGCCGGCATAGCGGACCTGGACGTACCGCATGCGGCCGGAGTTATCGTTCGGGCTGTTGCCGCCATAGAGGGCGACGCCGCCTTCAAAGGTGGCCACGCAGTTGACGTTCGGCGGGGTCGTGCCGGCCGGGCAGGACGCGATGGGCGCACGGCCCGAGATCACAAGACCGCCCCACTGACCGATGGAATCGGCGCCGGTGGTGCCTTCGATGTTCTGGCGGCTGGTGAAGATGATCGGCTGGGTCGAGGTGCCCTCGGCGAAGATCTGCGAGCCACGCTGCACATTGATGTAGTCCAGGCCGGCCGAACCGAAGATCCGGACGCCGGGCTCGATGGTCAGAACGCCAGCCTGCGCGCCGGCGATCGGCGCATTGGGGTCAGCACCCCGGTCGTCGCCCACATCGGTGCGGCCACTGATGGAATAGATGGTGCCGGCGCGGGCCGGAACGACCACATTGCCGCCGATCTTGGAGGGCAGCTGGCAGTTGCGCAGGGTGCCGTTGAGGATGATGCCCACATTGGTGAAGCCGGCGGGGCAGTCCGCTGCGGCGGAGCCCGTGGTGGGGGTGGTCGGCGTGGTGGGAGCCGTCGGCGTGGTCGGGGCGGTCGGCGGGAACGCGCCAACGCCCGGCGAGGCCACATTGTCAGCGCCGCCGCCGCAGGCGGCCAGGGCCATGGCGCTGATCGAGGTGATCAGCAGGTTTCTGAGGGTGGTGGTGCCGGTCATCATGCTCTCCGCCGTCGCGTTGAATTGCGCAGCCGCCGGCTATCCTCAGGCCTCACCGTGAGGTCTGAACGCCCGCTTGCCCGACCGTCCTTCTAGGTAGGCTAGGTGACAGACGGGGAACGTATTCATGACAGTTTAATGTAGGCGAGGGGGCGCGACCTATTGGCCACAAACCTATCTAGTGTGCTGTATTTTATGATGAATTTTGGAAAATCGAGCATCGTTCGATGAGCCGAGAAACCCCAACAAGCGACCAGCCTTATGGCGGACTGATAAATTCATATAGGCCGTGCTCGCCAAGCCCGGATGGGCCATCGGGGCCTCAATCCTCGTTGGGAATGTTCAGCAGGACGCCACAGGCCTTACAGTGGACGGCGTCGGGCTCATGCCGGATCAGTCCGCACACATGGCAGGCGAAGCGGACCTTGTAGGGTCGAAAGAGCGCCTGGGCGAACCGTACGAACAGGGTGATGCCGGCGATCATGATCACGATGGACACCAGCCGTCCGGTGATCCCCGGCAGGATGATGTCGCCATAGCCGGTGGTGGTCAGGGACGTCACGGTGAAATAGAGGGCGTCGACATAGCCGCTGACGCCGCCCTCCTCGCCCACGAACAGGGTGTAGACAAAGCCGGTGGCCACAAACAGGAAGGTCACCAGGGTGGCCGCCGCCCGGGTCACATCCTCCCAGCGGGTGTCGTCGAAGCGATGCCCGACGGTCTCCCAGAAGAAGTCGCTGTGAAACAGGGTCCAGATGCGCAGCACGCGCAGGAAGGCCAGGTTGATCAGGACGTGCGGGAACAGCAGGGTCAGCAGCACGAACAGGTCGACCATCACGATCGGTCGGGTAATCCAGGACTTCAGACTGCGCCATGCCAGGGCCCTGGCCGTCATGTCCGCCGCAAGAATGGCCGCCACCGCAAGATCCAAAGGCAGAAACACCGAGGTGTCTCTGAGGAACGGGGCGGCGATAAAGAAGACAATCAGCACCAGATCGACGCCGATCACGCCCAACCGGAAACGCACGGCTCCTGGACTATCGCCATGATACAGCGACCGCAGCTTCGCACGCAGGCGCCAGAAGGCCTTCTGCCGGGCTGAGGGCTTTGGAGGCTCAGGGGTCAAGACGCCGTCGCGCCCAGGCCGTGGATGGTCATTATCCCAGCTCCGCCCCAGTGATCATCACGCAGGCGGCCCAGGCAAAGGCCGCAATCGCTCACCCCCCATCCTTAGCCGACCTGTCCGGGTGAGGTGAACCCAAAACCTGGCGTCGCCTATCCGAGATGGGGCTCCGGGAGGCTCATGCCCATGTGATTCTCGGTCCCACAGCGGGGGCTAGAAGGGGAAGACCTTCGGGATCATCCAGACGGCGACGATCGCTGAAATGATGTTCAGGGGCAGCCCCACCCGCACGAAGTCCATATAGGCATAACCCCCCACCTGATGGACGATGGCGTTGGTCTGATATCCCACGGGCGTTGCGAAGGAGGCGCTGGCGGCCATCATCACCGCGACCACGAAGGGACGCGAATCAACCCCCAGGTTCTCCGCCAGCCCAATGGCCAGTGGTGTGATCAGCACCGCCACAGCGGCGTTGGACATGATCTCGGTGAGGATCGACGTCGCCACATAGATGATCGCCAGGGCGGCGATTGGCCCCAGCGGCTGGGTCCAGGCCGCCATGGCATTGGTGGCCTGGAACGCCAGACCTGTCTTGCCGAGGGCCTCGCCCACCACCAGCATGCCGCCGATCATCAGCAGCACCTGCGGCCGCAGACCCGAATAGGCCTCCTCCGGCTTCATCACCTGAAACGCCAGCAGCGCCACCGCACCGACAAAAGCCACCACCGCGATGGGCAGCCCCCCTGCGGCGGCCCCCAGGACGAAGGCGAAGACGGTGACGCTGATCAGGGCCGGAACGAGGCGCAAGGGCGGAGGGGCTTCAGGCAGTATCCCTGCGCCCCCCGTTTCTGGTCCCTCATCGGACGGCAGCAGGCGGGGGGCGACGAAGGCCAGGTAGACAGCGCCGACGGCGGCAATCGTCAGACCAACCCCGGTGATCTCGAACAGGGTGAACGGCGCCAGATGCTGACGCTGGGCCATGTCGTCCACCAGCAGATTGGTGGAAGTGCCAATCAGGGTGCATGCGCCCCCCATGATCGAGGCATAGGACAGGGGGATCAGGAGTCGCTTGGGTGAAATGCCCAGGCGGCGGGCAGAGTCCTGCATGATCGGCGCGGCCAGGATCACCAGGGGCGTGTTGTTCAGAAAGGCCGAGAGCGCGCCGCACAGGGCGATGATCACTGGGGCCGACGCCGCACCCACCCTGTCGGTCATGCGCGCCGCAGAGCGGAGGATCACCCCCATGCCGCCGGTCACGTCCAAGGCCTGGGCGATGATGAACAGGGAGGCCAGCGCCACCAGGGCTGGGCTGGCCAGCCCGCGCCCCAGGTCCTGGAGTGACACCACCCCCAAACCAAGCAGGGTTGCCGCTGCGGCCATGGCGGCGACATCGGCCCTCACCTTGTCGCTCAAAAGGGCCAGGACGACCGCAGCCAGAACGGCCAGGGTGGCAAGTTGCTCAAAACTCAAGATGGACCTTTCCCGGACAATCGGGGCCTTCGCAGCGCCGACCAATGGCGCTGCTGAGGAGGGGTCAGCCTAGAGGCGCCCTGTCCCTGGGGGAAGTCCGAGCTATTTCGGCTTCACCGCCGCCTGAACCTCAATCTCCACCATCATGCCTGGCGCCACCAGTCCGGTGATCTGCGAGGTGATGCGGGCGGGCCGATTGGGCTGTTGGGCATTGGCGAAGTACTGGCGATAACCCTCCATCATGCCGGCGAAGTCCATCTGGCCCCCTAGGGCCGGGTCGCCCACCAGCAGGACCCGCATCATCACCACGTCCCCCAGACTGGCGCCTTGCGACTCCAGGATGGCCTTGATGCGTTCGATGACGCCGATAGTCTGGGTCTTGGTGTCGCCGAACTCACGCGGTGTCCCGGCGGGCGCATCGGGATTGATCACCGGCGGGACGATGCCGCTGACATAGATCATGTCATAGCCGGCGGGCACCACAACGGCGCTGGAAATGGGCGAGGTTTCGGGGCCGACGCGCTTGATCTCCGCGGCGGCGGGGGTGGCGGCAAGCGCCGCCAGAAGGGTGGCCAGGGCAAGACGGCGCATGGGCGTTTCCTTAGTCTTGTGAAGGTTTTCAGGGGTAGGTGAGGCGAAGAAAAAAGCGCGATCCAAACCTAGACGCATGATCTAGGACGCTGCGGCGCGGGTCGATGCAAGGGTTGCGGCCTGGACCTGGGCGGCCAGGGTCTTGATCGTCCGGTGCGCCGACAGCACGGCCCCTTCCTGCCAGCCCGGCATCTGGCTGAGATGACCGCCGGTGAAGTGAAAGGGCCCGTCGGGCTGGTTGAGCAGGCGATAGGCCGGCATGTCCATGTGACCTTCCTGGCCCGCCTGTCCCCCCCAGTTGGGCCAGGGCCCAAGACTGAACGGGATCTTGCTCCAGTTGACCACCACCGGCTTGGTGAGGTCGGTCTCATGACCAGGGTGAACCCGGCCCACCGCAGCCCGGGCTTCGGCGATCTGGGCCTCCAGGGGCAAGGCCGCAAACCCCTCGGCCCTCGGCCCGGCCCCATAGCAGGCCAGCAGCATACCCCGGTCGGTGTGGAGCCCATTGCTCGGATACCAGATCAGCGAGGTGTCGCCACCGACCCAGGAAATACCCCCATAGATCTGCGATTTTTCCCAGAAACGCGGGGATTCGAAGCCAATCTTGTTGGAAAACGCGTTGGGAACACTGGCCACAGCGATCTTCACCGCCGGCGAGAAATCGTTCTCGATGCCTGCCAGAATGGCCAGGGGAATGGTGATGATGGCGTAGTCGGCGCTCACCGTGCGGCGGACGCCAGCCTGTTCATAAGCCACCTGTACCCCAGCCCCGGATCGGGCGATGGCGCTCACCTGGGCATTACGGATCACCGGGCTGGTGATGGCCCGTTCAAAGCCCGCCACGATCTGGTCCATGCCCCCCGCAGGCTGGAACATGGTCGCCTGCATGTTGATATTGTCCTCAAACACCGTGGCGCGGATCTGCGGATTGGCCAAAAGATCCCGCAAGGGCACGGGCGGGCGGCGCTGGCTGAACTGGTCGGCGGCCCCTGGCGCCTGAATGAAGCCGGAGCGCTCGGTGCCCTGGAAACTCATGTCCTCCGACAGGTCGCCGTAGGCCCTAAGGAAGGGCAGCAGCTTCTCCTTGTCCTCCAGGGTCAGCTCCCCATCCAGGGCCCCCTTGTTGATGGCCTTGGCCAGGAGCTCCGAGACATGACCCCGGGTGTCGTTGATCCCCTGGCGCATCTGGATGGGCTTCCCGCCGTGGGCGCCCTCCCCCCAGAGCAGCGCGCTGCGGCTGACATTGATCTCCACTTCGAGCGGCACGCCGAGTCGGCGGCAATAGCCGAGCAGGCCCTCGTGATGGCTGGGAATACGGGCGGGACCGGCATTGAGATAGATGTCCTTCTCGAACGCCACGGTCTGGTCGGCCTCGCCGACCATCTCCACCTTGTCGCCCCCGCGCAGGGTCCAGTTGCGGCCGCCCAGGCGACTGCGCCCCTCCAGAACCGTGACCGCAAAGCCGGCGCGCTCCAGCTCGTAGGCTGACACCAGGCCTGCGATCCCAGCGCCCAGGATCACCACCTTGCGACCCTGGCCCAGCTGCGGCGAAAGGGTCGGCGGAAGGGCGGCGGCGGCGGCGTTCAGGCCCAGAGCCGTCATGGCGCCATAGGCCGCACCCAACCCGCCAACCGCCCCCAGGCGATGGAGAAAGCGCCTGCGACTGACACCCATGACCCGCAACCCCACTACAGCTTCCGCCTAGAGCCGCGCGGGGGTGGTGGCCTGGCAAGACGGACGCGGGGCGCTGGACACACTCCATCCACAACCGCGCGGATAGCAGGCGTCCTGACCTCGCCCGCGCCCGGATTTTCCGCAGCCGTCCTTGAGCCGGAAGTCAGAGCCTGTTCGGCTCAGCCAGCCGGCGCCAGCTCATCAGACAGGACGCCTAGAGGTTCAGCAGGGCGGGGTCGCCGCCCTGAGCGGCGATATTGACGCTTAGGGCCCGTTCAACGGCATATCGGGTCAGCGCATGGGGGCCGCCGGCCTTGGGCCCGGTTCCCGAAAGACCCTCGCCCCCGAAGGGCTGAACCCCCACCACCGCCCCGGTCATGGGGCGATTGACATAGGTATTGCCGGCCGGGACCCAGGCCCGGATCTGCTGAGCAAAACCCTCCAGGCGCGAATGCACCCCAAGGGTCAGGCCATAGCCCAGCGCCGCCAGGTCCCGGGCCACAGTCTCCAACTGACCGGGGGCATAGCGCACCACATGCAGAATGGGCCCGAACACCTCCTTGTGCAGAAAGCTGGGACGGGGGATTTCAGCCAGAACCGGGCCAAAGAAGCTGCCCCCGGCGGGGGCGGGCAGGCGATGCAGGATCAGCGCCTCGTGCTGCAGGCGCAGGACATGGGCCTCCAGCCCCTGACACGCCTCGGCGTCGATCACCGGCCCCACATCGGTGGCGGCGTGGGCGGGCTCTGCGATCACCAGGGCGTCCATGGCTCCGATCAGTCCAGAAATCAGGTCATCGGCGGTCTCGTCGGGCAGAACCAGGATGCGCAGCGCCGAACACCTTTGCCCCGCTGACCCGAAGGCCGAGGCGATCACATCATCGATCACCTGCTCGCGCAGGGCTGTGGTGTCGACAAACATGCCGTTCAATCCGCCGGTCTCGGCGATGAAGGGAATGATCGGACCAGGGCGCTGCGCCAAGGCGGCGTTGATGATCCGGGCCGTGTCGGTCCCACCGGTAAAGGCGACCCCATCGCAGGACGGGTGCGACACCAGGGCCGCGCCCACCTCGTCCCCGGCGCCTGGCAGCAGGGCCAGGAGATCCGGCGGCAGTCCAGCCGACAGAAACAGGCGGACAGCGGCTGCCGCGATGAGGGGAGTCTGCTCAGCAGGCTTGGCCAGCACCGCGTTTCCTGCCCCCAGGGCCGCGCAGATCTGGCCGGTGAAGATCGCCAGAGGAAAGTTCCAGGGACTGATGGCCACAAAGACCCCGCGGCCATGCAGGGACAGGGTGTTGATCTCGCCGGCCGGGCCGGTCAGAACCTGTGGGGCGGCAAAGCCGGTTTCCGCCAGGTGGGCATAGTAACGACAGAAGTCGACGGCCTCTCGGACCTCGGCGATCCCGTCGGCCAGGGTTTTTCCGGCCTCGACCGCGCAGAGGGCGACCAGACGGTCCCGGTCAGTCTCCAGGGCCTCGCCCATGGCGCGGAGCACCCGGGCGCGCCCCCTTCCCCCAAGAGCGTCCCAGGCCGGCTGGGCCGCCTTGGCTGCAGCAAAGGCCCTCTCGATATGCGAGGGGGTTGCGGCGATCACCTGTCCCGCCAGCCGGGTGTGCTCAGACGGAGCGTATAGGGACCTGGCCTCGCCCTGGTCGTTGAGGCGCCCGCTGATCACCGGCCCCGAGGCGGCGACAGGCAGGTTCCGGGCGCAGGCCTCCAACCGCGCCGACGTGGCCTGGATGCTGAGATCATCGCCGCAGGCGTTCCGCCGCGCCAGGCCATAGAGGTCGAGGGGGGCTGGGATCTTGCCATGACGGCCAGGCCCGCTCCGGGCGATCTCGGCCATGGGGTCTACGACCACCTGTTCGGCGGGAACGCGCTCATCTAGCAGGGCGTGGACAAAGGAGGTGTTGGCGCCGTTCTCCAGC
>SXGS01186017.1_pt1 | contig 14848 bp, 10 predicted proteins | sample 3174681 | NCBI WGS metagenome assembly SXGS01 (sample SAMN11356861, study PRJNA531348) | freshwater metagenome | isolation source: freshwater sample F1-80 | place: China: Fuxian Lake, Yuxi | collected 2017-12-25
CGTGCAGCACGACGCCGTCGCGCTCGCCGAGCTTCATCGGGATCGGACCGAACGGCGTGGACACCTCGACGAACCGTCGCCCGAGCACCTCGCGCTCAGCCGCAGTCCAACGGTAGCCGAGCGTGGCCCCGTTGCGCAGGAGCGCCTCGCCCACGGCGGCGCGCGCACCTGGGGCGGCCAGCGCCGTCACACGCCAGCCCGGGCGCCCCTTCTTCATCACGATCGGCGCGACGTTGGCCTCGAGCGCCCCGGCGGCGAAGCAGGCGTCCAGGAGCGCAGGCACCAGCTCCGGGTGCAGCGCGTCGAGCTCCGCCCGCAGCTCGACGACCTGGGTGGGCGCGCCCGCTTCGCCGTGGCCGACCACCACCCGGACCACGTTCGGGTGGCTCGCCGGGTCCCACGTCCCGGCACCGACCCCGATGTGCTCGGGGCGCATCGGCGGCATGGGCCCCGAGCGTCCGAACGCCGCGACCACCGCCGCGCCCGTGGGCGTGACCGTCTCGCCGCGCCACGCCCGCCCCTCCACGTCGAACCCCCGCAACAGCTCGAGCGTGGCCGGCGCGGGGAGCGGAATCCACCCGTGCTCGCCGAGCACGTGCCCCTGGCCGAGCGGGATCGGCCCCACCACGAGCGCCTCGACGCCGAGCCACTCGAGCGCGACACACACCGCGACGATGTCGACGATCGAGTCGACGGCGCCGACCTCGTGGAAGCTCACCGACTCCGGCGGCACCCCATGCACACGCCCCTCGGCCCGCGCGAGGACCTCGAAGACGGCCAGCACCCGAAGGAGCACCCCCGGCGCCAACGGCGACGCTTCGAGCCGCGCCCGGAGCTCCGACCAGCGCCGCGTGCGGCCGAGCGGCGCGCCGGAGTCGCCGTGATCGTGGGTGTGGTCGTGGCCGTCGAGGTGGCCATGCGCGTGGTCGTGATCCTGGCCCGCCACCGGCCCGTCCAGCTCGACCACGAACCGGGTGGCCGAGAACGGCCCCCGCCACACCCGCTCGAGCCGCGCCTGCCACCCGGGCAGCCCGAGACCGGCGAGCGCGTCGCCGATCGCGGCGTAGGGAACCCCGGCGTCGACGAGGGCGGCCACGAGCATGTCGCCGGCGAGGCCCCCGACCGGATCGACCCACAGCACGCTCACGAGCGCCCCCCCACCAGCCGCGCCGCGGCGTAGGCGGCGCCGAACCCGTTGTCGATGTTCACCACCACCACCCCCGGCGCGCACGCGTTCAGCATCGTCAACAGCGGCGCCAGGCCACCGAACGCGGCCCCGTACCCGACGCTGGTCGGGACCGCGACCACCGGCTGCGGCCACAAGCCCGCCACCACCGAGGGCAACGCGCCGTCCATCCCGGCGACCACCACGAGCACGTCGGCGGCGCCGACCTCGGCCTCGCGGGCGAGGAGGCGGTGCAGGCCGGCGACGCCGACGTCCTCGACCTGGGTGACGCCCAGGCCCAGGCAACGCGCGACCGCCGCCGCTTCGGCCGCCACCGGCGCATCGGAGGTGCCGGCGCTGAGCACGCAGACGCGGCCGCGGGGGGCCGGGGCTCCCCATACCGGAGCACGCGAGCCTCGGCGTCGTGGACCACCCCCGGGAGCAGCACGGCGGTCGCCGCGGCCTTCGCCGCGTCGACGCGCGTCGCGAAGGCGAACCCGGTCTCCGCGTGCAGGGCGCCGAGCGCCGCCGCGAGCGCCTCGGGCGCTTTGCCTTCGCCGAAGACCACCTCGCCGTGGCCGAGGCGACGGGCCCGCCCGAGGTCCAAGGTGAGGCCGGGCAGGCGAAGCTCCTCGCGGGGGGGACGCGCCATGGCTCGGCCCTATCCCACCCCGCGGCGAGATACCGGGGCAGGGATGTGGATGTGGCTACTGTCCGCCGCGCTCGCCGGCGACGTCGGCGTGTACCGCTCGGCGTTGCGCCTGGTGGACGAACACTACCTGTGGCCCGAACGTATCGACCATGCGCGGATGTTCCGCGCGGCGGCGGAGCGCCTCGAGCAGCGGGTCGACCCGGTGCTGGTCGAGGCCAACGAGGCCGCCGCGCGGGTGCGGGTCGGCGGCCGCACGTGGAACGTCGCCTACCGCGGGGACCTCCCGAGCGCGCTGGCCCAGCTCGAAGACGCCGTCGTCGCCAGCGGCGTCGAGCTCGACGCGCGGGTCGACCTGCGCGCCGAGCTGCTCAAGGGGGCGCTCAGCACGCTCGACCGGCACACGGTCGTCCTGGCGGGCGAAGGGCTCGAGCGGTTCGACGAGCGCCTGAGCGGCACGCTCAGCGGCATCGGCGTCACCCTGCGGCTGGTCGACCGGCGCCTGCACATCGTCGAGGTGTACGCCAACGGTCCGGCGGCGCGCGCGGGGCTCCGCAACGACGACGTCGTGGTGAAGATCGAGGGCATCCGCACCGACGGCATGACGCCCACCGACGCGACCGGTCACATCCGCGGGAGGGCGGGCACGCGGGTCCACCTCACGGTGGAGCGTGACGGCACCGCCTTCGAGGTCGAGCTCGAGCGCGCGGAGATCGCCATCCCCAACGTGCGCGGCGAGGCCGGTCCGCGCGGCGTCGGCGTGGTGGAGATCGACCACTTCTCGGAGCAGACGCTCCCGAACCTCGAGCGGGTGCTGGGGGAGCTGCGCGGCCAGGGCCTCCTGGACCGGGGCCTGGTGCTCGACCTGCGCGGGAACACCGGCGGTTCGTTGCAGCAGTCGGCCCGGGCCGCCGACGTCTTCGTCGACGCGGGGCGCATCGTCACCACCGCCGGGCGCGACGGGGAGAAGGTGCCCGGGTTGATGCGCAGCTACGACGGGCACGCCGACGCGCGGGCGGCGCTGCCGGCGGTCGTCGTCCTCGTCGACCACGAGACGGCGTCGGGGGCAGAGATCCTCGCCGGCGCGCTCGCCCGGCTCGACCGCGCGGTGATCCTGGGCGAGGTCACCTTCGGCAAGGGCACCGTGCAGACGTTGTACGAGCTCGCCGAGGGGCTCAAGCTCAAGCTCACCGTCGCGGAGTACCGCCTGGCCGACGACACGCGGGTCAACGAGGTGGGCCTGGTGCCCGACCTCGCCACCTACCCGATCGAGGCGGGCACCCAACGTTTCTGGTACCCGGACGCCCAGAAGGTCCGCGCCCGGCTCGGCGCCGCCACCCCGATGGTCGCCTACCCCGACCTCGGCCGGCTGTCCGAGCGCGACGACCCCTTGGAGCTCGCCGCGGCGCTCCTGAGCGTCGGCGCCACCCCGACCCGCCAGGGCCTGCTCGACGCGCAGTCGTCCCTCCTGGAGAGCCTCACGGCCATCCAGGCTTCGCGCGTGGCCGATGCGTTGGCGGGCGAGAGCCTCGACTGGAGCGCGGCGCCCGCGCGCGGCACGGTCGCCGATGTCGAGGTGGTGCTGGCGCCGCACGCCCCGCCTCGCGCGGGCGAGCGCGCGGAGTTGACCTTCGAGGTCAAGAACCGCGGGCCGGCGCTGCACCGCGCCGCCATCCGCCTGCGCACCGTCAACCCGGACCTCGACGACCTCGTGGTGCCGCTCGGGGCGCTGGCCGCCGGCGCCACGCGGACCGTGCGCACCCACCTCACCCCCTCCGCCACCAGCCCCACCCGCGCCGACCGGCTCGTGGGCGTGCTCGAGTGCGACGGCTGCCCCCCGAGCCCCGTCTTCGACGAGGTCTTCGCCGTCGAGGGGGGCCCCCCCGCCGCCGTGTCGGCGGTCGCCCGGGTGGCCGGCGGCGGCGTCGAGGTCGAGCTCCACAACCGCGGCGAGGTCGCGCTCGGCGGCGTGCGCATCACCATCCCGTTCCCCGACCTGCCCGGCGTCGACCTCGACGCACCCGCCGACCACACCCACACCCTCGCGCCCGGCTCCACGGTGACCGTGCGCCAGGGCCTCGCCGCCGGCACCGCCGAAGCGCTCGACCTGCGTTTGGATGTCCGCGCCGACGGCTACGCCGACCTGGCGCGGTGGGAGTTCAGCCTGCCCACCTCCGGCGAGGCCGTGCGCCTGGACGCCCCGACCGGGGTGGTCACGCCCCCCCGGCCCCGCCAGCCTCCGGGCACGGCCAACGTGCACGTGCAGCTCCAGGACCTCGACGGCATCGCGCAGATCGTGGTGTGGGCCGGGCCCGAGCGCGTGGACCGCTCCCGATGGGACGCGAGCGTGGCCTGGGAAGAGGGCAAGGTGCTCTGGCGCGGCGACGTGGGCCGGCGGGCGGCGCTGACCGTGGCGGTGCCGATCGTCTCCGGCACCAACCGCGTGGTGGTGGTCGCCGAGGATCGTGCGGGCCTGCGCACCCGCCGCGAGCTCTACATCTACGGCGACGGCGCGCCCGCCGGCGACGACGGCGTGGCGCTCGACCCCTGACTACCAGTCGTAGATGCCCACCGCGACCTCGTCGGCGGTGGTGATCGCGACCATGCCGTTGTCGGCGTCGGCCCACAGGGCGATGCCGGTGGCGGCGCCGTCGAACTCCAGGTCGATGTAGGCGAAGCCCGACGCGTCGTCGCCGAGCGCGAGGCGCGCCGTGCCGTCGGCGTTGACCCAGCCGATGAGGTAGTCGCCGGTGGGGAGCTGGATGGCGCTCGCCGACGCGGGCTCGTCCATCGCCTGCCCGACGAAGGCGGAGATGCCGCTCCCCTCGACGTACACCGCGTGCAGCGCCGGGAGGCTGATGACCTCGGGCGCGGTGCCGCGCGCCGCGTCGACGTCGCCGGTGACCCAGCCCGACCCCTGGTCGGTGTAGGTGAAGCTCGGGGCCGACGAGTCGGCGTCGAAGGTGACGTCGACCAGGTCGCTCGAGCTCGCGAGCACCACCGAGAGCTCGGCGCCGTCGACGAACTCGCAGTCCGCGCCCGCCCCGGTGCCCTCGGTCTCGTTGGCGTGGACCGACGCGCTGGAGCTCGTCGCGATGTCGTCGATCCGCATGTAGGTGAAGACGCCGTTGGCGCCGCTGTCGCAGCCCACTCCGAAGATGCGCCCCGCGGCGTCCATGTGCACGTCGGCCTGCTCGAACGCGTCGTCCGGGGCCGCAGACTGCGCGGTGGCCTGGCCGCCGGTGCTCGTGTCCAGCGGGTAGGCCTCGACCGCCAACGCGCGGAAGTTGGTCCCCACCCGGCCGATCACGCCGATCAGCGTCTCGTCGACCACGCGGAAGGCGTGCGCGGTGCCCACGTCGAAGTTGGTGTCGGTCGCGCTCTTGGCCCACGCGAACTCGCCCACGACGCTCGCGTCGTTCTGGACGTAGCCGAGGTCCCACGTCATCGCGACGCCGCTGTCGAACCAGTTGGACGACGGGGTACGCACCTGCTCGACCGCCACCGACAGGTACACCTTGGTGCCCGCCTCGACGAGCACGGGCGTGTTCGGGTTGAGCCAGGTGAACCCGTCGACCCCGCGCAGGCGCAGGCTGTCGCGCCCGCCGTCGCAGTCGCGATCGACCGTGTCGCCGTAGGACTCGTTGGCGTAGGGGTGCGCCGCTTCGTTGGCGTCGTCGCAGTCGCCGCCGGGCAGGCTCCCGGTGCCGGCCACACCTTCGGTCTCCTTGCCGAGGTCGACCGTGCGGACGTAGCCGTCGCCGTCCTGGTCGTAGTCGTCGCCGCCGTCGCAGGCCCCGTCGATGCCGTCGTACCAGCCCTCGGCGGCGGCCGGACTGATGGCGGCGTCGCCGTCGTCACAGTCGCCGCTGGGCAGGCCGCCCGCGACCTCGAACCACTCGTCGGGGACGAACCCGTCGCCGTCCTGGTCGTAGTCGTTCTCGCCGCCACAGTCGCTGTCCAGCCCGTCGTACCAGGACTCGACCGCGTCGGGCCGGATGGCGCTGTTTTCGTCGTCGCAGTCGCCGCCCGGGAGCATGCCCGAGGTGCCGACGTACATCGTGACCAGCCCCACGTACGCATCGGGGACGAACCCGTCGCCGTCCTGGTCGTAGTCGTCGCCCCCGTCGCACGCGCGGTCGATGCCGTCGTACCACTGGTCCTTCTGCTGGGGGGAGACCATCGGGTCCTGGTCGTCGCAGTCGCCCCCCTCGAGCTGGCCCGAGCCCTGCACCTTGAGCGTGGTCAGGCCCACGAACTCGACCGGGACGTACCCGTCGCCGTCCTGGTCGTAGTCGTCTTCGCGGCCGCAGTCGCCGTCGATCCCGTCGTACCAGATCTCCGGCTCGTCGGGCGAGATGTCGGGATCGGCCTCGTCGCAGTCCAACGAGGCCCGGACGCCGTCGCCGTCGTCGTCGACCTGGCCTGCGCGTGACTCCCGCTCGGCGTCGTCGATCCAGGTGCAACCCGCGGCACCGGCCAGCAGGAGGAGCAGCGAAGGCGTACGCGTCATGGACACTCCACCCCTCAACGTAGCACGGGCTCCCGCCCGAGGTGCAGCAGCCATTCCCGGTTGCCCGCCTTGGCGCCCGGCACGGGGCTCTCCATCTCCCCCATCACGCGCATCCCCGTCGTCCCGGCCGCCTCGGCCACCTCGCGCAGGGCCCGCACCCGCGCGGCCTCGTCGCGCACCAGGCCGCCCTTCCCGATGTGTTCCCGCCCGACCTCGAACTGCGGCTTCACGAGCACCACCGCCTCGCCGCCCGGCGCGAGCACGGCCGCGACCGAAGGCAGGATGAGCCGCAACGAGATGAACGAGAGGTCGCCGACCACCAGCCGGACCGGCTCGGGCAGGGTGCCGAGGTGGCGGGCGTTGGTGCGCTCCATCACGACCACCCGCTCATCCTGGCGCAACGTCCACGCGAGTTGACCGTACCCGACGTCGATCGCGTACACCCGCGCCGCACCCCGCTGGAGCAGGCAGTCGGTGAAGCCCCCGGTGGACGCGCCGAAGTCGGCGCACACCCACCCGGACGGCACGACCCCGAACTGGTCGAGGGCGGCCTCGAGCTTCAGCCCGCCACGCGACACGTACCGCAAGGCCGCTTCGCGCAGGCGGATGGGCAACGCCGCGTCGACCTTCTGGCCGGGCTTGTCGACCACCCGTTCGGCGACCAGCACGTTGCCCGAGCGGATCTCGGCCTGCGCACGCTCGCGGGACGGGGCGAGCCCCCGGCGCACCAACTCCAGGTCGAGCCGCTCGGCCACCTAGAACGTGCGCTCGACCGTGAAGTGTGCGAGCCCTACCAGCGCACCCGGGTTCGGCAGCTCCCGCGCCGCCACCACGGCCTCGGCGGCGAGCCGGTGCGCCTCGGCGCGCGCCCGCTCCACGCCCATCAGGCGCACGAAACTCGGCGGCCCGGACACGTCGGCGTCCTGGTCGGCGTCGAGCACGTCGTCGGCGACCTGGAACGCCAGGCCCACCGCCGCGCCGTAGCGGGTGAGCGCCGCGAGCTGGTCTTCGTCGGCCCCACCGGCGAGGCCGCCCATGCGGACCGCCGCGCGGATGAGCGCGCCGGTCTTGAGGCGGTGCAGGTGCACGAGCGCCTCGACCCCGTCGACCTTTCCGCGGATGTCGAGGTACTGTCCGCCGACCATGCCGCCGCCGCCCGCCGCGCGCGCGAGCTCGCGCACCAGGCCCGCGGAGTAGGCCACGTGCTCGAACGCCTCGGTCAACACCGCGTCGCCCGCGAGGATGGCGTTGGCCTGACCGTACACCACGTGGACCGTGGGCCGGCCCCGCCGCTCGTCGTCGTCGTCCATCGCGGGCCGGTCGTCGGGCACCAGCGAGTAGGTGTGGACCAGCTCCAGCGCCACGGCCGCCGGGAGCGCGTCGCGGGCGCTCCCCGCCACCGCCTCGGCGGCCGCCAGGCACAAGAGCGGCCGCACGCGCTTGCCACCCGTCTGCAGCGGGTAGAGCATCACGTCGCGGAAGCCGGGCTCGGCCCCTTCGCCCACGCGAGCGAGGGCCCCTTCGATCATCGCGAGGCGGGGTGCGGTCCACCCCTTCAGTTCGTCGTTCATGGCGTGCCGAGCTCCGTCTGCACGGTCGCGAGGTGCTTCTGCACGTCGGCGGCCTGGGGGGATTCAGGGAATCGGGCGACGATCGCCTGCAGGCGCGCCGCGACCGCACGGGTGGCCTCGACGCGCGCGGGGCCGGGCGGCATCGCCCGGGCCTGCACCAGCGCCGCGCCCGCCGCTTCGCTCTCGCTGCGCACCCAGCCTTCGACCGCGGCCGTGCGCACCGCGACGACGTCGGCACCACCGATGCCCTGGGCCAAGAGCCCGTCGCAGATCGTGATCGCCTCGAGGTGGCGCCCCGCGGCGAGCGCGGGCCGGGCCCCGGCGAGCGGATCGGCAACCTCGACGCCGACCTCGACCACCGGCTCGAACCCGGCGCCGAGCTCCATGGGCATCTCGGCGACCGCGAACGGCTGGGCGCGCTCTTCGACCACCACCACGCGCTCGGCGTAGCGGAGCACCCGCCCCTGCGCGCGCCCCTCCATCGCCTGCGCGGCCACGACGAGGTCGCGCAGCTCGACGAGGCGATCGCGCCGATCCACCTCGTCGGACGCGGCCAGGAGCGCGTCGATCCGGGCGAGGAGCGGCTCGACGCTGACCCCCACGACCGGCGCGACCGGCTCCACCACCGGCGCGACCACCGGCGCCCCGTAGGGACGGACCGTGCACGCGAACAGCAGCAGGGCGATCACGCGCGGGGGCTAACCCCGTGGGGCCGGCAAAGCGACACTTCGGGGCGGCGCCGGCGGCCCGTCCTCTCCCCACCGGTGCGCTCGACGGCGCCGCGGGGCGCGGGGCGACGGTTGCCGCCTTCGGGACGGTCGCGCCGCGCCCCCCATCCAGACCTACTCCCCGAGGACGAGGCTCCCCTCGTCGGCGTCGGGGGTGGTCGGTGGGACCACGATCGCCTCGGTGGGATCGACCCCCTCGTCGGGCTCGGGCGGCCCGAACTCGGCGTCGTTGGGCAGTGCGAGCGCCCCCGAAGGTGCGGCTTCGCTCGCGGTGGCCTCGGCCGTCGGCGCCGCCCCGAAGGGCGCGAACAGGCGCTCCGGCGGCTCGCCGCGAGTGCGCAGGACCTGGAGCGGCTCCCCATCCGAACCCAGGCCGTCGGCGCTCGGCACGCGCACGAGGCCCTCTCCCACGAGGTACTCGCCGGGGACGCCCTTTCCGAGGGTGCCCGCCGCGGCCATGAGCCGGATCGTCTCCGACCACGCCGGGAGCGCCCCGTTCGCCCCCTGCACCTTGAGCGAACCGCGCCGCATCGAGCGGTTGTCGTCGTAGCCGACGTAGACCGCGACGGTCATTCCGTCGCCCCAGTGCGGCGCGCCGCCGGCCAGGACCGGGGCAAACCCGATGAACGCGGCGTTGCGGTAGTTGTTGGTCGTCCCGGTCTTGCCCGTGAGCGGCCACGCCTCGAGCCCCTGCACCGACGCCGCCCGACGGCCCGTGCCGTGGACGACCACGTTGCGCAGGATGTCGCCCACCATGGCGCCGGCGCGGGGGTCGAGGACCGGCACCTCCTTCGCGCCGAGGCGGTACAGGACGTTGCCGCCGGCGTCGCGGATCTCCTGGATGAGCGCCGTCGGCTCGTCACTCTCCGGGAGCGTGAACGACGTGCGCAGCCCGCTGACCGACCCCGCGCCGAACCCCTCGCCGGCAAACCGGTAGCGCACGCCGCGGAGCATGCCCTGGTACACGCCCGCCATCTCGTCGAGCGCGGTGTCGGCCGCGCCGAGCGTGAGCGTGAGGTTCTCCGGGAGGTCGGTGCTGACGCCCAGCTCGTGCGACAAGCGCGCGAAGGTGCGGACCCCGACCAGCCCCCGCCAATCCGGGTGCAGGAGCATCAGCTCGGGGTCGTACGGGTCCTTGCCGGTGAGCTCGGCCTGGCGTTGGTCGAGCGCCACGCGGAGGGCGCGGAGCGTGCCGAGGTGCAGGCGGCCGTCGATGAGGAGGTCGTCCTGACCTTCGGCGAGGATGGCGTCGGACACGGTTCCCGCCGTCGCCAACGCCAACGCTTCCGGGGGCAGCGGGACAAAGCCCGCCGGCGCCCGGCCGCAGGCGAGGGCCTGGGTCACCGGGTCCCAGGTGAGGTCGGTCAGCGGCGCGGCGAGGCACCGCGCCGCGGACTCCTCGAGGGAGACGAAGGTGTTCTCCAGCGCCACCTTGCGCGACTCGCGCTCGGCGGACCGGGCGGTCCGCTCGACCCGCGCCCGCTCGGCCGTCGCGCCATACCCGTGCAGGAGCGAGCGCACGCCGAGCGCGTCCTCCGGGTGGCGGGTGGTGGGGAGCGCGGCGATGACGTCCTGCCGGGCGCGGGTGAACGCGAGCTCGGGCAGGCGGTCGGGCGACGACCGGATCACCGCCTCGTCGCGCATCCGGACCGCGTACGCCTCGGGCGTCTCCCCGGTGCGCGGCGTGAGGTCGACCTCGGCGCCGAGTTGGCGGAGCTGCTCGTCGTCGAGCCGATCGACCAGGTGGTACAAGAGCCAGACGCTCGCGAGGTTCTCCGAGCGCGCCCCGGCGGCGGCCATGGACAAGAAGGCGTCGGAGGTGTGGTCGGCGCGCGGGTAGTACCAGACGTCCCGGAAGGGGAAGGCGCCGCGGCGATTGTCCAGCACGTCGGTGGGCAACCACCCGAGCTCGGCGGCCGCGAGGAACAGCACCGGCTTCCACGTGCTGCCGAACTGGCGCTGCGCGTCGGTCACCCGGTTGAGGTTGCGGTTGTCGTTGCCGCCGACCATCGCGACGATGCGGCCCTCGTCCAGCACCACGGTCGCGCCCTGCAGCGCCGGCCGCCACTCCAGGTCGCACGCCGCGCCGTCCTCGCGCACACTCGCGAGCACGAAACGCCCGGCCGGCAAGGCGGCGAGGAGCGCGTCGGGCTTGGCGCCGAGGGCCTTGGCGAGCCGGGCCACGCCGGCGGCGTCGACCCCGCAGGCGCGCCCCCCGAGGTCGAGCGACACGCCGCCGTCGGCCACGGCGACCACGCGGCCGGCGTGGAAGCTGAGCGGCCGGAGCGGCTGGTTGGGCGACGCCTCGACCGCCGTGCCGTCGGGGAGCAGCAGCGCGTCGACGCCGGGGCGCTCGAGCTGCGCACCGAGCACGGTCAGGTGGTGCCACAACGCATAGGTGGCGGCGGCCTCGGCGTCGCGGTCGATGGTGGTGACGATGCGGAGGCCGGCCGTCGAGGGGTTGTCGATGCCCGCCTGCTCGAACAACTCGATGAACTCGGGCTCCTCGAGCCGCTTCTGCACCTCGTCGAGGACCACGCTGCGATCGTACCGGAAGCTGCCCCGTCGGAACTGCAGCGGCTGCGCGGCCAGCTCTTCGCGGCGGGCTTCGTTCAGCTCGCCGGTGACCACCATGCGTCGCAGCACGTAGGCCGTGCGGTCTTCCGCGGCCTGCCGCGCCGCCTCTCGCCGCTCCGCCGTCTGCCCGATGAACGGGTTGTATCGGCTCGGCGCCTTCACCATCCCGGCGATGAACGCACACTCCTTGGTGTCGAGCTGCGCGGGCGTCTTGTCGAAGAAGTACCGCGCCGCGATGCCGATGCCGCGCCCGTTGGCGCTGACGTGGAACTGGTTGGCGTAGAACTCGAGGATGTCCTCCTTGGAGAAGTGGGCCTCGAGCCGGAGCGCGTCGACCAGCTCCACCCCCTTGGAGCGCAGCGAACGATCCGGGCGGTAGAACAGGTTCTTCGCGGTCTGCTGGGTGAGGGTGGAGCCGCCCGCCACCACCGTGCCCGCCTGCACGTTCTGCACCATCGCGCGCACGATGTGCTTGGGATCGATGCCGGGGTGGGTCCAGAAGCTCCCGTCTTCGGCGGCCACGATCGCGTGCACCCAGTCCTCGGGGAGCTCGGCGTACGGGACGTAGGTGCGGTGCTCCTGGTCGAAGAACACCCCCATCGGCGTGACGCCGTCGCGGTAGTAGACGGGCGACTCCTGCGCGATGATCGCGAGCACCGCCTCGCGCTGGAACTCCGGCCCGGGCTCCTCGACCACGTGGCGTTGGTACGCCCATCCGCCCACCGCGGCGCCGACCAGGGAGAGCACCAGGCCCACCTGGACCAGGCGAACGAAGACCTTCTTCATCGAGACGCCTCCACCAAGAGCTCGAGCGCGCGGCGGTAGCTGCGCTCGGGCGGGTACAGTTCGGCCACGGCCCGACACCGGGCGCCGAGCTCGGGCGTGAGCCGCCCGAACGCCGCCCGCAGCGCCGCTTCGTCGTCGCAGACCATCCACGGTTCGGGCAGCACCTCGGCCGCGCCGTTGGCCGACGTCGTCAGCGCCGGGATGCCGCAGGCCATCGCCTCGAGGCACACGTTCGCGAACGGGTCGTAGCGGGTCGGGAGCACGAGCACGTCGGCGGACTGCAAGAACCGTTCCGGGTGGCGTTGCCCTCCGAGGAACCGCACCCGGGAGGGTGCGGGGACGGGCGGGTCGCCGCCGACCACCCACAGGCCCCAGTCCTCCGGCAGCGCCGCCAGGGCACGATCGAGCCCCTTGCGGACGAACCCGTTGCCCACGAAGACCGCGATCGGCCCGCTGGCACCGAGCTCCTTGCGCACCTCGGCGCGCACGAGCGGCGCCGGACAGAAGCGCTGCAGGTCGACCCCGTTGTAGACCACCTCCACCCGTCGGGCCCCGTACGCCGAGAGCCCGCGCGCCCCCAGCTCGCTGTTGGCGATGCAGATGCGCGCGTCGAGGACCGCCGCGCGGTCCAACGCCCGCTCGATCCACTCGCCCGGCCACGCCCACCGTCGCCACCGGTGTGCCCGCCGCAGGTAGTCCTCGTGGGAGCCGCCACCGGCCCGGTACAGGTGGTGGCCCGTGTGGCGTCCGAGGCCGAAGATCGCGTCGAATCGTTCGGCCCGCAGCGCGCGCCGCACCGACCACGCCAGGCTCAGGGACTTGGCCGGGCGCCACATCGGGAGCGGAACGAAGCGCACCCCCGGCTCGGCCCGCAGGTCCTCGCGCACCTCGTTGGCGAGCACCACGACCTCGTGGCCCGCCCCGACCAGGAACCGAGTGAGCCCCACGAGGTACCGTTCGGTGCCACCGTTGGTGGTGAAGCGGCGATGTACCAGGGCGATCTTCACCGCCGGCCCCAGTGGGCGCGCGACCACTTCAGCGCCGTGTATGTGGCCCCGAGCGCCGCGAACGCAAACCCCGGCCAGCCGTCGCGGAAACCACCCCGCAGCACGAAGTCCCGAAAGAACGCCCATGGGGGCCGCAAGAGCACGTCGGACCAGCCGCCCGCCCGCGCGTCGAGCGCGGTGTACCGGTCGATCGTGGCCAGGTGTTCGCCGAGGTCGCGGTAGGGGCGATGCAGCAGATCGCCCGCGAGCGTGGGCGTGGGACCGGCCACCTCGAGCCGGTCGTGAGGGTCGACCCCGACCCAGCGCGCCGCGTCGCGCCGCACGAGGCGAACCCGCGCGTCGGGGTAGGCGGCGCCGTGCCGGAGCGCATGCCCGAGCCAGATCGTCTGACGACGGACGACGTACCCGGCGGCGGTCGGCGACCCGAGCGCCACACGGATGGACCGGGCGAGCTCGGGGGTGAGCGCCTCGTCGGCGTCCAACGACAAGACCCAGTCGCCCGCCGCCGCCGCGAGCCCGCGGTTCTTCTGGGCCACAAACCCCGGCCAGTCGGTGCGGTGCACCACCGCACCGGCCGCCTCGGCGACCGCCACGGTTTCGTCGGTGCTGCCCGAGTCCAGCACGACCACCTCCTCGGCGAGCCCTGCCACCGAGGCCAGGGCCGCGCCGACACGATCGGCCTCGTCCTTGGCGATGATCACCACGCTGAGCACGCGCCCGCCTATCCTCCCGGGCGCGCTACGTTCCGTAGCATGCGCGCGACCGACGACAGATTCAGCCCCGACTACACCGAGGCCCGCCGGCGGTTCCGCGCGGCGACCGCGCACGTCCCCCACGGCGCGCTCCCGGTGGTCGACGACCTCACGATCGACTGGGCGTGGTTCGGCCCCGACGACGCCGACGACGTCGTGGTCTACACCAGCGGCCTCCACGGGGTCGAAGGCTTCGGCGGAGGGGCCGCCCAGCTCGAGACGATCGCCCTCGAGACCGGCCGATCGGCCACGTTGTACCTTCACGCCCTCAACCCGTGGGGCTGGGCCAACCTGCGACGGGTCAACGAGCACAACGTCGACCTCAACCGCAACTTCTTCCCCGACGGGGGCTGGTCCGGCGCCGATCCCGCCTACCAGAAGCTCGACGGCCTGCTCAACCCCCCGCGGCCGCCGGGCGGGTTCGACACGTTCTGGCTCCAGGCCGGCTGGGCCGTGGCCACCCACGGGTTCGGCGCGCTCCGCAGCGCGGTGGTGTGCGGGCAGTACGACTTCCCCAAGGGCCTCTTCTATGGCGGCCCCGCCCTGCAGACCGGCGCGGCCGCGGCGCTCGAGCTGCTCGTCGCGCGGCTCGCGGGGCGGCGCCGCGTGGTGCACGTGGACTGGCACAGCGCGCTCGGCGCGTACGGCGCGCGCACGCTCCTCTTGGAAGGCGCGGTGGCCCCCGGCGAGCTGGCCCGCGTGCGCGCGGCCATGGGCGAAGACGTCCGCTCGTGGGATCCGGCGGACCCGAAGGGCTACCTCATCCGCGGCGGGCTCACCGGCGCGCTCCAGGCGAGGCTGCCCGGGGTGCGCTACGACGGGCTCACCATCGAGTTCGGGACGTTGTCCAACCTCGCGGTCCTCGCCCGCCTCCGCGACGAGAACCGGCTCACGCACTGGGGCACGCCGACCCTGGACCACCCCGCGCGCCAGGCGATGTTCGAGGCGTTCGCCCCGCGCGAGCCGCGGTGGCAGGCCGCCGTCTTGGGACACGCGCGCGAGGTCCACGCCGCCTGCCTTCGGTGCCTTGCGTCGTGACACGGGCGCCATCGACGCGCCGTGCTCCGACCCACGGCCCCAGGCGCAACCCCCGTCACCGC
>SXGS01246815.1_pt1 | contig 14844 bp, 11 predicted proteins | sample 3174681 | NCBI WGS metagenome assembly SXGS01 (sample SAMN11356861, study PRJNA531348) | freshwater metagenome | isolation source: freshwater sample F1-80 | place: China: Fuxian Lake, Yuxi | collected 2017-12-25
CAGCCTTGAGAGGGCCGCGTCCTAACTGATAGACGAACGCGCCATAACCCAATTTCCGATAGCGAGATAGGTGAATCCGGACAGGGAGTCAACTGAAAAAGAAGCAGAACTGTGCCTAAGCCGGTACGATGCAATACTTGCTAGGGCTGCGATTCCGACTGCGGAGATCCAATATTTGATTTTGTTAAGTCAAATTTTAGATTTCGCCATTTTTCAATCGCTACTGAATTGTAACAAAGCGAGAAGCCGCGAAATGACCCGCCATCCTGTACCATCCAAGCTTCCCGCAAAGGGCGGCTCTACCTTTGGGTTAATTGTCATGGCAAAGCGCTAGATACTACTTGGGATCTACACAAGTTAAGGCTGCATTCGGAATCCTGACAGCGAGCTGACACATTACTTAAGATCGATGACAAAAAAAAAAGCCGCCCTTTCGGGCGGCTTAATGAGAACACACCAACTTACATTATTTCTTGCGGCGGAGGAACAGAGCGCCTGCACCCAGGAGACCGAGAGCGACCGTAGAAGGCTCAGGAATCACTGGTCCAGGACCGGCACCGGCCAAGCTGAAACCGGCCAAACCAGTCAGGTCAGCGGGAACCGCAGGGGGGTTTCCACCACCACCCAACACGATCGACAACACTGCGGAACTTCCACGAACTGTGGCTGCGTCATACGTAGCACCAGTCGAGGCATCCCAAGCGCGCATCGCGACACTAGCTGCTGAGCCGCCGGCAATTCCAGCAACGGTGACTGTGCTGGCCGAGACAAATCCAGCTGCTGCACCCGTCCGGAAAGGCACAGGCGAGCCAACTGCATTGAGACTGCTGGCACTCGAGCCAACATACAACTGTGCCAGAAAGCCTGCCCCATCAAGTGCCGCACCGCTAACGCCAAGCACTTTCGCATCCGCACCGTTCGCCGCAAACGCACCTCGGTTCGCAAAATTAATGGTGCCTTGAGCCTGAGCAGCGATTGTAGCAACGACAACCGCAGCAATTGCTATTAGTTTTTTCATAGTTTGTTTTGTTTACGAGTTCCTCGTTTATTTGTTTAGTTGTTTACCGAGAACGTCCGCGTCCAGGCACCTGCTTTGCCTGCCTTCACGAAGAACGCTTCACCAACTGCAGGGACGGGCGTTCCGCCAGACCACTCACCCAAGTCGAGGACATGCGTGACGTAGCTGTTCGAAGCATTGTTGAAACGATATACAGTATCGCCATCGGCAGCTGGGAACTTCAGGTCCGTGTCCAATTTGCCTGACTGGGGAACCTGAGAGCTCATGATCGAAAACCCAGCCGCAATTGGATTGGAAAGATTTCCCTGCATCACTTCACCAACGAACGTAACTTTGGTGGCCGAAGGGCTTCGGATGAAAGCGCCACCTCCAGGAGCAAGCACAGCATTGGGGCTGTTCCACTCGCCCAAATCCAGCGTGTTCACTGTGAAGGCGCCGTTGACGAATTGATAGACTACGGTGCCGTCTGGAACTGACGCAAGCAGCTTAGCGACCGTGTTGTTTCCCGCACCCGCATCCAGAGGGTTCGCGATCATGGAAAAACCCTTGGGGACGTCAACGTTGACGTAACCAACTGCGTTGACCGAGAAAACGGATTGCGCCATTGAGGTGGCCACACCCGCCGCGCCTAATGCGGCCGTAAGGAATAGTGTTTTTGTTCTCATTTGTTGTTAGTATTGTTCCGTGTGTGGGCTGAATGTTTCAAAAAACCGACTCAGTGTCAACAGATTTTTAAACTTCCCTTGAGGCCCGGCGTACCCCGCAAGAGTCTTCCACCATACCCCAATCGGTTACCTGATTCATCAAGGCCCTAATCACACCTCTATTACTACCCTGGATTTTCACTTTACACAACTGATTTTATGCCAAAATTGTCAATTTTCGCATCAAGGCGTTAGGGGCACGACCAATGCCTTAAACCGCCTCCGTCCAGTTGCCACACTTCGCTCGGGCTCCTTTTGAGTTTCCTTGCGATAAGCCTTCAGATTCAACCGAAAGACTTGTGGAAAATACTCTTGGGGATGAATCCGAAAGCCTTGATCGTCCAGGTCTCAAACAGCTCGTCCAGTGTCCTTCAGGGGCTCTATTCAAAGGTTCGTCTTCTTCGTCCGCACCGCTAAGAAATGCCGCCGTTAAGGGTGGAAATTCGCCAACCAACTTTCTTCGGGTGCCCCAAACTGCCACGATTGGCCTCTCCATTCAAAGGCTATACGGTCCGCGTGAAGAGCATGAAAGGGCAGCATCAACCGTTTCCAGGCGTCAACTTTCAAGCGGCCTAGGACAAAATCTAAGTAATATTGCTCATCGAATCCGTAAAGTTTGTCCCCAACGATAGGATGGCCAATGCTCGCGAGATGGATTCGAATCTGATGCTTCCGCCCGGACAGAGGGTCCACGGCAAGGCAGGAGAAGCACGATCCTTCAATGCTTCGGCTCCAACCTTCCCAATCAAATCCCTCCGCAGCCTGAATTCCAAGAGCCTCGGCGGCCCGGAGAATCTCCAAGTGCCCCGCAGCCAGCGATCGTCGGCTGGCCTCCCACGTCGACAAAAGGCGATATCGAGTCACGGCGGTCGCGCCATCGTCTCGCACGCAATCTTTAATAGCCACGGCGCTCGTTACGTCCTTTCCTAATGGCCGCTCGATCAGCCCTTCAGTCGCCGCCACGGTCCCGTGAACGATCGCCACGTAACTTTTGCGAATCATTCTCCGCTCGAAGAGTCTTCCCAGTTCGCTTGCCGCATCCTTTGACTTCGCCACCACGACTATTCCGCTGGTTTCCCTGTCGATGCGGTTCACCATGTGGACGGGCTTCCCCTCCCCGAGGTAGAGGCGCGCCCTCCCCACCAAACTGGACAGCGCGTCTTGCTTGCTGGGATGACAGACCAAGCCTGCGGGCTTGTTGAGCACGAGGATCGCCTCATCCTCGTGTAGGATTTTCAGCAAGTTGGCTCCTCCGACGAACAAACCTCGCGAACCCGATTCAAGATCACGTCGGCGATCAGCGGTTCGTCACCAATGCTCGCGCTGTACCAAACGAGTTTGCCCCGCTTTTCACTGGGGTTGGGCCACGTGGGCTGGCCTAGCCTCAGGCGTTCCCGAACGTTTTTCTCGGGCTCCCCCAGCATCATGGGGATGTCCTCGTACGAATGGAGGCCATCACTGATGAAAAACGGAACAATCACCAAGTGGCGCGTCAGAGCCATCTCGTAGCAACGCTCAATTCGGGGCTCTTCCTCCATGAAAAGGGGAAACACATTCGAGTAACGATTCATCGCGCGAATCAGCTCGACTTGGATTTCGATGGATTTCCTTGAGTTCTCATTGTTTCCAGTGCCGTGACCCGCAATGAAGAGGGTGCTTTCCGACGGTTTTGGCGCCCGAGGAAATGGGTGTTTTTGGACCACTTCATTCGCCATGGACAAGATCACCCGGGTCATGCTGGAGTGCGTGCCAACGGGCTCGCAATACGTGATCCGGCGCCCGTCCACGATGGCCGTCCTCGAGAATTCGGGGGCACCCGCGGGGCAGAGCCCGAGCTCGCGCGGGATGACCTGCTGGGTGAAATAGCCATCGCTGATGAAAAGCGGCACCACAAAGGCCCGGCCTGCGGAGACGCCGCGCGTCACGCCGCAAATGGAGGGCTCCAATTTCCAGAAGCTCTCCAAGACCTGAAGAAATATCCGGCGGCGGCGAATCTCGTCGCAATGCTTGTACGTGGGGGCGCTTGACTCCGAGTTAAGGGTGGAGCCGTGTCCCACGACGATGAGCGCCGAGTCCGAAAAGTCGTGTGAATTCACTTCGAAAAACTTCCTGCTGATTCGGTTATAGTCACTTCGGCAGGGGCTCTCCATCGTAGCCTTCCATCAAGGCGAGCATCTCTTTGACCGAGCGATCGAGGCCGTCGAACACCGCCCGGCTCACAATGCTATGCCCAATGTTCAGCTCCTCCAAAAATGGCACGCGATGAAGCGCGCGCAAATTCTCGTAATTCAAGCCATGACCCCCGTTCACCCGCAAGCCCAGCGAACGCGCAAGGCGTGCGGCGTCCGTCAACCGATCCAATTCCCTCTCACGATTCTTGGCGTCGTGGAACTCCTCGGCGAATGCTCCAGCGTGCAATTCAACGAACTGGGTCCCCGTCAGCGAGGAAGCTTCAATTTGCGCCAAATCCGGGGCCACGAACAGGCTCACCTCGATGCCACCCCGGTTGAGTCGGTCCACCGCGCGCCGAATAGGATCCAGATGGGCCGCCACATCCAACCCTCCCTCCGTGGTGACCTCCTGCCTTCGTTCCGGAACAAGACACACCACATCCGGTTTGACAAGAAGAGCGATGTCGACAATTTCTGGCACGATTGCCATCTCCAAATTGAAGCGCACTTCCACCGCGGCGCGCAAAGCCACGACATCCCGATCCACGATATGGCGGCGGTCTTCCCTCAAATGCGCCGTGATGCCGTGAGCCCCGGCTTGGACGCACATCCGCGCCGCTGCGACGGGGTCGGGTTCTCCTCGTTTCAGACCGCGGTAGCGCGCTTCGCGAAGCGTGGCCACATGATCGATGTTAACGCCCAATTTAAGCATGCAATCCTCCTCCGAAAAGCAGACCCTCAGGGCGGCGGCGGTATGGGAGCGGAACTCGCGGGCCCCGGAACTTCTCCTGCTTTCGCGTCAGGGCCTGAGTTTTGTTTGTTCTGACGCAAACCCTTCGCCTTGGTGGGAAACCCCAGCGGTTCGTACGGCATCCGAAATCCCGCGAATGGAAACGACGGCTCGTCGAACCATTGGGCCAAGAAATTAAGTTCGACGCCCGTCAAACCGACATGGGATCGGCGACTCAACCGAAATGACGTGGAAGATTCGCGGATGATTTCCGTGACCGTGTTGCCCAAGAGCGGCGCGATCGCGGCGAGCCAAAGCTTAGCCGGCATGTTTGGGCTCAACTGTGGTTTCGTAGAGAGAAACGAGGCATATTGAAACATCTGAGCCCATTGCCCAAGTCGCAGCTCCGTGATCTCCCAATCATAATAAACCAAGTTAGTGCGGCCCGACACCTGCCCCAAAAGCTCCGCGGGAGCAGGGTTGGTCGGCTGAGTCGTCAGCGGGAAGAATCCTCCGATCAAGTATTGCCCGGCGCCCTCCACGAATGGCTCCAAATAGGGAACAAACGCCGGCAGACCGCGCCACACGACCGAAAGCCGTTCAGGGTTCCATAAAAGCCCTCCCGCGCCCAATCCGTCCAACCGGGCGTTGGCGCTGGGCACAAGGGAAGGACCAAGACTCAGCAAAACATTGGTGGCATCCTGAACCGGGGTGGCGGCTAAGCTCATAAACGGAACTTCATCACGAGCCCAGACAAACAACTGACTCGACACCGCAGGGAGCGCCACGTTTGTAGACGGCAACAACCGGTGCGCCCACGAATCAAAGCCATGGCTCGCCGTGAAGCTCACCAGCGGGTCATGGATCGCGTTTGTCGGGATCGTCCAGGGTTCCATGCGCAGCTTGGGCTCCTTCCCAAACTCCAACAAGGCCGCCGTGGTGATTCGCTCCTTAAGGCTAGTTAAAGAGAAGGAAAACTTCGAAAGCGGCGAATCCAGGATCGAGAGGTTTGCGTTTTCCAGCTTTTCGTTGTCCACCTCCAGGCGCAGCCAGTAATCCACCGCGCTCGGAACGGGGCGCCCGGAAGAGGTCGTCGAGGCCATTGCGTTGTCAAGGCCGGGAAGCCCCTGAGGTCCGACGCCCCCCAAAAGCCAGTTGCCGACATGGGCCACTCGAACGGCCAGATTCGAATAAACGACTTCGGAACCATTCGTGCGCGACGTTAAAAAACCGCTCCATGAATTGGTTCCAGCAGCGAGAAAGTCGAGGAGGGTGTAGAGCCGGGAGGCGGCAAGGGTTGTTGAGCCCCCCCCCAAGGGCGATGAGCCCAACGACTGGAGCAGGCTCGCCATATTGGTCTGCGCGAGGGCCAGGCTGTCAGGATCCAAAAACACCGCGAATGTCCATTCGGGATCACCGCCACGCGGCCGCCGGAGCGCCAGCCAGCACTCGCGCCCGGCGACCTCGCGAACCAAAGACCACGACAACTCCTTGGCCGTTTCAATTTGTTCCGCGGGCGCGAGGACCGTGGCAAGTGCCGAGGCGAGCTTGATGCCCACGTTGGTTCCCAGCGCGGAGGTCTGAGGCAATTCCAAAAGCGCCCGGAGAGTGGCTGCGTTGGTTTCCGCCAGGATCTGTCGCGATCCCGCGAAGTGGAACGAGAGCAAGGTGTCCCAATGGGGCTTTACTTCGGCTTTCGAAGCCGGAGGAGGAGGGGCCGGCCGACAGCCCACGCCCCAATACGACAAAGCGCCCAGCAGAAGCAGCACTGCCCCTGAAGCTGGACCCAGAACCGCCATGCAGAATCTCGAACGTCTCATCGCGAAAGCCATTGTCTGACAAATTGTTTCTTCCTTGGCAATGCCTTTCACAAGCCTCCTCTTTCATCGATCACCCGGGGTGTCTCCGTGCCACGACCTGGTCAACTTGGGATGAATATTTCGTCCTTCCTCCTTTCGACCTTTCTTCTTTCGTCGACAAAACCACCCGTTTTGCTAGGATGACCGCATCTCTCCCTGAATCAGCTTCAATGCCATGCCTCGCTCGCAAATGACTCTCCAGCGACCCACACCGACCCCACGCGCCACCCCGCATTCCGGATGCCGACATCGACCGGCCTTGCTGTTCCGGACAAAAGCAGCCGCATGCCTTGGAATTTTGAGACAAGCGCTTGGCCGAGCCTTTTCGATCGCGGCGGCATTGTCTGTTTTAAAACTGTCGGGCGACGCTGGAATCGCGCCGTCACCTCGCCAGGATCGCTACAATCTTCTGAGCTACGCGAGCGCCGACGGATCGTCGAGGCCAGTATTGTCAACAAGGGATTGGCAGCATCGGAAAAACCAGATTTTAGAGTCGATGCGTGAAGTCATGGGCGCCCTCCCTGGGAAAGAAAAACGATGCGCACTGGATCCAATCGTTGAAGAGGAGGTGGATTGCGGCACCTATGTTCGGCGTTTTTTGAGCTACCAATCCGAACCGGAATCTCGGGTTCCCGCCTACTTGCTCATCCCCAAAAAAGTGCTACGTGGCGGCCAGAAGGCGGCAGGGGTTTTATGCCTCCACCAGACGCATCGATTGGGCCAGAAGGTGGTCGTGGGATTAGGAAACAGCCCAAACGATGCCTACGGAGTGGAACTCGCTGAGCGGGGTTTCGTCTGCCTTGCCCCGGCCTATCCGTTGCTCGCGAATTATGCCCCAGACTGGCGCCGGCTCGGTTATAAAAGCGCCACCATGAAGGCGATCTGGGATAATAAGCGCGGGCTCGACTATCTGGAATCGCTGCCGTTTGTCAAACGAGGGCGGTTCGCGGCCATCGGCCATTCGTTAGGCGGCCACAATAGTGTGTTCACGGCCGCCTTCGAACCACGGATCCGAGTCGTGGCCACTAGCTGCGGATTGGACTCTTTCCTTGATTACATGGATGGCAATGTGAAGGGATGGACGGGAGACCGCTACATGCCCGAGTTATCCCGATATGCGCTTCGCGATATTCCGTTCGACTTCCATGAAATCATCGCCAGCCTGGCTCCCCGACCCTGCTTGGTCAGCGCGCCGCTTGGGGACACGAACTTCAAATGGGAAAGCGTGGACAGGGTCGCCGGCGCGGCCCGGCAGATATACGGTCTCTATGGCAGACCCCAAAACTTGATCGTGGAGCATCCTCCCTGCGGGCATGAGTTCCCCAAAACGATGCGGGAGCGAGCCTACGAACTCATCGAGAAACATCTCTGATCCTGCCGCCACCGCTTGATGCGAGCCCCTCGAGGCTGGTTAGGCCGTCAGACGGCCGCGCCATTGGCTGGCGAGGCCAGATCGGGCGGCTCTCCCATCGCGCTCAAGATTCGAACCTCGAAAAGAAAAAGTGGGGGTCAACCTTAAAACGGCGGTTGAACCTCCTGGAGATTTCGGAGATTTGCAAAAGCCTGGATGAGAAAGGTTCAAACCTCAGAAAAGAAGGGGGGATTCGTCACCAACAAATTGCTTTTCATTTCCTTGAAATCCTCTCTGAAACCAGCTCCCTCGACCCATCTGATGGGAAGAGAGCACGGGAGAGGGGCGTGTTTTGAGGGAAACGAGCGCTCCGTTCTTTTTCACGACTACAAGTGGCCTCGGAAATTCTGAGGTCTGGCGTGAGCCGTAGAGTGAGCCTGAGTTTTCATCCCAAGCTAGAACCCCAAAATTGGGCGCCTCTGTCTCGCGGAATCATTTCCCATCCCCCTTCACCCCTCCTGGCTGCCTAAAAAAAAGATCCCGCGGGCAACGCCGGGCGCCAGAGATACATCCTTGAGTTTATGCTCAGGTTGATGTGGAATCGACGACAATCAACGTTTACCACGAGCATAGGAACCGCAGGATGCTAAAAACACGACGAGCTTTTCTTGCGGAATCCGCCGCCGCGCTGGCCCTCGGACCCGCCGCCTGGGCCGCCCAGCCAAAGCGGCCGCGGGTCGCCGCACTCACCACGATTTATCACAAATACTCCCACTCTCAGCATATCATCGACCGCTTCCTCGACGGCTATGGGTGGGAAGGGCGCCATCACCGACCCCGGATGGATGTGGTGTCTCTCTACGTGGAGCAAGTCGGGGAAAATGACTTGAGCCAGGAACGCGCGCGGCGGCATCCAGGGATGAAGATCTACCCCACCATCGCGGAAGCGCTCACTCAAGGCGGCAGCAACTTGGCCGTCGATGGAGTCTTGCTCATCGGCGAACATGGAAAGTACCCGGTCAACGAGAAGGGCCAGACGCTCTACCCTCGCTACGAGTATTTTCAGCAGGTCGTCGATGTCTATCGCCGCTGCGGCCGCTCCGCTCCGGTGTTTAACGACAAACACCTGTCTTGGAAATGGGATTACGCGAAAAAGATGCGCGATACCGCCCTTGATTTAGGCTTTGGTCTGATGGCGGGTTCGTCGCTTCCAGTCACTTGGCGCCAGCCAGCCGTCGACCTGCCATTCGGCGCGGAGGTGGAAGAAGTGGTCGGCATTTGGAGCGGCTGGCTGGACGGAGGCGATTTTCATGTGTTGGAAGCCATGCAATCAATCATCGAACGGCGGCGCGGAGGCGAGACAGGAGTGCGCTCGGTGGAGGCCTTCCGCGGCGAGCGGTTTTGGAAAGCCATGAATGCCGGCTCTTGGGAGGCTGGAGGATGGGATCCGCGTTTGATCGAAGCGGCGCTCTCTAGGAGCAACCAACTCAAATCGGCGCGACCGACCTACAGCCATGCCTTCCCAAACACGGAGGAATTGCGCCGCCTAGCCCCCGATTCCTACGCCTACAGGTTCGAGTACAAGGATGGATTGAAGGCGTCCATCGTTCAGTTCAGAGGCGACGTGGTGGGGGATTGCAATGTGGCGGCACGCCTCAAAGGCGGCCGTGTCTTCTCGTTGCTCTTTTATCTGCCTTATTACTCCATGCGCAACTTCTTCAGCCCCCAAGTGCATCACATCGAGTCGCTGTTCCTGACCGGAAAATCGCCCTACCCGGTGGATCGCACGCTTCTGACCACGGGCATGACGGAAGCGGGCATCGACTCCCTCCACCAAGGGCAGCGCCGGCTTGAGACACCGCACCTTGCCGTCCGCTACAAACCCACGCGGCATTCCACATTTTGGAGAACATGAACACCAACCGCCGCAAGTTTCTAGCCGCGCTCGCCGCCGCCGCCGCGGCCGCAGTGCCCCCACGGACGATGGCGGCAGGCGTCCGCCCCAAGAGAGTCGCCATTATCACGACGGTGTGGAGATACCTGTCCCACGCGCAGCACATGGGAGACCGGTTTCTCGTCGGCTATCCCCGCCACGGGCGATGGCACGCGCCGGCTCTCCAAGTCGTTTCAGCTTACGTCGACCAAACGCCAGCGGACGATCTCAGCCGTCAACGCGCCTCCGCACACGGGTTCACGATTCACCCTAGCATCCCCGAGACCCTGCGATGCGGCGGCGACCAATTGGCGGTCGACGGCATCGTGATCATTGGCGAGCACGGGGAATATCCGCGCAACGCCAAAGGCCAGGTTCTCTACCCCAGATATGAGTTCTTCAAACAATGCGTCGGCGTGTTTGAACAGGACCGGAAGGTCGCTTCCATCTTTAACGACAAGCACCTTTCTTACAGTTGGCGGAAGGCGAGAGAAATGGTGGATGATTCAAAGCGCCTCAAGTTCCCCTTCTTGGCGGGTTCCTCGCTGCCCGTGACGTGGCGCCTGCCTCCTATTGAGGTTCCCTACGGCGCCGCGATGGAGGAAGCACTCATGGTGGGTGTGGGCGGCTCCGATCCCATGGATTACCACGCCCTCGAAGCCATGCAATGCATGGTGGAGCGCCGCCATGGCGGCGAAACAGGAATCAAATCCGTCCAAATGATCGAAGGCGACGCGGTTTGGCGAGCGGGCGAAGAAGGACGCTGGCCCCGGCGCTTGCTGGAAGCCGCGTTGTCGCGTTCTGATTCCTTGCAAGGCGATTCCGAACTCGATTCGCGGCCTCAAGATCTCGCGAACAACGGACAACTGCCGAAACTAGTCAAAAATCCTGCGGCTTACTTCATCGAACGCAACGACGGGTTGCGGACAACTCTGCTCATGCTAAACGGAGCGCTCCAGGATTACTGCTTCGCGGCGCGGCTCAAGAATGGCGAGATCCTGTCTACTCAGTTTTTTCTGCCGCCAACCCCAAATGTCACCTACTCCGCCTGTCTCATGGCGCAAGTGGAAGAAATGATCGTCACGGGGCGGGCGCCCTATCCAGTCGAGCGAACACAGATCGCCAGCGCCATGCTCGATCGCTGCCTCGACTCGAAAATCGAAGGCCATCGGCGAATCGAGACTCCCGAGTTGGACATCCGCTACAGGGCACCAAGAGAATCTCGGTTTGGCGGATGAAGGAAGCCCGTTGATGAACCCCATGACGGCCGCGACCAGCACTGGATCAAGGGCTTGTTCACTCCTCCCCGCATGGCGGACGCGAACCGCGTGGACCGCCCGGCTCGGCATCTTCGTATTCACCCTCATCTGCGTTTCCGCCGCCGCGGACCCCAAAATGGCCGGCGCTGAAAATTGGTGGGCATTTCAACCCGTGAAGAAACCCGCCACACCTAAGCCCAAGATCAGCCAGTGCGATCCAATCGATGCTTTTCTGGACGAACGAATCAACGGGCTGCAGCTCCGAAAATCGCCACCGGCCGATCGCAGATCCCTCCTGAGGCGAGCCACGCTCGATCTAACGGGACTGCCCCCCACAGTCGCGGAGACAGAGGCATTCCTGCAGGATGCGTCTCCCGGCGCTTTCGCGCGAGTCCTCGACAGGCTCCTGGCCTCCCCCAAGATGGGACAGCGCTGGGCCCGCCACTGGCTGGACGTGGTTCGGTACGCGGACTACCACGACGGGGATCCGAAAGCGCGCACGGCGAGCTGCGAACCCCTGGAGGCTTGGCGTTACCGCGATTGGGTGGTCGACTCATTCAATCGGGATCTGCCATTCGATGAGTTCATCAAGCATCAGATCGCTGGAGATTTGTTGGCGGACCCGGCCGGCAAGCCGCTGTATTTGGAGGGAGTCGTTGCGACAGGGTTTCTCGTTAACGGCGCCTGGGACCGGGGCGATGCGGACAAGGAAAAAATGCTGAGCGACATGGTGGACGACCAAATCGACACCGTAGGCAAGGCGTTCATGGGCTTGACCCTGGGATGCGCCCGGTGCCACGACCACAAGTTCGATCCCATCTCGAACCATGATTACTACGCCCTGGCCGGCATTTTCTACAGCAGCCATTTCATGGAAACCCTTGGAACCAAGGGCGGCGAGATCACACTCAAGCGCGTCCCTTTGGTCCCCAGATCAGTTTCCGCGGCGCGCGACGCCCAATCTCTCCAATTGGAGAACATCAAAGCCAAGCTCGACGCCCTAGACAAATTGAAGCCGCCTCTCTCCGCCGACCATCCGGAACGACTCCAACTCGTCAGGGAACGCGACATTCTTCAGGCTGGGCTGCCGCCTCCCTATCCCGTGGCGCTGACGGCGCGAGAGGGGGGGATGCCGGGCGGACTTTTTCCTAATATCCAAGATGTGCCCGTGCACATTCGAGGAAGCTATGCGTCGCTCGGCCCGGTCATCCCCAGGCGGATGCCCTCTTTTTTTGCCGGAGAACGCCAACCGCCGATTTCCCAAGGAAGCGGGCGGCGGGAGTTGGCCGAATGGATCGCCTCGGCCGCCAATCCGCTCACGGCCCGCGTCATCGTCAATCGAATCTGGCAATGGCATTTCGGCGAAGGATTGGTCAAAACCTCCAACAATTTCGGCCTGAATTCAGAGCCTCCCAGCCATCCAGAGCTTCTGGATTGGCTCGCAGCGCGGTTCGTGGAAGACGGATGGTCTGTGAAGAAATTGCACCGGCGCATCATGCTCACCGAAGCTTACCAAAGATCGAGCCGTGTGCCGGACGCGGAGGTCGAACGGGATCCGGAAAACCGATGGCTCGCCCGTTTTACCGCCCGACGCTTGGAGGCCGAAGCCATCCGCGACGCCATGCTCTTCGTTGGGGATGGGTTGGACTTAAGTTTGGGCGGCCCAGCCGGAGCCGACCTGAAAGCCGACCGCCGATCACTCTATGTGCAGACCGCCCGATGGGATCGGAGCAGCTTCGCGATGCTCTTCGACGCGGCCAACCCGGACGCGGCTGTTGAAAAGAGATTGAACACCACGGTCGCTCCTCAAGCGCTGTTCCTTTTGAACGATGAATTCGTGCGAACTCAGGCGGCGCGCCTGGTCGGACGAATGATGCGTGAGGCGCCGTCCGACGAGATCGGTCGCATTGATTGGACCTATCACACATTGATGGGGCGGCCTCCCAAACCAGGGGAGATCGCCGTGGTCCGCAGATTGATTATTCAGAATGGCGGCCCTGGGTCGGAGGGAGCGTGGCGTGACTTGGCGCATGTGTTGCTCTGTGGCAACGAATTCATCTACGTGGATTAATCCATATTCTTCATGGCCCACCAATTCCCGAATCTCCAATTGCAGTCACGCCGCCAGTGGCTTTCAAAAATAGGGAGCGGCTTCGGCTTGCTAGCTCTGGCCGATGTCCTCGCGTCGGCATCAGGACGCCGCTTTCCCCAGGCGTCCAACACTCATGCCCGCCCCGCCGCGACGCGCCCGCCACATTTCGTGGCGCGCGCCAGGCGCGTGATCTTTCTCTACATGCCGGGCGGACCTTCCCACGTCGATCTGTTCGATCCCAAACCTCGGTTGGCCCGGGACCACGGCCAGCCTCTTCCTTTTGAGAAGCCAAAATTAGAGCGCACGAAGACGGGAAACCTACTCGCCTCGCCGTGGAAGTTCTCCGCCCACGGCCAGTCCGGATTGCCCGTCAGCGAGTTGCTGCCACGGATCGCCTCGCACGCGGACGACCTCTGCGTCATTCGATCCATGGTGGCGGACAACATCAACCACACCGGCGCGGCTCTCCAGATGTGCACCGGCGAGCAAGCCTTTTCGAGGCCTAGCATGGGCTCCTGGCTGACCTATGGCTTGGGATCGGAGAATCAAAACTTGCCCGGATTCGTCGTGGTCAGCCCCGCCGCCGTCTTCCAAGGGGCCCAGTTATGGGCGTCGAGCTTTTTGCCGAGCGCTTACCAAGGAACCCTGATTCGGGATTTGAATCATCCCATCGCCAACCTTCGGGATCCATCGGGCAACTCGTTGCGCCAACGCGTCAAGCTGGACGCCTTTCGCGAACTCAATGAACTCCACAAGCAGGAAAGAGTCATGGACAGCGAGCTCGACGCTCGGATTGCTTCCTTCGAACTGGCCTTTCGCATGCAGCAAGAAGCCCCGGAGGCATTCGACCTCTCGCGCGAGAGCGCCGCGACCCACCGCCTTTACGGAACGAATGAGCCCACCACCGAACTATTTGGCCGCCAATGTCTCCTGGCCCGCAGGCTCGCGGAGCGCGGCGTGCGTTTCATCCAACTTTTTGACGCCCCAAAAAACAACGCCTGGGATCATCATGGCGGCCTCCGCGAAGACCTGCCGAAACGATGCGCCGCCGTAGATCAACCGATCGCCGCGCTGCTCACGGATCTCAAATCGCGGGGGCTCCTCGAGGAAACGCTCGTGCTGTGGGGGGGCGAGTTCGGGCGCACCCCAACGGCCGAAGGAACCAACGGAAGGGAACATCACCCGTTCGGATTCACCATGTGGATGGCAGGGGGAGGCATCCGAGGAGGACAGGCTCATGGCGCCACCGACGATTTCGGCTGGCACGCCGTGCGGGACATCGTCCATGTCCACGACTTGCACGCCACCATACTGCATCTCATGGGGCTCGACCACACCCTGCTGACTTACCGGTTTGGCGGCCGCGATTACCGTTTAACGGACGTGTACGGCAACGTGGTGCGGCAGATTCTCGCCTGAAAGCTGATCCCTGAATAGCGCGATTGCCTCGCCGGGACGCAGGACCACGGCCATGCCGCAGCCAGAACCGCGGGCCTCGCTTGAACTCCCCCCCGCATCAGCGCGATCGGGCGACCGCCGTCATCTCGAAGTTGTTGGTGAATTTGGCTGGCAGCCCGGAGCGCGGTTGTGTGCGAAACACCAGCCGCAGCAGGTTCGGCGTGGCTGCGAGCCTGAGATACTGCTGCGACTGGCTTTCAGCACAGTCGCGCTCCACCGGCAACGCGTGGATGCACCGGGGCGACCCAGGGCGGTTCTGGACTGACGCG
>SXGS01334884.1_pt1 | contig 14839 bp, 11 predicted proteins | sample 3174681 | NCBI WGS metagenome assembly SXGS01 (sample SAMN11356861, study PRJNA531348) | freshwater metagenome | isolation source: freshwater sample F1-80 | place: China: Fuxian Lake, Yuxi | collected 2017-12-25
ACACGTAGTTGAACCCACTTATGCCACTAGACGAACAGTTTGAATGTATTCGGAAGGAGGAGCTCCGCCTCTTGACCTACGCTGAGTAAGGTCAATTGCTGGAGACCTTGACCGGAACTGTGCTCGCTGTTTGTCACGACCGGGGCATCAGCATCGACGCCGTCGCGCCGATCTTGAGAAGCGGCGGATTTCCCGGCTGCCATCTGGCATCGAAACTCGGAGTGACCTCTGTTTTGCCACTTCAGTACAAGCATACGTACGAGCCGTCGTCTTCAGTGCATACCTGCCATCGCAGCCCGATAGGGACTCATGGATTACCTGCCGATGCTGGCATCTTGCTCGTCGATACGAACACTGTGACCGGAACGATTGCCCGGCGTGCAGCAGCAGATATTCGAGCAGCCCTGCCGGACTGCCGTATCGTTTTCGCGTCCGTGATGCTGGATGTCGCACTGAAGGCGCTACCCGGAATTGATTTGATCGTTTCAGCGCACCGTACCAACGAGGGACGAACACTTTCTGGCCACGCGGCGCGCCAAGTCGGAGTTTCAAACGATGTTTACGTTTTTCCGTGGGAAGAACTCGATGAACAGTGGGAGCAGATTCAGGCAGCTCAATCATCACCTACGCCGGCACAAGGAATCCACCGTGACAACGTTTCCACTTGACCAAGCGAACGACCGAATGACGAAGCAGGCGACTGCGTTCTGTTTTTTACCTACGCATGGATGCCTTCTTTGAACTTATCGCGGAACGCTGGCCGGGCGTGCTCTTTCGCCAGCGCGCGGATCTCACGTTGGAGTTCGCCTCGCCGCCGTTCGCAGACTGGACGGGGATCGCGCTCGATCGTTGGAGCGCGGAGGCCGGATTGTTCCTAGACGTGGTTCACGAGCAGGACGCAGAATTGATGCGGCGGCAGATGCTCGAAGCAGCGCGCCAGCCGGGAGGCGCATCGTGCGCGTTCCGCCTGCGGCATCGCGACACCGGCCGCGTGACCTATGTGTCGGAATTCCGCCGCGCGTTGAAGGACGCCGGTGGAAACGCCACGGGCTACGTCGGCTTCTGGACCGATGCGACGCGGCAGGTTCTGGCCGAGCGGCGGCTGGCGGCGGCGGCGTGGAAGGAGACGGTCGGCCTTGTGACCCAGGGGCTGGCGCATGACTTCAACAACGTCCTCGCCGGCATCCAGGGTCTCGGCGACACGTGCCTGATGCAGATCGACGAGGCGCACCCGTTTCATCGTCCGCTCCAACTCATCCAGCAGAACACCCGGAAGGCGGCGCAACTCGTGGGGCGTATCGCTCAATTGCATCGCGGCAAGACGGGCGCGCGCAGCTATCAGGACTTGAACGCCCTGCTGCGCGACAACACCGAACTGCTCGCGCGCGTGTTGCCCAAGCGCATCGAGTTCGAGGCGGTGCCGGACGCTGGGCAACTGCCGGTGTACGCCGATCCGGTGGAGTTCCAGCAGGTGTTGATACAGCTCGCGTTGAACGCGGCGGACGCGATGCCGGAGCGCGGGCGGCTCGTTGTGCGGACGCTTTCCGCGCCGGAAATTCCCGACGCCAGCGCCGGCCAGCGGATCGGGAATGCGCCGCGACTTCCGGCCGCGTGCCTGGAACTCACGGACAGCGGCCAGGGGATCAAGCCGTCGCTGCTGCCGTTCATCTTCGATCCATTTTTCACCACCAAGCCGTTGAATCAGGGTTCGGGCCTCGGGCTGTACAACGTGCGGCTGTTTGCGGAGAAGCATGACGCGTTCATCGCGGTGGACTCGAAGGAAGGGCAGGGGACGACGTTTCGGATTTGGTTCCCGATCTCGGACTTCACCGAGGCGGAGGCCGCCCAGGCGCTCTCGCAGCAGCGGCGCAAATGCCTGCTGCTCGTGGCGTCGCCGGGGCGCTTGCGGGATGTCACGACGGAACGGTTGCGGAGCGCCGGCTATTTCGTGGCTTCGGCGGATGCCGATGCAGAAGGGCTGCTGCGGTCGGCCGAGCATTCCTTCGATGCCGTGCTGCTACTGGCCGAACCACGCGATGATACGCCGCTCCGGCTGGCACGATGGATTCGGGCGCAGCAGTTGCCGGTGCGGATTCTCCTGAAGCCAGTCGGCGTCAATCCCGACGAGGTGGACCCGCAACTGTCCGGCAAATGCGATCTGGTGATCGCGCCGGACTCGTCCGAGGAAACGGTGCTGCGGGAGATCGCCGAAGCGCTGGAGGGCTGAAGCGTGCCGGTTTCCTGCAGAGGCGGATCGTGATAGCTTTCGACCCATCCGCCGCCTGACGTCGGCGGATACGAAGCCGGTTCGATATGAACTTTCATCCGTGGCCTTCCGGAATCCGCGGGGTGAACTGCCGGTTCAAACGCGTCTCCCGGCGGTGAAGATTCTGCCGATGGAAGACTTGGCTTTTATCGCGGGCGTGTCATTCTGGCTGGGCGGGGCGATGTGCGTCCCCTGCATCACGGCCAGCGTTGAATGTGTATCTCGAGGACGCTGCCGAAACTGTCGCCAATACCAAATTCGTTATGCCAAGGAAGACCTTCCTCTTGTCGTTCGTCGCCGCGTTGCTGCTCGCCGTCGTCCCGTCGTCTCGCGCGTTGACCACCAATTTCTTCGAGGGCTTCGAGGCGGGCCTGACCAACTGGGTCGTGGGCGACGCCGACCCAACCGGCACCAGCGCGTATTGGGGCGTGGTGAATTCCGCGTTCGGAGGCGAGTCCACGCGCAGCGGGGCCTTCAAGGCATACTGCGCAGCCAACGGCCACGGCGGAACGCCGGCAGCCCCGACCTACCGGGACTACATGGTCGCCTACCTTTCGCGCACGGTGAACCTGACCGGGATGACCAACGGCACCCTGTCCTTCTGGTACAAGACCCCTTCAATCGAAGCTCGATACGATTTTGCGAAGGTGCTCATTAACAATGATGTCCTCTGGTCAACGGACGCAGATCAAACCTCCTGGCGGCAGGTGTCCCTCAGCCTCGAATCCTACATCGGGCAGAATGTGAACCTCACGTTCCAGTTCACCTCGGACGTTAGCTTCGTTGAGGAAGGTTTTTACGTGGACGACGTGCTCGTGACTGACGCCTACACGCCGCCGCCCGCGCCGCCGAACGACGCCTTCAACGCATCCATCCAACTGAACGGCTCCGTGGGCAGCGTGGGTGGAACCGTCAGCGGTGCAACGCCACAAACCAACGAGCCCGATCCGGGCAATTCCATCTGGTACCGCTGGACGCCTTTCACGAACGGCCCGGTGACGTTCCGCACCGGCGGCAGTGCGGCGGACACCTTGCTGTGCATCTACACCGGCGCGACCATCGGCAGCCTGACCCGCATCGCGTGCGACGACAATGGCGACACCAACGGCGGAAGCTTGATCACCTTCAATGCGATCGTCGGCACCATCTATCGACTCTCGGTGCGCGGCGCAGGCAACGTCGGTGGCGGCATCACCTTGAGCTGGCTTCAACCCAACGGCATCGGCGAAGACCTCCTGCCTGATCTGAGCGTCTTGGCTGACGAACCGAACAATTATCTCTACGGCTGGTTCCTCGACGACACCGAGGTGCCGGGCCGCACGTTGATGCGCGTCTCAACTGCAACGCCGAACACCGGACGCGGCGCGTTGGAACTGCGCGGCAGTTCGACGACACCCGGAGTTTACCAACGCATCTGGCGCGCGGACGGCAGCACCTACGAACGGCTCGCTGGCACCTTCACCTTCCATCCCGGCCATTCGCATCTCCACTTCGACAACTGGATCAACCTCCATCTCCGCCAAGTCCTGCCGGACAACGGCGTGGGCGACATTGTCGTCTCCGGCGACAAGACGAGCTTCGCCATCATCGATCTCGAACTGTTCGACGGTGACCTTCCCGGCTCGCCCTCGGGCGGAGTCTATCTCGGCGGCCTCATTCAAGGCCTTTCCGTGGGCTGGTCGGACGTGTATGGCGCGAACCTCCCCGATCAGTGGATCGATGTCACCGAAGTGCCGTCTGGAGATTACTGGCTCGAGGGCATCGTTGATCCGGCAAACAGCATTCGCGAAAGCAACGAGTCGAACAACTTCGCGCGCATTCTCATCACCTACGCGAACCCGAACAACCAGCCGCCCTCGCCGCTGGTTGCGCCGAACAACCACTTCACCAACGCCACGACTGTCACCGGCTTCGTCGCTGCCCTGCGCGGGCACAACACCAACGCCACGCTCGAAGCGGACGAGCCCCAGCATCTGCCGGGCGCCACCGGTGGGCGCTCCGTCTGGTGGCGCTGGACAGCGCCGGCTGACATGACGGCTGTGTGGATCACGGACGGCAGCGGCTTCGACACTGTGCTCTCCGCCTACACCGGCGCTGCGGTTGATGGCCTTACACGTGTCGCATCGGACGACAACTCGGGCGCGGGCGATGCGGCGCGGATCAGTTTTGATGCCGTTGCCGGAACGACCTACTTCCTCGCCGTCGATGGCTTCGGCATCACCGTCGGGCCGATCGAGCTCGCGCTGAACCCGGCGGGCAATGATCACTTCTCGAACTGCGTCGCGATCGTCACCGGCAGTGGCAGCCTGACCGGCAGCAGCCGCGGCACCTCGCGCGAGCCGGGGGAGAATTTCCACGCGAACATCGGCGGTAGCAACTCGGTGTGGTTCTGCTTCACGCCGGGCTTCGGCGGCACATTCACGTTCGACACCATCGGCTCCAGCTACGACACCATGCTCGCGGTGTACACCGGCGAGTCGGTGGGCGCGCTCACGGCCGTCGCGGCGGACAACGACAGCGGCGGGTTCACCGCTAGCCGTGTCACCCTCACGACCGCACCGGGCGTCACGTATCGCATTGCGACCGACGGCTTCGCCGGGGCCAGTGGGTTCTACAAGTTGAACTGGGCCGGCCCGTCCGCTCCGGCGATCACCAGCCAGCCAGCCTCGACCAACGTCGTCGCGGGCGCCACCGCCGCCTTCATCGTCGCGGCGACGGGTACACCGCCGTTGCGTTACCAATGGCATTTCGGCGGCAGCCCGATTTCCGAGGGTGGCGCGTTCACCGGCACCACCTCCGCCACGTTCCGCGTTCATAAAGTGCTGCCGCAGGACATGGGTCAGTATCGCGTGGTGATTTCCAACGCCTACGGCTCCGTCACCAGCGCGCCGGCGAACCTGATCGTGCTCGATAATCCCCGCGTCGTTTACCTCCAGGACATCGGCGCGCCGATCGGTGGCACCGTGATCGTCCCGTTGATGATGCAGGCCGTTGGCGACGAAGCGGCCATCCGCTTCAGCCTCACCTACGACACGAACCTGCTCACGAATCCGCGCGTCTCGAACGGCGTCCACACCGCGAGCGCAACAGTCGTCGTCACCAACGACGGCGTGGCGGGACGCTTCGGAGCGTCGTTCAAAATGCCCGCCAGCCAAACCATTCCCGCAGGAACGCATCGCGAGGTCGCGAAGGTTTACTTCAACGTCAGCGCGGCGGCGAACGACGGCAGCACAACGGGACTCGGCTTCGAGAACCTTCCGGTGGCCCGATTCGTCGGCACGACGACTGACGCGCCGCTGACCACGCTCTTCGCCGCCGGCACGGTGACGTTCCACACGTCGCGCATCACGGATGTCGGCCGCCTGCCTGACGGCCGCCTGCAACTCACGCTCACTGGCGTGCCCGGCCGCGCGTACACCGTACTCGCCTCGACAAACCTCACCGACTGGGCACCGATCATCACGCTGACCGCAGGAGGGAACGGCACATTGCTCTTCGCCGATCCGGATTCCACGACGCTCGTCCATCGCTTCTACCGGCTGCAAATTGAGCCGTGAGCGGCAGCCGCGCGACAGCACACGTCACTCCGTGCGCGCCGCGATCGCCCGGCGCTGCCCGGTCGATTCGAATGCCGGTCGAGCGCTCGCGACGGGCGCGGGGTGCCACGCCCCACCCTTCCCCGTTCCCCTGACACCTGCTACAACGTGCCGACGCATGAGCGGCAAGTACACGTTTGATCTGAAGAGCGAGGAACGGCGACGGCCGTTGCCCTCGAAGATCATCGTGGGCCAGAAGGAGAACGAGAGCGTGAAACACGTCATGCTCAAGTTCATGGCCTACGTGCTGTTCCATCGGGAACGCCTTCAAATCGAGCCGCGCCTCCCCGACGACACGATCCCGTTCGAGCCGGATGTCGTGCAACTCGACTACACGCTGCGCCCGGCGCTGTGGATCGAGTGCGGCGAATGCAGCGTGAGCAAGCTCCACAAGCTGGCCGTGAAAGCGCCGGAGTCCGAGCTCTGGGTGATCAAACGCTCACCAGAGGACGTTGAGCATCTGTTGCGCGCGATGGAGAAGGAAGAACTCCGGCGCGACCGCTACGGCCTGATTGGACTGGACCCGGAGATGTTTGATGAGATGTGCGGACTGCTCGGACCCCGCAACAGTCTGACGTGGTTCAGGGGCGAGATCGATCCGCCGCAGCTTCAGTTCGAGTTCAACGGGCTGTGGTTCGACACCACCTTCACTGTCGCGCGTTTCTGAAAATCGGACTCGAACGAGTCCCGCTCACACCACCGTCAGCGGGCCGTCGAAAGTCGTCAGGCTGACGACCTCGGTGCGCGCGATATGCGGGCCGTGCTGGATGCCCTTGGGAGCGTGGAACAGCGTGCCTTCCGTGTAGGTGACGTCCGATTCCTCCCACTCGCCCGACAGGATGTAAGCCCACTCGTTCGCCAGCGGATGCGTGTGCGCCGGGACCGTCGTGCCGGCCTTGAACTTGCGCAGCACCGTCACGCCGCCGGTCTCGGGATGCTTGTGCAGCACAAGCAACTCCACGCCCTCGTACGGGCCCGGTTGCCAGGTCTTGTCCTTTGCGAGAGCGACGTGCGGGAACATGCGGCTCAGAGTTCCTTGATGCGCAGGTTGCGGAAGCGCACTTCGAGCGCCTGCTCGCGCTTGCCGACACCGTGGACTTGCAGGCCGATGAAGCCGGCCGCCACACGCGAGTCCTTCAAGTCCGCTGCCGGAACACCATTGATCCAGGTGCGAACGGAATCGCCGCGCGCCTCGATGTGAAACTGGTTCCACCCGCCCTGCTTGAACGCCTTTCGCGCGGCCTCGTTATTCTTCAAGTCGTTCATCCACCCACGGGCGCCCTCCTCGAAAAGTCCGGCCGACCAGGCGCGGGCGCTCGTGTCGATCTCCGCCTGCAACCCATGGACACGGCCGGCGGGGACTTTAATCGTTCTTCCGTTCCACTCCAGCTCCGCGGGCTTCTCGAACACCTGACTGCGGATCTGCACGCCGGAGTTGAGTCCCTGGTCCACCTTGAACTCGACTTCGAGAATGAAGTTCGTGTAGTCGCGGGCGGTGCAAAGGAATGAGTTCGGTGTATTCGGCACGCACGAGCCAATGAGCACACCGTCCTCGATACGATACTTCGCCTTGCCGCCGCGCTGCACCCAGCCGTCGAGCGATTTGCCGTCGAAGAGGGGCGTCCAGCCAGCGGGATCACGCGAAGCCTCGGCGGCACGAAGACTGGTGAAGGTAGAGGTGAGAGCCACGAGCGCGGCGCAGAGCAACAGCGTTTTCATTCGATGCCCCCGAGGATGAAGTGCAGCAGGCGATGTTCAATGCGAAATTGTGCGCTCCGGAAGGCGTGCCGATCGTTCCCCTTGCCACGCGGGGCCGATTCCCCTACTGCTACCGGCGTCCTGATTAACTGATTTACAACACCCATTCACGACCCCATGTCATTGCTCGCTGGAAAAACCGGAATCGTCTTCGGCGTCGCCAACAAACGCTCCATCGCCTGGGCCATTGCCCAAGCCTGGCACAAGGCCGGCGCGAAACTCGCCTTCACCTACCAGGGCGAACGCTTGAAGGAAAACGTCGAGGAACTCGCTGGCACCTTCGGCTCCGACACGCTCCTCATGCCCTGCGATGTGACTAAAGACGAGGACATCGCGAATGTCTTCAAGACCGTGGGCGAGAAGTTCGGCAAGCTCCACCTGCTCCTGCACTCCGTGGCCTTCGCGCCGAAGGACGCCCTCGAAGGAGAATTCGTCAACACGACCCGCGAAGCCTACCGCATCGCGCACGACATCAGCGCCTACTCGCTCGTCGCGCTCGCGCGCGGCGCAATGCCGCTCATGACCGAAGGCGGCAGCATCGTCGCCATGAGCTACTACGGCGCGGAGAAAGTCGTGCCGCACTACAACGTCATGGGCGTCGCCAAGGCCTCGCTCGAAGCCAGCACCCGCTACCTCGCCTACGACATGGGCCCGAAGAAAATCCGCGTGAACTGCATCAGCGCCGGCCCGATGAACACCCTTGCCGCGCGCGGCATCGCCGGCTTCATGGACATGATGAAGCACTACGAGGCGCACGCACCGCTCAAGCGTAGTTGCACCAGCGAAGAACTCGGGCAAACCGGCGTCTTCCTCGCCAGCGATGGCGCAGCGGCCATCACCGGACAGGTGATCTACGTGGACGGCGGCTACCAGATCATGGGGATGTAACCGCCGCAGTATTTTCGGAAAACGAAACGAGCCGCCCTGGCAACGGGGCGGCTCTTTCGTTTCCCATTGCGCGCGGAGTGGCGAAGGGAGGGACGATTGCGAATTCACTTCACCACTTTCGCCTCACAGCCTCATCCATTTTGATGAGTGGTGGCCAAGGATGTTTGAACCCGAAAACCTAAACTGTCCTCGCGCAAAGACGCCAAGGCGCAAAGCCAGAACCAGAAGCCTGCGAGCGCTTGGGGACACTACGCTTCCGCTCTGATGTTTTTGAACCTTTTGCGTCTTTGAGTGAGGCTTTCCGGATCAACTCCGGCGTTCGGGTTGAACCCTTCGCCCGGCAATTTCCTTCGTCGCGCCGAGGCATTGCTTGCCGCCGCCCGCTCAGAACAGGCTGCCGATGGCGAGGCCGAGGATGCTCAAGGGACCCTGATCTTCGAGGCCGTCTGTCGCCTTGTCGAGTTTCTGGAGGCTGAGTTTCGCGTTCTTCAGGAAGGAGTCGTCGTTGATGAGCTTGCCGAAGGTGCCGTCGCCCCGGTTCATCTTCTGGAGGATCTCCTTCAGGTTCGTCATCGCCGAAGTGGCTTCCGTGTAGAGAGCTTCGTCGCGAGCCAGCTTGCCGAGTGTGCCTTTGCCGGCGTTGATGTCGTCCACGATTCCGCGCACCTGCGTGATCATGTTGTTGGCCTGCAGGGTCAGGCTCTTGATGTCGGTGCTGGCGGACTGGATATTCGTCACGGCGTCGTACGCGGCGATGTAGAGCGCGTCGTCCATGATGAGCCGGCCGACGGTGCCTTTGCCCTGAGCAATCTGCCCGGAGACGGTCCGCATGTTGGAAATCACGTCGGTAAGTGGGCCGCTGTTTTGTTTCACGAAATCCGTCAGCGGGCCCATGAGCGTGCTGAGGTTGTCGGTGCTGAAGCTCTTGGTGAGGTTCTCGATGCCGCCGGCCACGCCTTCGAGCTTGGCCATGAGCACGCTCAGGTCGGGCTGCTCGATGGTCTCGAGCGATCCGGTCTGAAGGTCCGGCGCGGTGGCGCTGCCGCCTTCGATGCTGACAAAGTTCTGGCCCATGAGCCCGGTGAACTTGATCGCGGCCTTGGCGTCGGTCTTGACCTTGTGTTCGTTGCGGATTTTCAGCGTGATCTTCGCGCGGCCGTTCTCGAGCCCGACTCCCTCCACGCGGCCGATCTCGACGCCGGCCATCTTGACGAAGTCGCCCGGCTTGAGCTCCTGCGCGGTGCGGAAGCTGGCGGTGATGCGATAGCCCTTCTGGAAAAAGGACATCGCGCCGACGAGTTCGAGCAGCAGGATGGCGACGACAAGGGCGAGGGCGAAGAAAATGCCAAGGCGTGTTTCGAGGCTGTTTTTCATGGGGTTTCTCGTTGGCTGTGAATCTTGAAATCGGCGTTCAGGAAACGGTGGATGACGGGGTGCGGGTTCCGGCGAATCTCTTCGACCGTCCCAATCGCGATCAGGTCGCCCTCGTGCATCATCGCGATGCGGTCCGCGATGCCAAACGCCAGGTCGCGGTCGTGCGTGACCACGATCGACGTGACGTGAATGCGTTTCTGAAGGTTCTGAATCTCCTCGCCGATGATGACCGCGCTCAACGGATCGAGCTCGCTCGTCGGTTCATCGTAGAGGATCAACTGCGGCTCCATGACGAGCGCGCGGGCGATGGCCACGCGCTTCTTCATGCCGCCGGAAAGCTCGCCGGGGAAGCGGTCCTTGACGTTCTTGAGCCCGAGGAAATCGAGTTTCTCGATGGCGATGCGGTTGATCTCGTCCTGCGGCTTGAGGCGATGCTCGCTGAGATAGAGGCCGACGTTGTCGAGGACGTTTAGCGAGTTGAGCAACGCGCCGGACTGGAACACGAGCGCCATACGGTAACGGCTCATGGCCTCCTCGTCGCGCACCGAGATGTCCTCGACGAAGATGTCGCCCTCGTCGGCCGGTTCGAGGCCGATGATGTGTTTGAGGAGCACGCTCTTGCCGCTGCCGCTCGGCCCCATGATGACAAAGGTCTCGCCGCGCTGAACCTCGAAGCTCACGCCCTTGAGCACCGGGATGCCGCCGTAGCTCTTGCGCAGCCCGTTGACGCGGACGCGGACGCTCTGGTTGCTGGAATCGGCCGCAGTCATTTCTCGAAGTATAGCAGCGTGCGGGTGAGGAAGTAATCCAGGATGAGGATGAGCACGATCGAGTTCACCACCGCCTTCGTGACCGAGCGCCCGATGCCGCGCGGCCCACCGATGGTGATCAAGCCCTGATGGCAGCACACCGTGCCGATCACGACTGCGAAGACGGCGCTTTTGATTAGTCCATTCAACACATCGCCCGCATCTACCACCATGCGGAGATTCACGAAATAGGCCTGGAACGTGATGTTCACCTTCTCGTTCGTCACCGCGACCAGGCCGCCACCGAACCATCCCACGAGAATCGCGAAGAGCACGAGCACCGGCAGCGAGATGGCGATGGCCACGATGCGGGGTAGCACGAGGTAATGGATTGGGTTGATGTTCATCGTGCGCAACGCGTCGATCTCCTGGTACACGCGCATCGAGCCGATCTCCGCCGCCATCGCCGAGCCAATCCGGCCGGAGATGAGCACCGCCATCATCACCGGGGCCAGTTCCTTGCAGATGGACAGGCCGACCAAACCGCCAATCGCGCTGGAAAGCCCCCGCTCCGCCAGCACCGGCCCGGTCTGAAGCGCGATGACGCCGCCGATAAAGAGGGCCAGCACGCAGGCCATCAGCAAACTGGAATTCCCGATCTCGAAGAGCTGGTCATATATCTTCTGCCTCTGGCGAAACGCTCGCGGCAGCGCCTGGATGGTGCGCCAGAGCAGGATCAACATTTCGCCGAGGTTTTGGAACATATCGAGGTGTCAGTGTGCCGGCGTCTCCGTCGCGGCGCGACCTTTTCCAAAGGGAATGCCGACGACGCGCCAGCGCGGTGCCTTCGTCCCGGTTTGATACTGAATCGCGCCAAACAGGAGCGAGCACTTTTTGGAACCCGGAGCGGGGAGCGCGGAGTGTGGAATCGTTTCCTCCCATCGATAGAGATTCCACAACAGCGACCGGCTCTTCTCGCCCGTCTTGGGATTCTCCTCCGCACGCCACACTGACCACAGCGGTGCCAAGTCGCGCTGCACGCTCGTGTTGTTCGGCAGGAACGGCTCCAGCGGCGCGAGGATTTGCAACCGCCGGCGGCCGTCCAGCTCCGTGCGCGCTGTGAAGAGCGGCCAGAGATCCGTCTGCCGCTGACGCTCGCCGGACGCGCGATTCTTCACCGTTGTGTCCGAGTAGAGGAAGAACAGGACGCGCCGGCGCTCGCGTTCCATCGTGTCCGAGTGGAGCCGGTTGTATTTGTAGAGCGGCCACAGATACCAGCCGGCGGCCTGAGATTCATTGCGGGCCTGGCTGTAGAGCGGCCACACGCGGTTGACGTGCTTGCCCTCGCCGCGCGCGAAGACGATGAACGGCCAAGGTGCGCCCCATTCGGAAAACTTCCTCAACCGGTCCTCCGTATGCACCACGCCCAGTGGCCAGCCCCACCACGTCGAGTCGCGCATGGGCGACCGCAACTGGGCGTAGAACGGAATGACCGCCGTCAGTCGCGCATCGTTCGTCGTGCCGATGCCCGTGTGCTGCTGGAGAAAGAACGGCCAGAGCACGAACCGCTTGTCGTGTCCGCCGAGCGTGAAGGTGTCGCCCCAATGATTCGTGCGCTCGATGGCATCGCGGTGCTCCGAGCCGTAGAGCGGCCAGAATTGCCAGCCCCGCAGCGAGTCCCCGCGCCGGACATGGAAGAACGGGAACAGGTAGTTGTCCGTCACGATGTCCTTCTTGCGCGTCTGGAGGTAGAGCGGCAGCGCGATGAACTTCACCTCATCGCGGAAGAGTCGGCCGCGCAACGTCCCGTAGAACGGCACCAGCGCCGTGTAATTTAACTCCGGGTCCGGGGTACGCTGCTGGAAGTAGAGCGGGAACAACGTGAACCGGTCGATGTTCGTCGTCGTCTGCGTGTCGCCGCCTGCGAAGCTCACCCACTGCAACATCTGCCAGCGATACACGCTGCCGTAGCGGCTGTAGGTGATCCCCTTCCACAAGAAGTCGAACCACTCGTAGTCCACGTCCTCGTTTACCGTGTAACTGAAGAGCGGCGGCACGGCCCACGACCGCGTCAGGCTGTTGTCATTCGTGATCCGCTGGCTGTAGTAGAACGGGCCGAACGCTTCCGTGCGATCCCCGGCGTCGAGCGTCAGCTTGAAATCATGAAGCAACGGGCCGAACTCCCGCTCCCCCGCAGCCGCGAGCGTCCCGTGCAGTCCGAGGACGCAGACGAGCGGCAGAAAGAATTGAAACAGGCGGCGCATGGAACGCGCCGGATGTCTATCAACTCAGCCTGTGCAGCGGAACAAGAAAACTGCGGCGCTGTGGTTACACACCGGACTGGGGCAGCGGTTTCGAGGCAGACACGATTTGCACGAATTCACACCGATGGGGCGGGTGTTACATCAAGGCGAAGGCAGGCAGGCCCAATGGACGGAACGAATTGAAGTGCGCCGCGAATTGCCCGTATGGTCGCGCCCGTGATCGCCAACCCCAGCCGGCCAGGCTCTCCAACGGCAGCCGCCTCGCGCGCCCGCCGCGCCTTCACTTTGATTGAGTTGCTCGTCGTCGTCGCCGTCATTGGCATTCTCGCCGGGCTGCTGCTCCCGGCCATCGGCAAGGCCAAGGGTCGCGCCCATACCACGGGCTGCGTGAACAACCTCCGCCAGCTCGCCATCGCATGGTCGCTCTATGCGGATGACAACGACGACCGGCTCGTCAACAACCACGGCCGCGGCGAAACCATCACCTACCGCAACACCTGGGCGAACAACGTCATGGACTGGGCCACCAGCGATGACAACATCGACCCCCGCTTCGTCACGGACGCGTTGCTCGGCATCTACGTCGGGCGTTCGGCCTCCGTGTTCAAGTGCCCGTCGGATCGTTCGCAGGCCGCCAATGGCGAACGCATCCGCAGCATGGCGATGAACTGCATGGTCGGCGATCCCGGCGAGCTGACGAACAAATTCAACCCGGACTACCTCCAATACTTTACCAGCGCCAGCATCAGCGATCCGTCGCAGATTTTCGTCTTCCTCGACGAGCATCCCGACACGATCAACGACGGCTTTTTCATGAACCCGCTGGACAGCTACACGTGGGGTAATCGCCCCGCGTCCTTTCACAACGGCGCAGGAAACTTCTCCTTCGCCGACGGCCACGTGGAGACGCACCGCTGGCAGGCCGGCAGCACTTTCCGCCCGGCGGTACAAGACGGAGCCGCCGGCGACAAGAGTGCGAATCCACCGACGGATTTTGACTGGGTGAAGGAACGCACCAGCGTGAAGAAGCCGTAGCGGCGCGCAACGGCATCAGCGCAAAAGGAACGCTTCCGGGCTTACGGCTTGATCGTGACTGAGGTGCTTCCGGGAGGGACGGAGTGCTCGGTGCGCCGTCCGCCCGGCCACTGGACGAGGATGGATTCAGGAGCCTTCGGCAAAGCGAGAATCACGGTCGCGCTGTCTTGCGACCAGTAGCCGCTGCCGAGATGAACTTCATGCGCGGAACCGAGGGTCTTGTCGGCGAACTTGAGGCGCACCGCGGCGCCGATGGCAGTGGGATTGCCGGCGGGACCGGCCAACGTGACGCGCAGACCGGGCCGTGCGGTGGCGTTGCGCAGGAGTTTCGTGGCCGCGCCATTCTGGGAGACGACGAGGTCGGTGCGGCCGTCGTGATCGAAGTCCGACTCGGCGGCAGCGCGTTGTTCGCCGTGGATGTGGAGGCCGCTTTCCTGGCCGGGGACTGCCGCGAATCCGCCCCGCCCGTCGCCGCGCAGCAGCAGGCCGCGGCTGGCGTCGAGGCGGAGGTCTTCAACCTTGAACGCGAAGAAGTTCTGCGCGAGGAAGATGTCTTCCGAGCCGTCGCCGTCGAAGTCGGCGACGCACAGGCCGAACGTCGGAGAGAACTGCGCTTCGGTCGGGAGTGGGCGGACCTCGAAGTGGTTCGTGCGGTTAAGAAGCACGACGGTCGAAAGCGTGGTGGCGGTGACCGCCTTCGCTTTCGCGCGGCTGTCGGACAGAATGTCCGCGATGCTGGCGCGGCTCCAGGCGGCATGGGTCGGGAAACGTTCGGCGATCCACGGAATGGAAGCGGCGACGTGATCGCGCAGGTGGCGTGGGGCCATTTTCCCGCGCTGCGGATCGAACTCGGCTTCGAGAATGTCCGTGCCATCGCGTCCGGTGAAGTCGCCATAGTGCAGGGTGAGC
>SXGS01145945.1_pt1 | contig 14834 bp, 12 predicted proteins | sample 3174681 | NCBI WGS metagenome assembly SXGS01 (sample SAMN11356861, study PRJNA531348) | freshwater metagenome | isolation source: freshwater sample F1-80 | place: China: Fuxian Lake, Yuxi | collected 2017-12-25
CCAATGGTTGCGTTCGCGGCTGTCCTGGTTTGAAATCACGTTACCGGACGAAACGGAGGCAGGCTCTGCCGGGAAGCAACCTGCCAGGGGCCTGTTTGCTTCCAACAACGACCGGCCGGTCTCCGAAGCGCCAATGGCGTATCTGGCTCCTGCCGGCTCATCCCGGCAGGAGCTGCGTTTCTTCGGCCGAATTGATTGGACATCGGAGCATGCCTCAAAAATCCACTCACGCCCCAGCGAAACCTCGCGCCCCTGACTGGCCATCGATTATCCCGATCAACTGACCGTCAATGATCTTGATCACTCTCGTCATACGTCGTCCGCAGTCCCTGAGGGCCATCGAGTGGGAGGGCCATTCACGAGTTTCCACAGTTCCCATTGGTACTCGGTGGCGGCGGCCGCTGACCAGGTCAGTTTGACGTTGGTCGAAGACGCACCCAGGGGCAGTTCGATAACTCCGTCGGTGTGGGTGGGCTGTCGAAAGCTGGCGGGAGAAAATCCGTGGAGTCATCGTCGTGGATGAATATCGCAGCGTTGTCTGATGAGCCGATCGCGCAAGCGGAGCCGTTGGGCGTGATCCTTACCGTGACCACCTCAGTCGGTTCTTCAAAGACGTCCGTAGCGGGCTGCACGAGGATATCGACAAAGCTCGCTGACGCGGAGATGGAGACCGAACCGGTCAGCGCCACATGGTCCCCGCCGGGAGTGGCTGCATTCGCGGGTGTCTGGACCTGATAGAGGACGTTCAGATTGCCACTTTGATCACCGCCGGTGCGGGGTGCGTTGCGTCTTCGGCGAGACACCGCCGCCGGCCGGGGGCCTGCGAGAATCCTGGTGACCGCCGCCGCGATCACTTGCCCCGCGCGGTCCTGCGTTCATGCCGCTGACTGCTGACTGCTGACTGCTGAACGTGAACCGGTCATGTGTGCCGCTCTTCTGGTGCGGTATTTCGACGCGGAATTTCACTGCTCGTGTCTGCCGTGCCGGTGTCGGCATGAAGGGCAGGGGGCAATGCCATGACGCACGACCCCGGGGCGTCAACTGACGGGGATCATCGGGACGTCATCGTGTGCTGCAGCGTATACTCGGCGAAGCTGGGCCGGATGAGTGACTTCCTGCGGTGCAGCGCGAATTCCTGTGAATGGTGCCAATTTTTCGCGGGTGGAATTTGCGGTGGGATTCTGGTAGCCTCTCCGGTTGCACGATTGAGAGACCGCCGAGTTCGCCGGGAGCAGTTCGTCTTGTTTCTGGTGTCTGGCATTTCCGGCGGTCGCGGGTATTCAGAGAATTTCTTCCCATCGGACGAAGTGAGCATGTCAATTCAGGCCATCGCCGGAGTCAGTCCGAGCGCCGAAGCAACGATCATGACGGTTTATCCTTCCATCTGTGCCACAGCGCCAGGGCGTCTGATCGGTCAGATCTGTGACAGCATGCCGATTCGCATCTTTGGGCCGCGTCTGTCGATGCTGTTGTTCGGGCTGCCGCTGGCGCTGCTGGGCGCACCGCTGTACCTTCTGGTTAAAGGATTCAGTCATCGTTACATTCTGACGAATCGATCGGTTCAGGTCTGGACGTGTCGCGGCGGCACGCGGATCAGCTCGGTGGATCTTGGACAGATAGAGGCTGTGAATCTGGTGGTGCGGCCGGGACAGGAATTCTTTCGTGCGGCGGATATTCGCCTGACGGGTGCCGGGGGGAAAACGCTGCTGGTATTGCCCGGAATCCCTGACGCTGGCACGATCCGCAGTGCGATACAGCGCGCGGTGCAGGCGCGTCGCCTGGTACAGTCGTCGCTGGCAACCATCTCGGCGCGCGGTTAGGCTGCGGCGCTGGTGCGGGGTCATCTGTGACTCAGGGTGCTGCGGGAGCCGGGCTGCTCGACTTTCGGGAATCGCGGTTCCGCAGGTCGGCCGAGGCTTTGTCCTGGTTGCGTCGGGCGATGTCACGCGCGGCGAGATGATCGGCCAGCAGGAGATTCAGCAGCGAGTCACCGTAGGTTGTCCAGAGGTCGCCGGGGTTGGCCGTGTCCGGGATTCCGAACGTGATGATCTGCGGTTGTCCTGATGCGGCCAGACAGCGTTCCAGAGAGCCCTCCACCGAATTGCCGGGCAGCGTGATCAGCCGAAAATTCAGCCAGCCGGCGACTTCGGCTGCAGCATCCTGCGCCGTGGCACCTGCCGCGATGACTCCCTGCGGACCGCGAACGGAGCGCACGTGAATTACCCGCCGGGGCTGCAGTTGACTGATCTGCTGCAGCACGAACTTCACTTCGAGGGTTTCGTCAGGTGCCGGTGCTTTTGCGGACAGGCTGGGTGGGAACTGGTGGTTGATATAGACGCCGCGGTCGTTCAGGAGCGAGCGTCGGGCTTCTCCGTCAGGGTTCAGCGTCCTGACGATCGTGGCCTCAAAGCCTCCGAGGATCGTCCGGTCTTCATGCAGGTGCCGGGCCAGCTGGACCACGAGTTCGATGGCCAGCGGGTCGTGTCCTCCGACGCTGCCGACGACGAGACTGCGAAATCCATCCTGACCGGCGTGATACATCTGAAACGGTCGCGATCCCGTGCTGAGTGCGGTGTTGTCCCAGGCAAACGAGCTGGCCGCAGCCGCTGGCTTGGCCGCAGCCCGGGGTTTCGGAGCATTGTCCACAGCAGGTGGCGTGGCTGCAGGGGGGGGCACCACCACAGCCGGTGGCGACACCACAATCGGCGGTGAGGCAGCAGTTGGTGACTTGGCAGCGGTTGGTGACTTGGCAGCGGTTGGTGACTTGGCAGCGGTTGGTGATTTGGCAGCGGTTGTTGATTTGGCAGCGGTTGTTGGCGGGACGATGGGAGCGGGCTGACCGGGAGTTTCGCTGCTTGGCGGTGCTGTGGCAGCCACGTCAGCTGCGGCCGGCACGGGTGTCTGGTCATCGAACGGCGGTACGGACGGAAAGCTCTGCGCGTGCGTCTTCCATGCGGCGTCGAGCGAGCTGTTCAGGCGGGCGACAGAGGAGCAGCCGGGCATCGCGATCGCCAGCAGGAGAGAGACGGCAGCCGGCCACACTGTCGACCGAAGTGACAGTGCAGAACTGAACTTTCGAGTGTGTGGAGGGGACCACCGCATCGAAGCCTCCCGGCGCGGGAATTCCGCAGAAGAACTCTGTTATCGATCGATACCCAGCTGGTAGCACAGCTGATCAAATTTCTGCTGATATTCATCGCTGGAGGAGTGGACATGTTCCGCTTCGGTGATGAATCTCAGATTCTCGCTGCATCGGACCACGTGCGAGATCAGGATCTGTTCGTAGTCGGAATTGTTGTGTCCGTAAACAAACAGCAGTTTGTGCTCATCCAGCTGGACTTCCATTGGTGTCCTTGGATTCAGGACGGAGATTCCGCAGCAGCCGTCGTCAATCAGCAGATCTTCGTAGTCGTACAGGATGCTCTGCAGCACCGGCAGATCAATCTGTTCGCGATAGAGATCAGTGTGCTGCCCCCCGGACTTGTCGTGACTGGTTTCGAGCACGACGTCGACGCACGGACCCAGGGGATCCAGCAGCGACAGGAACGAGTCGAACAGTTTTTCCCGAGTGATGGACCCCATCAGGACCGGTATCCGAGCGCCGGATTCGTGATCAACGTACCATTCATGGCGAAAGCCGGTTTTCGGGATCACGTCCAGGTTGTAGGACGGTCGCACGGCATCTGACAGCGTGAAATCCCCGTAACGGGCGATTCCCATGTGCGCCTCCAGCTGCTCCTCCGTCAGTCCTCGAAAACTGCTCACTCCGTGTGCCGTCTCGCCGTCACGATAGTTCGACCGGAGAAGGTTCTTCAGGAAGCCCATGATTCGGTTCCGGTGACGCCTGACAGAGGATAAAAACAACCACGAGACGGCCTCCCGCGCTGGATCAGCCGGAATCCGATCGTCCGCAGAAGCCTGGACATCACCGGGACGGGCAGAATTTTCCACCACAATGCAGCCACGTGGCTCCCGCTGAGGTGCGAACCGGTCACCGGTTTGATGTCAGGTGTTCCATGAAGAACTTAGCACGTAAACACTGCAGGTCATCCGGGAATTGAGCAATTCCCTCCGATTCAGGCACTCGCAGGCAGATCCGAACCCGAAATTGACACTCCGGGAAAATGTTCCGGCCCGGATACGTCATGTCATGTCCTCCTGTCCCGGAGAACCCGCGGAACCCGCTGCAGCGGCAGAATCGGCCGATTCCGGAGAGCCTGTGAAGAAACTGCAGGTGACGGAAGCACTCCGGACTTTTATACTTGTGGCTATGAAACTGCTCCCCTCCTGCGGAAAGCTGTGGTCTGTTTGCTCGTCTCGTGCGGAACAACCGATCCGGAAGTGGCCGGTCATTGCGGCGCTCTGCGTTGCACTGTGTGGCGACCTGGTCGAGGCGCAGACGGAGCGTCTGCCGCGCATTCAGCCGCGACCGGCGCAGAATGTCGGGGTAGCGCGCGCTCGCACAGCCGCCCGTGAGCTGGCGACCGCTGGTGCGGGAGCCACGTTCGTGAACGGCGACGGGTCGTCGGAACAGCGGACCACCGACGAGTGGTATCTGATCAGGCACAGTGACAGGCCCGTCGGTTACGAGCATATCGTCACCAGCATTATTCCGGCGGCAGAAACCGATGACCCGCTCGCTGCGGGAGTACTCCTGCGCCGTGAGCGGGAATCTCGACTTTCCCTCAGGCGTTCGGGGCGCGACCTGTCTGTCTCGGCCTACCTTGCCACTCAGGAAGCACCCGACGGGACTCTGCACAAATGGACACTTCGTCGAACAGCGGGTGACGGCTCACTGATTCAGCGTGAAGGCGTGTGGCTGGCTGAGGATTCTGCGTTTGAGATCAGGGAACAGGTGCAGGCAACCAGTCGGGTGCGCCGTGTTTCCTGCCTCCGGCAGCCGCGTTCGGCGATCATATCGGCCTGGCTGCCGGAGGTGGCCCGGATGTCGGATCGCCGATTTCGTCTGCCGGTGATTTTTCCGGAGACGACTGCCGTGGCAGACATCAGTTTTTCATCAGTCGGCCGTCAGTCGATGCGGCTGTCGGATGGCCAGCAGGTCACAGTTGACCGGGTGGAGTATGCACCGGTTGCCGATCCGTCTGACCGGACGATCGTATTGATTGATGCGGACGGTCGGATGCTGCGGTCGGAGCAGCAGCTTCTGGGCAGTCTTCTGGAGCTGACGCGAACGGATGCGGCGACGGCGGTCGGCGCGGCCAGTCTGGAGGCGCTGGACCTTGACCTGGCGGGCGTGATTTCGGTAAGGCCTCCGATTCTGAGGCCGGGGTTGCGCCCGGAACTGCATCTCCGGGTTTCTCTTGGTCCGAGCGACTTTCTGTCAATGCCGCAGACGGAGCTGCAGCGGGTCAGGCGGATCTCGGGACATGAGGCCATCGTGACGCTGTTGCGGCCCGTAGCGCCTCTGGCGGACAGTGGCGCGGTGGTGGGTCGGCTTGATGCGGAGGCAGCGGGTGAGTATCTGGCGCGAACACGCTGGATCGACCCGGAGGATCCGGCGGTTCAGCAGCTCGTCCGCGTGGTCGGCACGAATCGCAACACGTTTGAGTACTGTCGCAGCATGAGCCGGCAAGTGTCGGCCCAGCTGAGTCGATCGGCGTTTTCGACATCCCTGCGGCCGTCGTCGGATGTGGCGCGGACGATGTCGGGGGACTGTACGGAAGCGGCTGTGCTGCTGGCTTCGATGATGCGTGCCGCGCGGATACCGTCACGTGTGGTGATCGGATTTGTCTATGTGGAGCGAGCAGCGATATTTGCCGGCCACATGTGGACCGAGGCATATATCGACGGAAGCTGGATCCCGTTTGATGCCACGACTGGTGCTGAGGGAGTGGGCGTGACACATCTCCGCATCATCGATTCATCGCTGCCCGATTCAGTCACGTCCGGCACGATATTATTCCTGCCATTGCTGAAATTCATGGGACAGGCGAAAATCACGGAATCGACGGAAGGTGCCGAGTGAGCGGCAGCGTGACACTGTCCGTGGTCTGGGGGACAATTCAGTCGAAGAGCGGGCTGAGCCCACTGGTGAGTCTGTGAGCAGCAGCTGTCGCGTTGTGTGATTCCCGATGTCCGAGTATTCCGATGCCTCTCCGCACCGATTCCCTTGAAGAACCCTCACTGAATCTGACTCCGATGATCGACATCGTGTTTCTGCTGATCATTTTCTTCATGGTGGGGACGCGATTTTCAGAGATCGAACAGCAGTTTGAGATCGAACTTCCGACGGCATCTCCGTTGCCGGCGATGACTCGGGAGCCGGATCCGCTGGTCATTACGGTTTCGCGAACCGGTGAGCTGGCTCTGGCTGGCCAGCGACTGTCCGTCAGCGAGCTGCGCGCAAGGCTGATTGAGGCGAAGCAGGTGTGGGAAGACCAGTCGGTCCTGATTCGGGGGGACGGTGAGGGACAGTATCAGGCGGTCATCGACGTAATGAATCTCTGCCATGAGGTCAGGATGCACCGCTTTTCTCTGGCATTTCAGCCGGTGGGCGGGAGCAGCCCGCCATGAACGCCCTGCGCCAGCTGCTGCTGAAACTGTCAACCGATGCACCGCTGAACGGTGATGACATCGTGGCGCTGCTGCTGCTGATGACGATGCTGGCCTCGACGGGGCATCTGCTGACGATGCTGGCAACTCGCTGGGGCGACAGCTACATCACCCTGAAGTCGCTGATTGCGTCGATCCTGATCCACGGCGCCTGCTTCCTCAGTCTCGAACTCTTTGACGTGCGGGCTGCCGGACCGCGGCTGCCGCCGGTCCCACCGCCAGAGCCGCCGGTGTCAGTGGTTCACGTGCTGGTGGAAAGCGACCACGACATTCTGTTAAGTGAATCCGGCAACACGCCACTGGCCGATCGGCCGACGCAGCCGGATCTGGAACTGGCGCGCATCAGTGCTGCGTCAGTCGAGCTGACTCCGCCGGAGCTTCCGGATCAGCAGCCTGATCAACTGGAGTCGCTCAGTACAGCAGCCGAGGACGTTGCGCTGCACGGGCAGCAGGACAGCCCCGAACTGGCCGCAGCGGTCGACTCGGGAAGTCTCGCCCCGCGGCAGCCGGCGGCGGCTGACCCGGCGGCTGACGTGCAGACAACCTACGAACGGAATACGGCCGACCTGCCGACACTGCAGCTCAGCCGCACGCGGCCGCAGGCGGGTTCCGCGGCGGAATCGCCGCCGGAGCCCGTGCCGGCGATGCCGATCCCGCAGGCGCCGGAGCTGGAATTCGATGCCGAGATTCGTGACGTGGCGCCCGTTGTTGTGCCGGCCGACACGTCGGACATCGCAGTGCCGGCATCCGCGTCCGAGAGCGAATCACAGATTGAACGCCGCTCGGCCCCCGCCGTGTCGCCTGACGCAACGGACGCAGCCGGACTGGCGCTGAATCCGCCGGAGCCCAGGGCCGGACCTGGCGCTGCGATTCAGAGGCGGTTACCTCGGCCGTCTCGGTCTGTCGAGGATCAGAAGCCGGACGTGCGACCATCACGTGAAAGCGTGCGCATTCCCCGGACTCCCACGCCGCTGGCGGCCGACTACGACGATGTCCGCATCGGCCTGGCCGCTCCGGACTTCAGTGAAGCCCTGACTTCAAGCGCCAGACTGCTGGATTCCGACCTCCCGGTAATTCGGCGTCGCGAAAATCCGCCGGTGACGTATCAGCTGCGAAATACCGAGCAGCGCCGCGAAGCAGCACGAAAATTCGGCGGCACACAGCAGTCGGAGGCCGCCGTCGAACTGAGCCTCCGCTGGCTGGCGGCTAACCAGCAGCCGGACGGACGCTGGGATGCTGAAGACTTTGGCGCCGGTCAGGTCAAGGTTGACGAATTCGGCATCGACCGGAACTTCGCCGGACGAGAAGCCGACACCGGGCTCACGGCGCTGGTCACGCTGTGTTTTCTGGGTGCCGGTTATACGCATGAGCACGGGCGTTACGCGGTCGAAGTGGACCGCAGTCTCGACTGGCTGATTCAGCAGCAGGGTGATAACGGAAATCTGTGCGGCCAGGCGGAACACTTCGCCCGGATGTATTGTCACGGGATGGCCACCTATGCGCTGGCTGAGGCCTACGGCATGCAGCAGCAGACACTGCTGGGACCGATCGTTGATCCTGTCTTTCTGAAAGCGGCGGACGTGGCCGCATCGCGGTGCGTGGCCTTTGTCGGTGCTGGTGTGACAGGTCAGCCGCTGCTGTGCTGGCCACTGACGGATTCCCTGCACGAACTGGTGGGTCGGCAGAATTCCTATGCTCTGCGAAAGGTGGACGACATCCGTCTGCGGAGTGCCCTGGCGCGCGCCGTGACGTTTACCATCGGGCAGCAGGATCCCCGCAGCGGCGGCTGGCGCTACAAACTCGGACAGGAAGGGGACGTCAGTATGTTTGGCTGGCAGATGATGTCGCTGAAGAGCGCGGAAATCGCCGGCGTCCGCATTGATGACCGGGTGCGCTCCCGGATGGACCACTTTCTGAACAGCGTCCGACAGGGGCAGCACGGAGGGCTGTTTGCCTATCGCCGGCACGTCAGCGGGCGGGAGAAAGACGCCGAACCCGTCACTCCCGCCATGACCGCCGAGGCGTTGTTTTGTCAGCAGATGCTGGGATATCCCCGGGATACGGCCGCCAGCCAGGAAGCGGTCGGGTACCTCCTGAACCATCTGCCGCAGAGCGAGAAACTGAACTACTACTACTGGTACTATGGCACGCTCTCTATGTATCAATATGGCGGTACTCCGTGGGACAAGTGGAATGCCGCCGTGCGCGACCGGCTGATCGCGATTCAGCAGACCGACGGCGAACTTGCCGGCAGCTGGGATCCCAATGACCCGTGGGGTCGCTATGGCGGAAGGCTGTATTCCACAGCCCTGGCGACGCTGACGCTGGAGGTTTACTATCGGCTGCTGCCACTGTACCGACTCAACGACCTGCCCGATCGCGTCGCCCCCTGATGCCCCCGAGGCGGGATGGTGCGCGGGGGCGGATCGGGCTGACTCACGACAGATTGACCGGAAGCGGTGACTCAGGCGGGAGGCCGGCTGGTTCTGCTGCGGCTGTGCTGCAGTGCCAGCTCCACGGCTGTTGTCGGAATTCTCAGTGAGCCAGAACCGGACGAACGGCGAGTTGACGTCAGGCGATTGACGCGGTCGGCTCTTCCGTTGGCAGCCATCCCGTCGGCCGCCTTCCGTTGGCCACGGTGGTGACGGGCCGCAGATTTCGTCATACTCCGCCGTTCCTTCTTACGACTGATTCGTCGCCTGTTTCCTGCGGAACTTCCATGTCATCTGCCGTTAATGCGGTCCAGCAGCCTCCTGCCAATGACATCCCGGCGATTGATGAGCTGCGGGAAGTCTGTCGGCCGCTGAAGACCGAGCCGGCGCGAGTGATTGTCGGTCTGGAGACGGTAATTGAGCAGCTGGTGATCTGCCTGTCTGCCCGGGGGCATTTGCTGCTGATGGGCGTACCGGGACTGGCCAGGGCGCTGGTGGCACGGCAGGATCGAACTGTCGTGCGGGAACATCTGACAGGAATCCACCGGCTGATCATCAACTCATGACATTTCTGCAGCCACTTCTGCTTCTGGCGCTGCCACTGGTGACTCTGCCGGTTCTGATTCATCTGGTCAACCGGAATCGGTACCGCACGATCCCCTGGGCGGCCACGATGTTTCTGCTGCAGGCTCGCCGCCGGGCAGCCGGAATGGCACGCCTGCGGTATCTGCTGATTTTGCTGGCGCGCATGCTGGCCATGGCGGGTCTGATTTTCGCGGTCAGCCGGCCCATGTCCGGCGGCTGGCTGGGACTGACAATCGGCGGCGCCCCCGATACAACCATCGTCGTGCTGGATCGATCGGCCAGTATGGAGGATCGGATTCCGCCTCTGGAGCAGTCCCGACGACAGGTGGCGCTGCAGAAGCTGGCCGACCTGATCGACAGCACTGGCGCTGGGCGTCATCTGGTGCTGTTCGAGAGCAGCAGCGGTACGCCGCTGCGGATCCCGACCGCGGCCGACCTGATCGACCTGCCCGAGACGGAAGCCACAGCCACGGCCGCCAGCCTGCCGCGGCTGGTGCAGGCTGCCGCGGACTACATCCGCGACAACCAGACCGGTCAGACGGATATCTGGATCTGCTCCGATCTGCGGGCTCACGACTGGGAGGCCGACAGCGGGAGCTGGTCGGTTGTCCGCAGCCAGCTGCAGGCTCGTGAAGGCGTGCGGATCTGTCTGCTGACCTACGCGGAGCCGGTTCCGGACAATCTGGCTGTCAGTGTCAGCGGGGTTCATCGCCGGGAAACGACAGAAGGCGCGGAAGTGGTCATGGATCTGCGCGTCAGTCGGTCGTCGGAGTCAGCCGAGCCGGTGCCGGTGCCGCTGACGTTTGAGATCGACGGTGCGCGGTTCCGCCTGGACCTGGAGCTGAACGGGCGGGAGCTGGTTCGCAACGGTCATACGATTCCGGTTGACCGCGGGGCGCGTCAGGGCTGGGGGCGTGTCGCGTTGCCACGAGACAGCAATCTGATGGACAACGTCTGCCATTTCATTTATTCCGCAGCGGCGATCCGGAAAACGATCATCGTGGCTGAAGACCCGCAGCTGGCCCGCTTGTTTCGCATTGCGACCGCCACGCCGGTGGATCGCAGCCTGCGTTCGGAAACTCTGCTGGCGAGTGCGGCTCAGGCTCTGGCTGCCCCCTGGGAAGAGGCCTCGCTGCTGATCTGGCAGGCACCGTTACCTGCCGGCGAACTGCGGACCAGGCTGGCGGAGTTTGTCGCCGCGGGGCGCAGTGTGATGTTTTTCCCGCCGGAGAACCCCACCGCGGAGTCGATCTTCGGAGCATCCTGGCTGGCCTGGGATGAGTCCGCGAACCGTCCGCTGACGGTTCCGGGGTGGCGGACGGACGCCGATCTGCTGGAGCAGACACAGAGCGGTACTCCTCTGCCCGTGGGAGAACTGCGCATCCGGCGGTAGTGCCGCATGTCTGCGGCCGAGGCGTCGGTGCTGGCGCAAATCGAAGGCGGCGCGCCGCTGCTGATCCGCATGCCGTCGGATGCGGGATCGGTGTACTTCTGCAGTACGCGGCCGATGGCGGAGGATTCAAATCTGATCAGCCAGGGAGTTGTCTTCTACGTGGCGCTGCAGAGAGCACTGGCCGCAGGAGCGGCTGGATTGTCATCTGAGCGGGCACGGATCTGCGGCACGATTCCGTCGCAGGATGCAGCGCACTGGCAGCCGCTGGATCAGGATTCCCGGGAGATTCCGCCGTCCCGCCGCACGCTGAATGGTGGTTTGTATGACACGGGAGACGGCCTCGTGGCGCTCAACCGGCCGCTCAGCGAAGACCGCGTTGATGTGGTGGGTGAGGCAGATCTGGCGAAGATTTTCGGCGACCTGGACGTAAGGCAGATCCAGGACGATCCGGTCAGTCAGGCCGGACTGGCCAGTGAAATCTGGCGCGCCTGCCTGGTGATGATGATTCTGGCCCTGCTGGCTGAGGCTCTGCTGTGCCTGCCGGAGCGGTCGGTGACAGTGGCGCAGGCTTCGGTGCCTGCTGGTACAACTCCACGTCCTCACGCGCAGCATTGAACCCGGCCATGATGTTTCACGCGACAGCTCTCAGCCTGGTCGTCACTGTCGTTGTGGCCGTGGCAGCAGTCGGTTGCTGCTGTGTGAGCTGGCACCGCAGCGGATACACCCGCAGCAGCGGAATTCTCGAATTTCTGCGATTCACGATCGTGGGAGTGGTCCTGCTGATACTGAATCAGCCGGAGATTCTGCGGACTGAACGGCCAGTGGAACGACCGACACTGCTGGTGCTGCACGACACGTCCGGCAGCATGCAGACCCGCGAGGCCGGCGATCCGCGGACTTCCGCGGTCCAGTCGGTCACGCGGGCCGAGGCGGCGGGGCGGATGATCCGCCAGGACTTCTGGGAGCCACTGGCCGCGGAATTTGATGTGATTGTCGACCCGTTCTCATCGCCGATGGCAGAGCCGGAGCAGGCCACGGATCTGGCCGCCGCGCTGCAGCAGGCGTCTGCCCGCCATCCCCATCTGCGGGGCATCGTGCTGATCTCGGACGGCGACTGGAATACCGGGGCAGCGCCAGCCACTGCGGCCGGTGAATTGCGACTGCGGGGCATTCCCGTGTTTGCGGTCGGGATGGGCAGCGAAGAGCGACTGCCCGACATCGAACTGACCGGCCTGAACGCTCCGACATTCGGAGTCGCGGGGAAGACGGTGCGGTTTCCGTTTCGGATTCACAGCTGGCTGCCGCAGGAGCGCGAACTGACCGTATCACTCACCGGCACCGCCGGGACTCCCGTAGAGAAACGTGTGCGTGTTCCCGGAATGGGCACGCTGCAGGAGACGCTGGAATGGCGGCCTGACCAGACGGGCGAATTTCAGCTGCGGCTGGAGGTCCCGGTGGATGAGGCAGAAATCAGTTCGGCGAACAACTCGCTGTCCTTTCCGTTCAGTGTTCGGAATGAGGCGCTGCAGGTTCTGCTGGTGGAGTCATATCCCCGCTGGGAGTACCGTTATCTGCGGAACGCGCTGGAACGAGACCCTGGCGTCGCTGTGGACTGCCTGTTGTTTCACCCTGATCTGGAGACCGTGGGAGGTGGTCGCAATTACCTGGACCAGTTCCCGGACGAGCAGCAGCTGTTTGAGTACGACGTGGTATTCCTTGGAGACGTTGGTGTCGATTCACAACAGCTGACCCGGGAAAACTGTGCACACCTCCGCCAGCTGGTCCGGAGTCAGGCGGGCGGCTTGGTATTTCTCCCGGGATTTCGAGGTCGCCAGAGCACGCTGCTGACCACGGAGCTGGAGGAACTGTACCCGGTGATTCCCGATCCTGCGTCACCCGGCGGGATCGGTACGGCACAGTCCGCGCGATATGCCCTGACGGAATCAGGTCGCCGCAGCCTGCTGACACGACTGGAACCGGAGGACGGGCAGAACGAGCGGGTGTGGCGGGAGTTGCCTGGGTTTCAGTGGTATGCGGCGACATTGCGGGCCAGGCTGGGCAGTGAAGTCCTGGTGACGCACAGCTCGGACGCCACGCGGTTTGGACGAGTTCCCCTGATCGTCACAAAGACTTACGGAACCGGGAAGGTGCTGTTCATGGGCAGCGACGGCGCGTGGCGCTGGAGGAAAGGCGTGGAAGACCTGTACCACTACAGATTCTGGGGACAGGTGGTTCGCTGGATGGCCTATCAGCGGAATATGTCACGCGGGGAGTCCATGCGGCTGTTCTATTCCCCCGACCGTCCTCAGTCGGGCCGGATGCTGACACTGAACGCCAACGTTCTGAGCCCGTCCGGTGAGCCACTGCATCAGGGCACCGTCCTGGTCAGAATCGTCACCCCGTCCGGCCAGACCAATTCCCTGCGACTGACCCGCGTGGCCGACGATTCGTGGGGGCTGTTCAGCGGGACGTTCATCCCGCGGGAGGGCGGGATCCATCATGTCACAACGACCTGTGCTGAAACGGGAGCCAGTCTGGAAACCGACATTTCCATTGACGGACCGGAACGGGAGCGTGTGGGACAGCCGTCGCGGCTGGATGTGCTGCAGGAAGTCGCGACCATCAGTCGCGGAAGGATGCTCGGGCCGGAAGAAGCCGAAACACTGCTGCGCGACCTCAGCCGGCTGCCGGAGCAGGGCCATCTGATCCACCGGATTCGGCTCTGGAGTCATCCGGCCTGGGCCGGACTGATCGTCAGCCTGCTGGCCACCTTCTGGATCGGACGCAAACTGGCCGGACTGGCCTGACGGGTCTGACTGGCCTGGGAGCAGACGGGCGGGATTCGCCTTCAGGGATTTCCGGGTTCGACCGGGATAAAGGTGGTGCGATTGCGTTCAAACGCGTTTTCGGCGGCCTCGCGTGCCCGGCGCTGGAACTCGAGCTGACTGCGAAACGGGCGAACCGGCATCTGACCGAGTTTCAGGCTCGATCCGTCACTCAGGATGCGACGAGCCCGCACGTTGTCGCGGACGCAGGTCCTCAGGATACTGATCACGCGGCGTTTACAGCGGTCATCCAGGATCGGTACCAGCAGTTCGACACGCCGATCGAGGTTGCGCGGCATCCAGTCCGCGCTGGAGATAAATACGCGTTCGTCGCCGCCATGGTGAAAATAGAGAACTCGGGCGTGCTCCAGAAAGCGGTCGATAATGCTGGTGACCGTAATATTTTCGCTGAGTCCCGGCACACCCGGTCTGAGGCAGCAGATGCCGCGGATGTTGAGCTGAATCTGCACTCCGGCCTGGGACGCGCGGTAGAGCGCGGTGATGAGTTCGGGATCGGCCAGAGAATTCAGCTTGATGATGATTCGCCCCGTGTCTCCGTTGCGGGCCCGGACGGTTTCGACAGAGATCATTTCAAGGAGTTTTTCCCGGAGGCCGATTGGTGCGGACTCGATGTGTGCAAACTGCTGCAGCTGCGATGACCCGGAAATGGCATTGAACCATGCGATGGCGTCGTTCCCCAGTTCGCGATTGCATGTCAGATAGCTGATGTCCGTGTAAAAGCGGGCTGTGATTTCGTTGTAGTTCCCTGTCCCGAAATGGACATACCGCTGGAACCCCTGGGGTTCTCGCCGGACAATGATGCAGGCCTTGGCGTGAGTCTTCAGCCCGCGGACGCCATAGATCACCTGAACTCCGCTGTATTCCAGCTGTCTGGCCCACTCCATATTCCGGGCCTCATCGAACCTGGCCTTGAGTTCCACCAGTGCCGTGACATTTTTTCCATTCTCGGCAGCGCGCATTAGCGATCGGACGATCGGGCTGTTGCGACTGGTGCGATACAGCGTC
>SXGS01010901.1_pt1 | contig 14833 bp, 4 predicted proteins | sample 3174681 | NCBI WGS metagenome assembly SXGS01 (sample SAMN11356861, study PRJNA531348) | freshwater metagenome | isolation source: freshwater sample F1-80 | place: China: Fuxian Lake, Yuxi | collected 2017-12-25
CGTCCTTCGGCCAGCAACGTGAAGGTGCAGGTCGAATTCAATCCGAATCGAGTGGGCCGCTACAAACTGCTGGGCTTTGAGAAGCACATTCTGCAGCAGGAAGACTTCCACAATGATGCGGTCGACGCCGCCGAGCTGGCCGCGGCGGAAGCCGGAGTGGCTGTCTATCAATTTGAAGCGAAGCCGGATGGCGAGGGAGACGTGGGTTCGGTGTCCGTGCGCTTCCGTGACATGTCGACCGGACAGATGGTCGAGAACAGATGGCCTGTGCCTTACGAAGCGGACGCCCCACGCCCTGATCAGGCCGCTCCGTCGCTTCGCATCGCCACTTCCGCCGCTCTGCTGGCGGCAAAGCTGCGAGGCGAACCATTGGGTGAAACGGTCGATTTACAAACGCTGTCTCACCTGATCTCCGGGTTGCCGGCAGAGAATCAGAAAAACGCACGTGTGCAACAGTTGCAACTCATGATCGAGCAGGCTCAGCAATTGAGTGGGAAATAGTTCGGAAGATATCCATGAAGATCACGTCCGCGGCAATGTGCAGACGCGAGATTCCGGTGAATCGCCGGAAATCGCCAGATCGTGGCGAAGAATCGGTTGCAATGCCTGATCCAGTCAGTTTGTCCGTAAATCCACGTCCCTTCTCGCACCCGAGGGAGGAGAAGGTGCCCGAAGGGCGGAGGAGGGAGGATCATGCGCGTCGATCGCGTGGAAATTCACCCGGCGCTGCAGCAGTCTCACGGCCCCCTCACCCTGGCCCTCTCCCCCGAGTACAGGGGAGAGGGGACTTGACGTGGCGCTGTCCGATGGTTTTTTTCCTCCTCGTGTTACTCATCACGTTGCTGAGTCACTCGACTGAGGCTCAGGACGCCCCTGGCGGTGCGAGCATCAACAGTTCCATCGGCCATGATGGAACCGGGACGATTGTCGTCGAAGCCCGCGGCCAGTTGCCAAAGCCACGAGTCTTTTACACAGCCCGCGCCAGTGCGGCAGTACAGGTCGGATCGGAGCAGATTGATCAGGCGATCGACGTTGCGATCAAAATCGTCCAGGGTGATGCAGGGACGGTGAGTTTTGGAATCACGGGCGAGGACGAGGTGCTGGAGGTCCGGAGCGAACACCTGAAATCGTGGTCTGTGCGTCGGGAAGGTGCCCAGAGATTCCTCGATCTGCATCTCAGCGAGAACGTCACTGAACTGCAGGGGCAGATCAGGACTCGCTCCCGCCGACTGGACCTGAAGACCTCTGATGCGATCGATCTGACACTCCTGACGCCCGGAAACTCCGTCGGATTCGACTCCACGGTGAATCTTCAGTACGCATCAGGAGTCGCAGGGATCGTTACGGAAGCCACAGGTTTCGCTCCGCTGAGTGCAGGTGCCCTGAATACAGGTGGCATGCCGAATCGATTTCAGACCGCGACGGGTGGTCAGATCCGGCTGGTTCTGAATCGAACGGGTGCAGCACCCGGTCCGGTCGAGCTGACAGAAACCAGGCTGCAGGGTGAAATGCACGCGAATGGTGATTCCATCAGCTTTCGGTATCAGGGCACTGCGATCGTGAGCGCGGGCAATGCCGAGATCACCATTCTCGCCGGGAACGCGGCGGTCAGCGTCGTGCCGGTGGACGCCAGCTACCGGCTGCGGCTGTTGACAGAAAATGGCAGTCCCGTCTACAGGCTGGTGTTCCCGAAAGCCGGCACGTTCCCGGTCACTCTGGATTTCGTCGCGTCACTGACGCAGCCCTCGGCCAACGGCCGAGGCATGGATTTCAGCATTGCGGCCGGCGCTGTGGTTCCATTGGCACTCACCGGACTCGGTTCAGAACTGGAATTCCAGCGCGACCAGGAATCGGTTGTCCCGGTGCGAGACAACAACACCTGGCTGGGATTCCTGCCAGCCACCGGGCGGGCGAAACTGCATTGGAAGACCGCACGTCAGACGGGCGAAGGGAAACTGTTTTTCTCCACCACGGGCCGCATTGACGCCAGGGTCGGTGCCGGGTTGCTGCGCCAGGATCATCAGATCGATTACCAGGTACTTCAGGGAGAACTGAAGTCGATTCAGATTCTGCTGCACGGGCCCGGAGAAATACTCGACGTCCAGGGCAGCAGCATTGTCGGCTGGAACGTCATCAATCAGGGTGATCATCGGCTTCTGGAAGCCACTCTCAGCCAGCCGGTGACCGGGACCAGCCAGATTCACGTGCGCAGCCAGACTCCGCTGGGCGCGTTCCCGGTGACTGTCGAAGGACTCCGCCTGAATCCAGTGGGTGCTCTCCGGCATTCGGGACATCTGCGACTGACCAACCTGGGCTCAGTGCGCCTGCAACCGGCCTCGCTGCGCGGGCTGACTCACCTGGCACCGGAGCAGTATCCGGGCGAAGCGATCGAGGCGCGTCAGTCATTTTCGTATCGTTTCCCGGCCGCGGACTATGGTTTCACCGTCGTGGCCGACAGGATCGAACCGGAAATCAGTGTTTCCGAACTGGTGGTTTATGAACTCACCGAGACCGATCGTGTCATCACCGCAGACATCGAACTTGACGTCCGTGAAGCGTCCATTCGTGAGTGGCAGGTCGGCATACCTTCGGACTATTCCGTCGTCTCAGTCACGGGTGCGAGTGTTTCTGATTTTATGGTGGCAACCACCGTGGCTGATGGTCGTCGCAACCTGAACGTCGTGTTTGGTGAGGACCTTCTGGGGCGGCATCTGGTAACGCTGCGACTGGAGAAGAGCGAAGCGGCTGCGGCCGGGAACTGGGTTCTGCAGCGACTCGAATATCCCGGCGCCCGGTCCGTACGTGGGGACATCGGGATCGTGAGTGCTCCTGGTTTTCGAGTGACCGCTGGTCAGATAGAACTGCTGGTGGAGAAGCCGCTCTCGTACTTCCCGAAGCCCTCGCCACTGTTGCAGCAGGCGTTTCGTATTCGTGAGCGCGGCTGGACAGCGACAATGCAGGTGGAACTCCTCGATCGCAGCGTCCAGGCGGACGTGTTTCATCTCTCTTCGCTCAGCCAGGAAACGGTCTATGGCAGCGCGCTGATCAACTATTTCATCACCGGTGCACCTGTCTCGGAATGGAAGATTTCCGCCCCGGAGACCATGGGAAACGTGATGGTCGATGGCCAGAACGTCCGTACATGGCGCAGAGAAGCCGGCATGCTGATTGTGTCACTGCACCAGCCGGTGATGGGTGCGTACACGTTGCTGGTGACATTTGAAGAAAAGCCCGACAGGGGCAGCAACACTTTTCAGGCGGGTCAGGTTTCGCCGGCCGGCGTGCAGGGCGAACGTGGCTACGTCCAGGTGGTCAGCCCGATGCAGGTGGAAATCGAGACCGTATCCGTTTCGGAAGACCTGCTGAAACTCGATCCGCTGGAATTGCCCGCCGAGTTCCGTCTGCTGAGCACAGCGCCTCCGCTGGGAACCTGGCAGTACACCAGTCGGCCGTTTGAACTGAATCTGAAAGTCAACTGGTTTGAACCCGGCACAACGGTGACGCAGGTGATTGAGTTTTCAGAAGCCAACAGCCGCGTATCGCCCGACGGTGAGCTGGTGACGGATGTGCTCTACTATGTCAAATCACGTGGACAGCGCAGCCTGAAGATCCGAATGCCGGCTGACCCTGTGCGGCTCTGGGCGGTGTCGGTCAACGGCCAGCCTGTGACAGCGCGACAGGCGGACGATGCCACACTCATTCCCTTGCCGGGTGGCACCGATCCCAACACTCCGGTGGAAGTGAGTCTGCGTCTGGGGAAACCGACGGTGAAGGGTTCGCGCCCGGAACTGGCATTGCCGGTCGTCTTCGCGCCGGTGCTCAAGATTCAATGGAACGTCATCGGTGACGAGAAGCATATTCTGGTACCCGCCACGGGAACCGTTTCGCCGCCTGTACCAGTGCTGCGACCCTCCGGTTTCGAATGGGTTGCGAAACGGGGAATCACCCTGCTGTTTGTCGTCGGGCTGTTTACCGGAATCGGCATCGGGGCACGGTCCGGAGACAGCTCCTGGCGGATCCCGGGGCTGCTGAGTCTGGCGATTGCGGTTTTCGTCTCCGGCCTGGCGGCCCGGACAGCGCATTCAGAAATCGGATCGCCTGCGCCACTGCAACTGAGCCTGCCTGTCCTCGCCGCGGGAGAAGCTGTCCAGATGACGGTCGATAACGTACCACTCTGGCGAGTCAATCTCTCCTGGAAGGGGCTGGCGGCTGTGCTGACCGGAATCGCCCTGACGGCCTGGTCGTTTCGTCGGCATGAGGCATTCCGGCGGATGGTGATCCGTTGTGGTGGCACACTTCTGATTGCCCTGGGTGTCCTGTTTCAGGGAGACGGTGCGCCGTGGTTCTTTGGTCTGCTCGGCGTCGCGATCCTGCTGCTGCTCTTTGTGCCTCCGGTGTTTGCGGCATTGCGTGATGTCGGTCGCTGGATGCCTGGTTTGACTGAACAACGGGACGCGAATCAGGAAGCCGGGCAGAAAAGCTCAGGTCCGGAAACGGGTCCAGCATCAGCCGCAGTCACCACTGTGATTGCGTTCCTCGCCGTAACTCTTTCTTCAGCCTCTGTTTGCCTCGCCGGTGTGCCCGAAGGTTTTGAAGCGGCGGATTCCATGACTCAGCAGTGGCAGATCACTCATCAGGACGCACGCCTGAAGGCGACTGGTGTGATTTCGCTGTCGGGACGACCGGGGGACCGATTTCTGCTGCTGAAAGCGCCGGCGATTCTGACGCGATTCGACGGCGCGGGGCTGCGACTCACCAAACAGGAAGTGCCTGGAGAAGGTCTGTGCTACATCATCAGCATTCCACTCGCCAGCGATGCCGCTGCGGATTCCGGTCCGGCAGCGGCAGTCACTTACAAGGCTGCGTACGAGTATCAACTGGAGGCGATCCGGCCGACGGAAGGCCTGGCCGTCCTGACAGGGACGGCGGCCGTTCAGGAGATCAGCCTGAGTTACGACGCAGCGGGATGGGAGGTGGCTGGTCCTGCAGCCCTGCGCGTCGAACAGCTTGAATCCGCTGGCGAAATGACTCAGGCCAGGGTACTGCTCGGCCCCGGAACAACCAGCCTCGTACTCAAGCCGAAGTCCCGCGACGTCGCCTCGGAGAAGACGCAGTTCTTTGTGGAAGCTTCGAACCTCTTCCTCCCGGGTCCGGGAGTGGTGGACGGTCGACATCGACTCAACATCCGAACGTCGCAGGGGCAGGTGAAAGTGCTCAGGGTCCTTGTTCCCAAAGGGCTGACCGTGAGTGCCGTCGTGGGTCCGGTGGGCTCCTGGCAATTCGACGCTGACAGCGGAGGCCTGAAGCTGGAGATCGAACCGGCTCAGTCGCAGGCGTTCGATGTTTTCATCGCAACGCAGCGTGGTCTCGATCCGTTGCCGGCAGACGTCAGTCTGGCTCCGCTGCGCGTTGTCGATGCCCAGGGAGAAGTTGGACTGGTTGCCGTGGCATTCGGCACGGAAGCCCGGCCAGAAAAGGTGGAACCGACGGTCATGACAGCCGTGAATCCCAGCGACTTCGACGCCAGCTGGATCACCATCACGAGTCCGTCGGCCGTATTACATGGCGCGTATCGGTACGGTGCTGATGGTGGCGAACTGGCCGTGCGAGTCGCTCCGGTCGCTTCGGAAGTGCGGGTGAACAGCAGGCAGGTGTTGTCACTGGGGGACGAGCGAGTCGTGCTGGCTGCCAACTTCTCCGCGGAGATTACTCGTGCCGGTCTGTTTCAGCTGAGTTTTCCCCTGCCCGAGGGGCTGGAAGTCGAATCGCTGACAGGGGCTGCATTGCACCACTGGGCAGAACTCATTGAAGACGGACAGCGAAAAGTCGTCCTGCACCTGAACGGCAGGACGATCGGGACGCAGACTTTCTCACTGACGTTGTCGGGCTCTGCGCCGACAGACATCAGCCAGTGGGAAATCCCTCGTTTTGAGCTGAATGAGGCGGAACGTCAAACCGGTGAGCTGGTCATCCGTCCTGCAACCGGGATTCGGCTCAGAACGGTGACACGTCAGAACGTCTCCGAGACCGACACGCGCGCCATCGGGGGAAGTGGTCAGGGCGCTCTGGCGTTTCGACTCATTCAGCGCGACTGGAATCTGGTACTGGGAATCGAGAAACTGGATCCTTGGGTGACAGGGCAGGTGCTGCACGAGATCACATTGCGGGAGGGGCAGACGCGATCGGCATTGATCGCAAACTTCAATGTGCAGAACGCATCGATCAGTTCGCTGCGTGTGATCCTGCCGCTTTCGAATGAGGACGAAATCAAAACTCTTCGCGCCAGTGGGAACTCGGTCAGTGACATGGTCAGAACAGCACCGGATGCAGACATCTGGGAAATTCAGTTCAAACACCGTGTTGCAGGCAAACTGCAGTTCCGCATCGAATACGAGCGTCGCGGTGATCGCGTGAATGAAGAAGAATCCCTGAGCCCGATCGAATTTCCTCAGGCTCGCCAGATCTCGTATTACTTCGGGGTCCGTGCTGGTGGTCGACTGGAACTGGAACACGAAGCTGTCACACAAGGGTGGCAGCGGATCGACTGGAACATAGTTCCACAGCCTCTGCGGGAAGCGGAAAATCGAATCGCACCGGCGCTGGCGTTTCGTGCTGTGGATCCCGCCAGCGCTCTCAGGATTCACGCCCGACGTCATTCACTTGCCGATGGTCTGAAGCTGCGTGTGGCCCGAGGTTCGTTAACCACCGTTCTTTCGCCAACAGGCGATCAGCTGACCTCCGTCGATGTTGCCATGGAAGTGATTCAGCGCAGCAGTCTGAGTGTCGGTCTGCCGGACGGCGGTGAGTTATTCAGCATTTTCGTCAATGGCGAGAGTGTGAATTCGATTCGTCAGGGCGGTCCGACGAATGCCTGGCAGTTCTACATTCTGCCTGGCATCGACGATCGGACGGCACAGGTGCGGTTTGTCTATTCCGTCGCTGGCGATCGGTTGAGTGGTCTGCAGCTCACCAGTCCTGAGCTGAATGTGCCGCTGGAGAACATCCAGTGGAGCGTCATTGCTCCGAAGGGATTCGAGCTGACCGACCACGAGGGCAACCTGGAACTGATCAGGCAGTCCAGTCAGGAGAATTATGATCGTGATTCGTACCTGTCAAGAGCGACTGGCAAACGGCAGGTTCAGGCTCAGCAGGCAACTCAGCTTCTGGAGCAGGCGAATCAGCTGCTGCAGGCGGGCGAGCAGAGCAAAGCCCGCTGGGCGCTGAACAGTGTCGCCAATCAGTATGCACTCGACGCTGCTTCAAACGAAGATGCGCGTGTCCAGCTCGAGAATCTTCAGACGCAGCAGGCGCTGGTGGGACTGAACACGCGTCGTCAGCGTCTGTACCTCGATAACAGCCGAGAGGGCGCCGAGCTGACTGGCAATGAGCAGCTTCGCCAGGCAGCTGCGGAAAACCCGGTGCTGCAGCAGGATCAGCTGAACTTTCGTCCCCAGGAACTCAGCCAGTTGCTGCGAGGAAACACCACAGAGGACAACGCGGTGCTGCAGCAGATCGCGGGGCGACTGGTACAGCATCAGCACACCACGGAACCTGCTCCGCAGGCCATTATCATCAGCTTGCCGGAAGAAGGCGATGGGTATACCTTCGGTCGCAGTGTCCAGGTGGCTGAAAACGCTCCACTGGAGCTGCAGCTCGATTTCAGCTCGAAGCTCAGACTGCATTTCTGGCAAACGGCCCTCGTGTCTGCGTTGGTCTTCGGGATCGCAGCGGCCCTGGCTTCTGTCACGACGACGGTCGGGAAGGCGACGAACGAAACGCTGGATGCGGTTCCATAAGGGACCTGGCGCGGGCTTCGCCCACAACCCAACGCAGCCACGCTCGCCAGGGCGTCAGCAATCGACGTGGTCGGTCATCGATGCAATCCTGATGTTAAACCAGCGAGGTGGATCGGCGTTGGCCGCCATCGCTCGTGCCGCTGGATTCTGAACCGCCATCGTCGCCGATCGCTCTGAGCGGGATCAGGTGATGGCATCCTGAATCACTTTCCCGTGGACGTCCGTCAGTCGGAAGTCCCGTCCCTGGAACCGGTATGTCAGACGTTCGTGATTCAGCCCCAGCTGATGCAGAATCGTGGCCTGCAGGTCATGCACATGCGTCTGACCTTCCACGACACTCAGTCCCAGATCGTCAGTGCGTCCCAGCACGGCTCCGGGCCGGAAACCGCCTCCGGCAGCCCACATGGTGTAGGCATCCACATGATGGTCACGTCCGGAAGCTTCACGGACTTCGCCCATCGGTGTGCGGCCGAACTCGCCGCCCCAGACCACAATCGTATCCTGCAGCAGACCCCGCTGCTTCAGATCGAGGATCAGAGCCGAGGTCGGCTGATCGATTTCACCACAGATCTCGGGCAGGTGCTTTTCGAGATTTTCGGTCGGTCCGCCGTGATGGTCCCAGCTGGTGTGATAGATCTGCACAAACCGCACTCCGCGTTCCACCATTCTGCGTGCCAGGATGCAGTTGTTTGCGTAGGAAGGCTTGCCCGGTGTGGCACCATACAGGCTGAGGGTGTCCTGCGTTTCTTCGGTCAGGTCCATCAGTTCCGGCGCACTGCTCTGCATCCGGTAGGCCATTTCATAGGCCGAAATGCGGGTCTGGATCTCGGGATCGCCGACGAGATCGGCCTTGTGGCGATTCAGGCCGGCTACGGCATTCACGAACTGGCGTTCACGATTCCGCGTCATTCCTTTCGGACTCGTGAGGTTCAGGATTGGCTCGGGACCGCCGAGGAACGGGACACCCTGATGCGACGTGGGCAGGAAACCACTGGACCAGAGTGACGCACCGGCGCGGGGGCCGCGGGGACCGGACTGCAGGACGACGAATCCCGGCAGGTCTGACGCTTCGCTGCCAAGTCCGTAGGTGACCCAGGAGCCCATGGCCGGTCGGCCGGGCTGAGGTGAACCGGTGTTGACGAACAGTTTGGCCGGACCGTGGTTGAAGACGTCGGTCGTCATGCCGTTGAGCCAGCAGACGTCGTCAACAATGCTGCGGTGATGTGGCAGCAGGTCGCTCAGTTCCTGCCCGCATTCCCCCGCGCGAGAGAACCGGCGGGTGCTTCCCAGCAGCGTTTCCGTGCCCTTCAGAAAGGCGAAACGCTTGCCGTCCAGAAAGCTTTTCGGGGGAAGTTCGCCGTGGTGCTGGCGCAGCACCGGTTTGTCGACGAACATGTCGAGCTGACTGGGGCCGCCGGCCATGAACAGAAAAATCACCGCTTTGGCACGGGGGCTGTGATGGGAGTCCCGGGGAGCCATGGGGTTATGGGATTCGGCAGCCGCTGCCTGATCACCGCGGAGCAGGGCACCGAGCGCCATGGAGCCGATGCCGGCACCACAGTTCTGAAACAAATGGCGACGTGTGATTTGTCGCAGGACATCATTGTTGTCGGCAGGGGACATGCTGTAAAAACTCCTGCGGCTGTCGGGATCAGCAAAAAAATCTGTTGCCCTGTTTTTCGGGCCGTCTGTTACTCTCGCACGATAAACTCATCAAGATTCAGCATGGTACGGGCCACGACCGTCCAGACGGCGGCTTCTGCCGCCTTCTTTGCTTCGGTTGCACACGCCGTGTCCGTAATTTCCGTGCCTGAGATTGCCGCGGCTTCCGCTGGCGTCGTGGCGAAGTCCTGTCTCAGCTGCCGCAGAAACAGCGTGAGCTGATGGAGTTCTTCGGAGTCCGCGTTCCGCGCAAAACACACACGGTATCCGAAGTGGATCCGGCGTTCGTCGAGATCGGCCGGATTCTGACTGTCGGGCTCACTTTGGGGCTCACTGCGGGTTTCACTGTCCGATGCCGTGCGATCGGATTCGTTCTGGATTCTGCGTCCGAGGGCTCGCGCCATTTCCAGCATCGTTTCGTCATTTGCCATCGCCAGGGACTGCAGCGGTGTATTCGAGCGGACTCGCATCGTGCACGTCGTGTTGAACCGTGGCGTGTCGAACGTGGTCAGCATCGGATACGGTGCGCTGCGCATATAGAATGTGTACATTCCCCGACGGTAACGGTCGGGGCCGGTACTGACCGGCCAGGTGAGGGATCGCTGGGTAAACGCGAAGACGCCGTCCGGCTGCGGGGGATACACGCCCGGCCCGCCGATGCGAGGGTGCAGCAGTCCGCTGACGGCGAGCCCGAGATCGCGGACAACTTCGGCATCTACGCGAAGTCGTGACTGCCGCGCCAGCAGTCGGTTCAGTGGATCGGTGGTGCTCAGTTCCGGCCGATGGTGCGATTGCTGCCGGTATGTGGCGGAACTGACAATCAGCCGATGCAGGTGTTTCAGAGACCAGCCCCGTTCCATGAACTCCGCAGACAGCCAGTTCAGCAGCTCGGGATGAGTTGGCGGGGTTCCCTGCAGGCCGAAGTCGTTTTCCGTCTCCACGAGGCCCAGGCCAAAATATCGAGCCCAGATGCGATTGACCGTCACGCGAGCCGTGAGCGGGTTCGCGGGATCAACCAGCCACCGCGCGAGATCAAGGCGCGTTCTCAGCACGGGCAGGGTACCCGTGGCGGCCGCAGGTTCAGACTGTTCCGCAGGCTCAGACGGTGCCGCGGGCTCAGAGGTTGGCACCGGCTGAGACGGTGCCAGAGGCGGAAACACGGCAGGGACATCCGGGGTCACCACATCACCCTTGCGCAGGAAGTCACCGCGTAACAGGACGTTCGTCTCCCGCGGCTTCTCGAGATCCGCCATGACCAGGGTGCGGGCAATCCCGGCGGTCAGCTTTTTGCGGGCGTCTTCGAGGTTTTTCTGCACCGCGAGCAATGCCGTCTTCTGCTCATCCGGAACGTTCAGCTGCGTGTGAGAGGCGTCGGTCACGGCGAGTCGAAAGTGTCCCAGGTTGTGAGGCACGTTGATCATGGGCGGTACGGGATGGAACTGCAGTCGGACGGTCACCCGGCCAGTTGGTGTCACGGGCAGTTCCGACGTCACGAAAACCGCCGTGCGACTGACGTTCAGCGAACCGGATTCGACGTTGATCGACCATCCTGTCTCCGGTTTTCCGTCGGCGGCATCGGCGACCGGATAACCCTTCTGAGAATGATCGGCCACTGAGTAGATCCATTTCGCCGGCGCTGCGGCGGGGTCGGCACCAGTGACTTCCAGCTGAATCTCATTGAGCACGAAATTCCCAGTGTCCGATCGTCCTGGTCCGGTTTTGGGCAGCGTGGGGTGGGTCAGCGCTTCGAGACGCAGCCCCGTGATGCGTGTGAGCGGTGTCGGGAAAGAAATCGTGTACTGTTCGGTCGGCATGCTTTCGGAAACCACGAGCTGCGATCCGTCCTCCAGAGTGCGAAAGACGGCTCCGCCGGTCGCCGTGGCCTGATCGACGGCAACGACCGTCCAGTTGACGGCGTCCTGCTGCGGCGGCGCACTCCCGGAATCCGCGGCCTCGCGCCGCGTCTTCTCATAGGCTGCGACGGCCGCCTCAGCGTCTGCGATCTGCCGTTCGAGTTCTGCCAGCTGCACGGCCTGTTCATGCGTCGGCACCGGAATCGTCGGGTCCACCGTATTGACGTCCCGCCCGCTGTTGAAGAAGGCAAACAGACGGTAGTACTCGTGCTGCGTGACGGGATCGTATTTGTGTGTGTGGCACTGAGCACAGCCGACGGTCAGTCCCAGCCAGACGGCTCCGGTGGTGTTGACGCGGTCAACGACGGCTTCATTCCGGAATTGCTCGTCGTCGGTTCCGCCTTCCTCATTGACCAGAGTATTGCGGTGAAATCCCGTGGCGACCCGTTGTTCCTGTGACGGCTGTGGCAGGAGATCGCCCGCAATCTGTTCGACGGTAAACTGATCGAACGGCATGTCGTTGTTCAGCGCGTTGATCACCCAGTCGCGAAACGGCCACAGCGACCGTTCCGAATCAATCGTGTAGCCATTCGTATCGGCATAACGCGCCTGATCCAGCCAGTGGCGTCCCCACCGTTCCCCGTAATGAGGGTTCATCAGGGTCCGATCCACCATTTGCTCGAATGCGTTCTCGGACGTGTCATTCAGAAATCGATCCACGTCCTCCACCGTCGGAGGCAGCCCGAGCAGATCCAGCGAAACGCGGCGGATGAGCGTGCTGCGGGAGGCTTCCGGGGCAGGGGAGATTCCGGCCTCGCTGAGTCTGGCCAGGACAAAACGATCAATGGCATTGCGGGGCCAGGCCGACTGCACGGCGGGCTCCTGTGGCCGGACGATCGGGCGGAAGGCCCAATGCTGTTCGTAATCTGCCCCCTGTCGGATCCACAATGTCAGCAGCGCCACTTCGCGCTCCGACAGCTTCAGTCCGGAATCCGCCGGTGGCATCTTCCGTTCGTCATCTGTCGATCGGATGCGGGCGATCAGTTCGCTCGTTTCCGGGTTGCCCGGAGTAATCGCCTGATGACCGCCCAGATCCGCCTGCGCACCCGCCGCGGTATCAAGCCTCAGGTCCGCTTCGCGAACCTGATCATCCGGGCCATGGCATTTGAAACAGGTGTTCGACAGAATCGGTCGAATGTCGCGACTGTAATCGATCGATGCGGGAAGCGGCGCCTCGCCGTTCCCGGTGCTGGCCTGCCCGGCGGTGACCTGCCCGGCGGTGACCTGTTCCGTGGTCACCTGTTCTGTGTTGACCTGTTCTGTGTTGACCTGTTCCGGCTCCGCAACGGCTCGCCCGGCAAGGACAAGAAGTGTGCCGGCACAGGTTACGACGGCCCGCAGCACTCCTGCCAGGGCTGCCGCTGATGCCGAGTGACCTCGGACTGAACCAGTACTCATTGGTAACGATCCTCGCAACAAATTCAGACGCGACCACGGGGATTGTACCAGAGAGAAACCGAGTATTCCCACCGATTTCTCGCCTGTCGACGAAAGAAACGGATCCCCGGAATCTGTAGTCCGTCCCGCCGCATACGGTTTCTGGCTGCATACGGTTTCTGGCCGGATGCGGTTTCCGCCAGGATGCGGCTTCCGCTCGGATTCCCGCCGATTTTGCCACGACAGCCGAATTCACCGCGGTTTATCTGCCGACTGGCCGCGACTAAGCTATGATTTCCTGAATCGGGGCACCGAAGTCGATTTCAAGGCGCTTATTCCCGGGGATCTCCAGTTCGCGTGAATTCAGGCCCAGCTGGTGGAGGATCGTGGCATGGACATCGGTCACATAATGCCGATGTTCCACGGCGTGAAAGCCGATTTCGTCGGTGGCACCGTGCGTGATTCCTCCCTTGAGACCGCCTCCCGCCATCCAGACAGTAAATCCATAAGGGTGATGATCGCGGCCGTCTGAACGTTCCGCTCCGGGTGTCCGACCAAACTCGGTGGCCCAGACGACCAGCGTGTCGTCCAGCATGCCGCGCTGTTTCAGATCCCGCAGCAGTCCGGCGATGGGCTTGTCGACGGCCCCGCACCGTGTGGAATGATTCTTCACCAGCTGGCTGTGGGCATCCCAGCCGTCATCATAAATCTGAACGAACCGAACACCGCGTTCGACCAGCCGCCGTGCCGCAAGGCTGTACCGTCCGACGCGTTCGGTCGCACTCTGGTCCAGGCCGTACAATTCCTGTGTTTCGCGGGTTTCATCGCTGAGCCGGACAACTTCCGGGACGGACATCTGCATGCGAAACGCCAGTTCGTAGCTGCGAATCCGCGCACGGAGGCCGGGATCGTCCGGATAGTCGACCCCGGCGAGGCCGTTCAGTTCGTGCAGCAGTGCCAGCTGCTGCTGCCGTTCGGCGATCGTGACACTGGTGCCGGGTGATCCGAAGGACAGCGGGTTGTTCGGATCGACTTCCAGATTCACCCCGGCATGTTCCGGTCCCAGATAGCTGGCTCCCTGACTGCCGACTCCGCCACAGCAGTCTCCGGGACCCTGTCCGAGGACGACAAACTGCGGCAGATTGTCATTCAGCGATCCCAGCCCATAATGGACCCACGAACCAATGGAAGGATGAAAACCGTCAAAGATATGACGCCCGGTATGGAATTGCAGTTGCGCGGCGTGGTCATTGTCTGTGGTCCACATCGACCGGACGACGGCAATATCGTCAATACAGCCGCCCACGTGTGGCCACCAGTCGCTCACTTCGATACCGCTCTGGCCACGGCGGCGAAACCCGACCTGACGCGGGTACAGCTGGGCCATCAGAGCCCGGGGAGTTCCGGCGAAATCTCGAACGTTGCGACGGTAAAACGGGGAATCGACAACCGTCGACTTGTAGGGAGATTCATCAATGGTCTTTCCGGCATACCGATCCAGAGCAGGTTTGGAATCGAAGCTCTCCAGATGACTTGTACCGCCCATCATGAAATACCAGATCACGCTTCGTGCTCTGGGCCGAAATGCGGACTGACCGTCGGGCGTCACATGGCGTGCGGCCGCCGCACTCGCGGCCGACGCACTCGCGGCTGCCGCGACTCCGTCACGCTGCAGCATGGCACCCAGTGCCAGGCCGGTAAATCCCATCCCGACGTCCGCAAGGCATGAGCGACGACTGATCTGAGTTCGCGGCATGTGATTCATGATTCCTCACCAGGGCGGAAAGCCCTTAATCGAAAGGAGCCTGTCGGCTCGTTGACAAAGCGTCGCTGACGTTATTCGCTTGCCTTCAAACATGCGCACCGTGCGAGCAGCTGGCAGAGTGCGACACCGGCAGAGTGAGCATCTGGCAGAGTGAAGCGCTAACGGATCGTCACGAAGTCGTTGTGGCTGTAAAGTGTGTGTACCAGGTTTTCTCTCGCTCGCTGACCGGCCACAGGCGATGGTCCGCGCCTGAGGTTCAGGTTGCCTGCGGGAAATGATGGGGGATCCGGCTGCTGGACAGCCGACTGATTCTGTTCGAG
>SXGS01164034.1_pt1 | contig 14833 bp, 7 predicted proteins | sample 3174681 | NCBI WGS metagenome assembly SXGS01 (sample SAMN11356861, study PRJNA531348) | freshwater metagenome | isolation source: freshwater sample F1-80 | place: China: Fuxian Lake, Yuxi | collected 2017-12-25
AGCCGTTGCAATCACAGCCTCTGTCAGTTCTGCATTCATCGTCTCGTCCCTGAGACCTGGATGTTTCTCCCAAACCCTTTCGCGGTCTATAACTCAGCAAGCCAAACTGCCGGTAGATCAATTTCAACTGGCTGCCTAAGTGCGGTTGCGGCAGCGGTACGTCACGCGAAACGCGATGACACTGCCGACAGCCCAGCGAGGCGAACAGTTTTTGACCACGCGCGGCATCGCCGACCGGCAACGGCTTCGGTCCTAGCGGTACGTCATCGGACGGTTGAGTGATCGCGAGTGCGAGTGATGCCGCCTCCTGCTCGGTCAATCCGAAGTCCGGCATTCGAGTCCACGCAAAGTGCCGTTGTGGCTGACGCAGGAAGCCAGCCAATTCGCCCGGCAGGAATTTGTCGCGGGCAAAGTGCAGCGACGTTCGGCGATCAGATGATTCATCCTTCGACGGTTGCAATCGATGGCAACCGATGCATCCGAGGTCCTCCCACAAGGTCGCGCCAAGGCGGGCATCTGCAATCAGCCGGAACGAGCTAGCGTCCGGTTCTTGAGCTTTGACGGAACCGGACACTAGCGCGCTCCGGCTCAGATACGCCGCGAGGTCGGATGCTTGCTGGCGATGCTCGTCAGTCGGCTTGACCGGGAAGAGGCTTGGCATCCGCGCGTCGCTTCGCATCTGTTTCGGGTTGAGCAACCACTGAGAGATCCAGTCGCCGCGCAGCCGCGAACCGATGTCGATCAGGTCCGGCGCTTCGGCACGCAATTCCGGCATTGTTTGTTTGGACCGCAGGATCTCGTCCGTGACACGATGGCAGCGGAAGCACTGATGCCTCGCGAACAGCTCGCGACCGAGCCGATTCGATTCGACCTCATCGGCAAGCGGCTCGCAAAACAACGCGGTCGGCGGGATCGGTTCGGTCTCGAAGTCGACGCCGCTCCACAACAGCCGCAGCGTGACAGGCTCACCGGCGACAACGTGCTGCACGATCTTCAGCCGGCTGTGACCGCGCGGAAGTTCGATCTCGCCTGGCGTGTCGTCTTTCGATCGCCACACGACATGATCTCCAACGTGAACTTCGGTAGCAGAACCGCACTCGGCTGAGACGCGATACCGTCCGCGACGCGGCGCGACGAGATATCCGCTGGCGACGATCTCGCGAGTGCCGCTGAGTTCGTGAGGCTCGAATCGCCAAGCGGCCATACGCCGGATGTGGGGTAGGGTTCCAGCTTGCCGATTCGCTTGGTTTGGCAGGCTGGAAGCCTGTCCCACGAACTCGCACTGAATGCCGGAGATCAGCCGCTGCTGCTCCGCCTCGGTCAGCGCTCCAGGGCGTGGCCGAGATGGCTTGCGTTCAAACTCGTAGTCCTGATTGCGAACGGCTTGGATTGTGGCATCGAGCCGCCGTTCGATCGGCTGATCGAGCAAGTTTCGCAAAGTCATTTGAATCGACAGTTGCTTTACCGGCCGCACGTCGGACATTTCGAGAAACACCGCATCGCTTCCGTTGAGGTTGCGAACAAGCGTCGCGCTGAGCACTTCGACTTCGTCACGGCCCTCCTCGCGCGGGTTCGAGACCTTGAACTCTGGTGAGCCATACGCCGCCGACCAGCGATAGTTCCAGCGCTGCACATGGTAGTTGTCAATGTCTTCGGCGGCTTCAATGTCCAGCCAATCGGTAAATCGAATCAGCAATCCGTTGCGATACGTCTCGAAACCCACGGGCAAATCGAGCCGCTCGGTATTGGTGCGCACACGGTGCAAGCAACCATCTTTGGCGGCATTGCTGACCCAGCCACGCAGGCCGCTGACGTACAGGCTGCCATCCTCGGAACGGAATCGTCCGCGCATCACGCCCGACTCAAACGACGCCGAAAGTGGGACAGTTCCTCCCTGCCAGCGTGTGCCGCCGAGGATCGGGTATTCCTCACGGAGCAGCAGGAACATGCGACTGGTGCCGTAAGAGAAATGCAGTGGCATCCCAGAGAGCGGCTTCCAGTCGAGCCACGAACCGATTGGAACTTGCACTTGGCCTCCCGACGAATTGTCCTGCAATCGTGGAATCCAGCAGATCGGCGGAATGAATTCCATCGGCGGTTCGTCGCGATGCGCCGAGGGGACATAACCATAAAACCCTCCCGGCTCGACGGAGAAGATGGCGGACCCTGGCACCCATTCGCCTTCTTGCGGCGCGACTGTGATGACGTCGAATTCGTCTTCGTCGATTGGATCCCGCCAAATGCCGAGGCCGTTCGCATTTCGGAAACCGGTCGCGAAGACTTCCAGTTTTCGGCCGTCGGGGGACACACGCAACAGCGACCCGTCGTGATCGGTCATGCCGTCACAGTTGCCCTTGAGGAAATAGAACCAGCCATCGCGATCGGTTTCGAGACACGTCACGTACTCGTGGCCGTTGGCGGAGACCTGACCATCGTTGTTGAAGTTTTCGTACCAGTCCGCCTCGCCGTCGCCGTTGAGATCATGCAATCGAGTAATCTGGTCGCGACCGACGACGTAGATTCGGTTGTTAACGATCTTCAAACCAAGCGGCTGAAACAGCCCGGTCGCGAATCGCTTCCACGTGAGTTTCTCCAGCTTGTCGTCGATGCCGCTGACGAGCCACACGTCGCCATGTAGCGTGCAAATCGCTGCGTCCGCTTTCTCGCCCCTCGCCCCTCGCCCCTCACACCATCCCCAAAAATCATGCCCGCCGACAAACATCAGCGCCTTGTACGGGTTGTCGAACGGCAGCGTGAGCGTATCGACGACCAAGGGATCGTCCTTGTCAGAGACCACTCCGCGCGTCGTGATCTCGTGAGTCCAGCGGGCCGGGCCCGGTTCGATGAGTTGTTGCAGCGGAGACTTCTCCGTGTCCTTCTTCTGCGACATCCGCGCAATCTGCGTTTCAACGCTCACCCTTTGAAACGCAGATTGCGCGGATTTCGCAGAGAATGGAAACAGCAGCTTCAGTCTCACCGGCTGATCGTGTTTGGCGACCTTGGCCGTGATCGGACGACCTTCACGTTCTTCGAGCGTTGCGACGTTCGGTTCGCAGATCAGCTTCACGGGTTCTCCCGCCGAGGTCACCAGCAACTCTAACTCTGTGTCGCTCGCTTCGATCTCCAATTCGCGAGAGAAGACTTTCTCGTCGTCGATCGTCTCAATCCATGGGGACTCCAGCACCACGACTTGTTTCGTCTCGACGGTGTACTCGAAGACGACTCGGTCATCGTGCAAGTGCAGGCCGCGATACTTGGCCCACTCGCGCGGCAGCGGGCCGAACGGTTTTGGTCGAGGATCGGTGAATTGACCCTCGCGTGACCAGCCGGGCTGCATTGGTGAATGAAAGGCAATGTCTTGTCCCACTTTCGGCGGGCCAATGATCCCGTAGCGTGCCGGATTGAATTCGAGAAACTCGCCACTCCAACCACAGACGACTCGCAGAAGTTCTGTGTCGAACAAGATCGACGCTTCCGATTTCTCGCCGATACGGACGGCGATCCCTTTGAGCGTCATCTCTTTCGGCGTCCAGATCGTCGCCGAGTAAAACCGGCCGACGTCCATCTGCTGCAAACGATTGTCGACCGAGTCCTGTTCGGTCCAGCGAAAGCCGACCGCGTCCTCGCCCCAATGGCCAGTGATCTTGTTCTGCTGCGCTCGGCGCGGGTCTCCCGACCCCGCCGTTTGGCCTGACCGCAGGTCTCCCGCACGCTCCGAACCGTTGCGACCATTCGGGAGACCTGCGGTCGTGCGAGCGGCGGGGTCGGGAGACCCGCGCCGAGCGCTGGGTTTCGGGTCACGGAGTGACCCGTCTACTTTTTTTTTGCAGATGTCGGCATCCCGTCGGCACTGCCGGGGAGCCACGCTTTGAGCTTGCTCGCCGACAGATCGACGAAGCTGCCCCCTTCGGTCAGCGCGTCGAAGTTCCACAACCCGACCGTCGAATCGTCCACCTTGAGAGCCTCGCTCGGCACGCTGCTGATCGGACGCAGGCCGCGCGAGATGCGCAACTCGTCGATCACACCATCGCTGCCGATTCCCTGATCGACCAACGAGCCGATCGCCAACTCTTCCTGCGCTGGCTTCAGCGCGGCACCGAACGCTCCGTCTTTGGCCTTCACTTCTTGATCGGCCACTTGCTTGCCGTCGACGAACAGTCGGATGCGAGTCGGCTCGAGCTGCATCGCGATGAAGTGCCATTTGCCGTCGGCAATGTCGCCACCACCTCGAACGTGATCGGGGGCCAGTCCCGGTGTGTAGACCGTGAGTTGTCCTGAACCGGGCGACGTGAAAATCTCCCAGTGCGTCGGTGACGATTTCAGTTCGTTCGCGACGAGTATGTTGTACGAGACTTTGCTGTCGAGCTTCGTCCAGAGCTCGACCGTAAACGGCAGCTTGCGGAAGTCATCGCGGTGATTCACGAACGCACCGCCGATGCGCGTGTCGAGAGCCTTGCCGAACTTGCCCTCGGTCATGGCCGAACTGGCTTTGCGCGGAACTTTCTCTTTGGCAGTGACTCCGCCGCGCTTGAGCGAGTCTTCCAGCGTCCACGGACTACCGGCTCGGAACAGCGTGTTCTCGGTGATCGCGACCGGCGGATCGAAGCTGAGCGGATCGCGTCGCGCGGCCCAAACGGTTCCTCGGCGAATCAACGCTCCCGCTTTGCGGATCGAGACATCCGCGTGGCCGAGCACCGTTTGGAAGACGCGAGCTTTCGATTGCTCGTAAGCCCACGCCAGCGGTTCGTTTTCTTTGGTTACCTTTGAGGTCGCGGTGACGAGCGGCACGATCGGCAACGCTCCTTGCTGACGGAAGTAGAGTTCGTCTTCGGTCTCGAAGGACGGCAAGCCGGCGGTGATGGGATGTTTCTCGCCGGCGGCGGTGAGATCAACCTGAAACTTGCCGAAGGCATCGTGGCCGCTGAGTCCTGGCTTGTGATCCCAAATGCGGCGGACGATCTGCGTGCGGAACTCCGGCCAGTCGGCTTCTTTGTTGGGCAGCGTGTCGGTCCAACTTCCGTTCGCGAAGTGAATGATCGACAGCCCGCCGCCGTCGCCGATGAATTTCTTCAACCCGGCCTTCGCGGCGTCACTGAGTCCCGGCCGATCCCAACTGCTGTAGTTCAGGACGAGCGCGTCGTAGGTGTTCGCGCTCGGCGCGGGTCTCCCGACCCCGCCGCTGGCACCGACCGCAGGTCTCCCATTCGGAGCCGGTTGCGATTTCGGGAGACCTTCGGTCGGCCCAGCGGCGGGGTCGGGAGACCCGCGCCGAGCGCTGGACGTGATCTTCGCCAACTCTTCCGGGCTTTCCGTGACCTCGACCCAAACGCGTGGGTCTTGTTCGAGGACCGGAATCAACGCGGCAGTCGTCTTCCGCCAATCGTGAGCCGGATGATTGTGTCCCGTGACGATCAGCACGCGGATCGGCTCTTCCAGCGTTGAGACAACTCCACCCGCCGGAACTTCGACACCCGCCGTCCAGACGATCGCATTGAGGATCGTGCGACGAAAATTGTCGTCCCACCAGTTTTGGAAGAAGTGACCACCGGTCGTGCCGAAGCCTCGGCCGCCGTCTTTGCGTTCGACGGCCCATGCGACGACGTGATCCTTTTGCTGACCGGGAGGTTTCGTCAGCCAGATCGGTTTGACGCGGTCATCGCCGTCTCGAAAGCGGAGGTTGAAATAAAACTCTTCGCGAGCGGTGAACGGCTTCACGCCGCGAGCGACCGGGTGCTCGGTGCTGCCGAGCGTCACGTTCGCGTCCCAGGTGCTGATCGCCGAGAACCATTTGTTCGCGGCCGGTCCCTTCTCGTAGTCGAAGTAGCCGCCGACCCATTCGGTAATCTGGTCGTGGACTCGGCTGGGATTGAACGTGGTCCAGTGAAATTGAACGAACCCGCAACCGCGCTTCATCTGCCGTTCGAGCGTTTGAAATCGCTCGCCGACATACAGCGGATGATCGGTCGCGTTGCGGTCGCCGCCGTCCGAGATCATCACGATCGTCGCGGCATCGTCGAGCGTCTTCTCATCCGTCGGCCAACCTTTGAAATGCGTTTCGACGGCGAACTTGCCCTTCGTGCTCGGCGATGTGTCGAGCAGATGCTTGAGCAGGATCACGCTCTTTTCGTACTCGTGCGTGTGCTTGCCGTGCCCGGTAATCGGTCCCGCGATGAGCACGATCTTCTTCGGCACGGGTTCCGCTGCGTTGAGCCAGCCGGAACCGAACAACAGAAAACTGAATGCCAACAAGCACCGTCGCATTGCCGAGACCTCCGAGACGAACAGGACGGCATGAAGGTAACGCAGCCCGCCTCACAGCGGAATTCGCGGCCAGCGGAAAGCTGATAGGGGTGTGACATCGTCTGCCGGTAACGAGATTCTGAGGGAAAGGGTACGACGAATTGAGGGAGACGACGAATGGGTTCGCCCGACAAATTCGTCGTCTCCCTCAATTCGTCGTACCCTTTCTTTTCCCGTCGTCTTTTGGCGATCGGCTCACGGCGATCGGCCAGTCAAAGGCTGCGCGATCCAATCTTCCAGCCATTCGGCGAGCGCGGAGGCTTCGATCCCGTTGGGAGTGCATAGCACGGTTCGATTCCCAGGTTGCTCGTCGTCGTTCTTGAAGGACAGGCGAACCACAAAGTCGGGCGAGAGTCCGAGTTCGTCCGCGTTGGCTGGTTGATTGGCAAGCTCGACGGCCGACAACTGTCGTCGCGACACCCAGAAGGCTGGCGTGGCATTCGATTCCGGCCAAGTGACCGTTGCTGTGGCGTCATCCAAGATCAGGACCGGGCGCTCTTGGAGAACCAACGAGCGCGTGTGCAAATAGGTGCCTGCGCTGATTCCGATCACCCCACACCAAGTCACCACGAGACCGACGAGATTCTCCTCCCAGCCGCAAAGCACAATGGAGAACGTCGCGGCGAAACTGAGTCCGCCGGCGATGATCAACGTCACCACGAAGGGCTGTCCGTTGGTCGTCGTCACGAGCCAACGACGACCGTCGCGGCGGATGGGAACCGCTTGGAGTCGCAAGATTCGGCGACGCACCCAATTCCAACCGCCAAGCATCACGGCGTTGAACGGGACGACGAACAATCCCATCAGCAGCGGTAATCCGCTCAGAGTTCGGTCCAGCGCCGAATCGTTTGGATCGTTCGGGTTGTAAAACACCTCGACCGTCTTCCCGACGACGAATTGTTCGGCGAGCGATCGCACGTCTTGTTGACGGTTTGAAAAGTTCCCGATCGCAAAGGTCCGTCGATTTCCGGTGAGTTCCCGACCCTCCACCGAGTATCGGAACTGAACGTTCCATCTTGCCGAACCGTCGGTTTCAACGGGCTCGCTGACCGTGATTTCGCCCATGACGCTGGGATACGACTGAGCTGTGACATTCTTCACCAGCAGCCAAACGGCGCAGCCATCGAAGAACAAGACGCCGGCCGACCACAACGCCAGCCACAGCAAAAAGAAAACGGATCCGACGCGACTCATCGCTCGCGACAGTTTCAGGTGCAATCGGCGAAGCGGCCGCTGAGGATCGTTCATTGAGCTCCCAGCTCTTTCGCGACGGCTTCCGCTCGTCGCATCACGCGCAGCACGTTGCCGCTCATCAGTTGATGGATTTGCGATGCCGAGTAGCCGCGATCGAGCAGCACCTGCGTGATGACCGGGTACTTCGACACGTCCTCCAATTGCTTGGGAGCTTTGTCGATACCGTCGAAATCGGAGCCGAGGCCGACGTGGTCGATGCCGGCGACTTTGATGATGTGTTCGATGTGGTCGGCCACGTCGTAGATGTCGCCCGATTCGATCGGGTTCGCGGCGATCCAGCGTTTGCGAGCGGCTTGGTAATCCTTCTCGTTCGGGTACTGGCGATGCAGCTCGCGCGAGACCTCGAACATCTTGGCTCGCCGCTTGGCCGATTCGGGATGAATGAAGCCGGAGTAGAAATTCACCATCACCACACCACCGTTCTTCGCGGTCAGCATCAGGATGTCGTCTGGCACGTTGCGCGGGTGATCGGCGACGGCTCGCGCGGACGAGTGCGAGAAGATGATCGGGGCTTTGGTGACTCGCAGCGCGTCGCGCATCGTGTCGGGCGAGACGTGCGAGAGATCGACCAACATGCCCAGCCGGTTCATTTCGCGGACGACCTCTTCGCCGAATTCGGTCAGGCCACCGTGCTTCGCCTCGTCGGTGGCGGAGTCCGCCCAGTCCAACGTGTCCGAGTGCGTCAGCGTCATGTAGCCGACGCCGAGTTCTCGCAACCGCCGCAGCTTGTCGAGCGAGTTCTCGATCGAGTGGCCTCCCTCGACGCCGATCAGCGAGGCGATCTTGCCGGACTTTTGGATGCGAGCAATGTCATCAGCGGTCTTCGCGAACTCGAAGATGTCGGGATATCGCTTGACCATCGCGTGAATGATCGCGATCTGTTCGAGCGTCATCGTGAAGGCGCGGTTCTCCTTCGAGGTCTCGGCCGGGACATACGCCGCCCAAAACTGCGCGCCGACATTGCCGACTCGCAGACGCGGGATGTCGGTGTGAAATCTCGGCACGCCCGCCGCGATGTCCGCCTTGTCGAACGAACCGCCCGCTCGCTGCCGGACCTCCCACGGCAAGTCATTGTGTCCGTCGAAGACAAACCCGGCTGAATGAACTCGGCGAGCTTCGTCGGTCACGACAACCGTTGGCCGGTCAGCGGCGGAGGCTGTTCCAAACACGATCAGCAGGCCACAAAAAATGCACAGTCGCATCATGCTCCCTTTCAGCGACGTTCTACAGGCAGGCCAAACGGTTCATTCATCGCCAGGCATCGGTAGAGCTGCTGGTGATTGATCCAGAAAGGCGATGAAGTCCTCTCGCCGGGCTCGGAGTGCTCGCGTCCGCAATTGATCGACCGTCTGCCATGCACTGAGCTTTTCCGCCGCCGCAGAATTCAGGAATTGATCCAGTGTGACCCCTGCCGTCGCCGCAGTTTCGCGAAGCTGATTGGCCAAGCCCTCAGGCATTTGAATCGTGATTGTGCTCATGGCCGTTCTCCCATCCAACGCAAAAAGGCACCCGGGGTCAACGCGTCGATTCCAAATTGTAGGCAGCCACAAAAATCGGCGACGTTGTGCGTGATGATATACCGGCAACCTGCAGCCACGGCGAGTTCCAAAACCATGTCGTCATCGGGATCAGTCAGAACCGGACGCCAGAGGTAGTAAATATCCTGCAACTGCGAGACGGACAACAGGAAATCCAGAAAGGCATCCGTCTGGGCAGGACTCCGTTCAAGCAAATGTTCTGGCCGCTTGAGCACGGCTGAGTATTCGGCGAACAACGACACGGAAACTGCTGTCTGAAAACGGACGTCGGGCAACAAACGCAACAATTGTTGCGACGCTTCCCGTGCTTGATCGGGCTGCGGCGACGAGCACGCTGGTATCGAGCACAACCGAAATCATGGGAGACCTTCTGACGACGGACTCTACAAGATTGTGAACTGCGACAGGTCATCGCTGACGGCGACCGGTTCGGCGACGTCTTGAGCCGGAGTTGTCGGCCGCAGGCGTGACGCGACGTCGGCGAGCCATTCGGGAGTTGGTGGGCCGTAGGGGCGGAACTTTTCGTTCGTCCCTTGATCGACCGAATGCAGGATCGCTCGGTTCGGGCCGAGCTTGCTGGCCAGCGGGCTGTCGATCAGGTTGCTCGAATCGGACGCGCTGAGTTGGAAGACAATCCGCTGCTCAAACTCACGCAGCGTTTGCGAGCTGAACCAGCGGCTGACGTTGTTGTAGGTATCGCTCCAGACCAGCGTGTGGATGCCAAAACTGGGACCGTTCTTGAGCAAGTCGGTGAACTGTTTGCTGGGGCTGACCTTCTTCTCGCCGCCGCCGAAACTGAAGCCCATGTCGTCGTCGGACTTTCGCAGGTCGCGGAAGCGGCCGAGGTTGAAGATCACCACGAAGATCGGCGTGTCGTCGCGCGAGCCGGATTGTTCGCGGCGTTTGACTTCGTCGGACAGCATCGTCAGCACAGCCGGGACATCGCGCGGTTCGCCGACTTGCATCGAGTGCGGCAGCGCGGCTTGCAACTCTTTCCACGTTTCGGTCGAAGCTCCCGCGAAGTTGCCGTCGAGGATGATGAACTGCGGGACGGACTGCTCGGAAACCTCGGAGGGCGCGACATCGGCTTTCGGCCTGACCTGGCAAGCCAAACTCACAATGCTGGCGGCCAGCAGGCCGACGGTCGCGAGGTCGCTCTGGCCGACGACCAGCAGGTTCTGGCCACCTTGCGGATGGAAGCTGATCGACGTCGGGTCTTTGATCGCGACCGCCTCGCCGAGCCACGCACCGAACTCGTGCAGCGGCATGTCCCAGGCGGGGTTGTCGATGAGCTGCGAGAGATCGCTGTTGCGACGCGGATCGGCCGGGATGTTTCCCTCGAACACGATTGCGGAAGGCATTCGGACTTGTCGGTTCTCGGTGAGTTGCTGCACTCGCCCGAGATGGAAGTCGCGGCGGTCGTCTTCGAGCCACGCGATCTGAAACGGGTGGTTCCCTTCGAGCATGCCGTTGGCATCGTTGTAGATCGCCTCGCCCGGCCGAGTGAGCAGCCGTGCGGCGGTGTTGTCTTCAGAGAGGATCAGGTGCGCGTCGCTCTCGCTGCACTGCAGCGCGATACGGACGGCCATTTGACCGAGCGTGCTGCGAGCCAGCGAGTAGGCTCCGCCGAGCGTTTGCGATCCGAGCAGCACATGAATGCCGAACGCTCGGCCTTGCCGCACGAGCCGATCGAGCAACAGCGCGGCGGTCTGCGAGTGCTTGTCGTCCTCGACGAAGAACTCCTGGAACTCGTCGACGACGAGCAGGATGCGCGGCATCGACACGTCTGGCCGAGCACCGCGAAAACCGTTGAGGTCTTGCACGCCGAGGTCACGGAACAGATCGCCCCGTTCCTTCAGGATGCCGTCCAGCCGTTCGAGCACACTGACGCCGAACTCGCGGTCGCTTTCGATCGCGATGACACGCGCGTGCGGCAGTTCGTGCGTCGCGTAGGTTTTGAACTCGACCCCCTTCTTGAAGTCGATCAGGTAGAACTGCAACTGATCGGGACCGTAATGCAGCGAGGCGTTCGTGATCAGGATGTGCAGGAACGTCGATTTGCCGGAGCCTGTCTTGCCGGCGATCAACACATGCTGCGACGTCCCCTTGCCGAGCCGCAGGTGTTGCAGCTTCGTCGCCCCCGCTCGGCCGAGCGGCACGTCCAGGCCACCGCGCGTGTCGCCGGTCCACAATTGCGAGTCCTTCGGCGCGATCCGTTCAAACGCGACTTCGACGCGACGCGCGTCCTTCGATTCGTGTCCCGCCGCGCGGACCAGCTTCGTGAAGAGATCCGGTTCCGGTGGCGCGTCGAGCGTCAGCGGCAGTCCCTTCAACTCGTCGTCTGAAGAGGCAAACGCGGTACCGGTCCAATCGAAGACCGTCGCGTTCGTCGTCAGATCGTGCAGTTCGAAATTCAGCGGCAGGCGGAGTTTCGTGTCGACACTCGCCAGCAGGAACACACCGCAGCGCGGGCCGCTGGTCGCGATGCTGATGAGTCGCCGAGCGGCCGCCTCGCTGAAGTTGGCCGGGAAGTTCGCGACGACCAAAATGTGGTACGGTTCGGCGACTTCGCCGGCATGCACGTTGTATTCCTGAATCGATTTGAACTCGTTGCGGAGATATTTCTGGAACACGTTCTCCATGTGCTCAGTGAGGTCGGAGAGCCGTTGCTCGATGTGACTTTGCTCGGTCCAGATGCGGTTGGTGATCATCAATTCGTCGTAGTCGGCGAGGTGCATGAACGCCGCAAAGTTGTCCCCCAGTCCGACCGGATCGAGGATCGTGAACCGCACTTTGCCGCCCGGAAGCGTCGTCAGGAATCGCAGCATCGCGTTTTGCAAAACGGCGACGGCGGCCTCGCGACCTTCCTCGGTCGCCTTCAGTAACAACGACGGCCGATCCGGGAACGGCAGACACGCGGGGAGGTTGAACGACAGCCGCTCAGGAACGAGCTGCGGCTCTTTCGGAACGCCGTCCGGCACATCTCCCAGCGCGACCGAGAACTGTCCGAGCCGCATTGCCGGTGGAATCGTTGGCGGCAACTTGAGCGGTCCGCTGCCCAACGTCGGCCAGTCGTGAAACCATTCGTCAACGATTTGGTTGGCCGCGTCGCTGTCGAGCTCCAATTGTTGCCAGCCTTCGAGCCACTCTTCCGCCATGCGGAGCCACGCCGCTTGAAATCGCTCCGTGTTCGCTGCGACTTCGGCTTCGTGATTCTGACGAAACTTGCTGAGATCCCAGTCGAATCGCGACTTGAGTTTTTCCAGCCGCTGTGGGAATTCGGTGTTGGCCCAGCCCATCTGCTGATCGCGGCGTTGCGTGATGGCAGCGAGCAGAGCTGGGTACTTTTGATTGGCCGCCGCGAGTTCTTGAACGCGGCGATCCTCGACCTTCTGCAACGACGTGGAGAGTTCTCCGTCCGCCTTCCGAATTCCGGCTTCACGTTTCGCTGTGACGACCTTCTGCCACGCGACGAATTTTTCTTCGCGCTGTTTTCGTTCCGCGTCCGCCAGCTTCTGCCAGCGTTGCCGATGCTTCTGAGCCGCCATGTGCCGCTCGAAAATCATTTCGTAAATCGGAATCGACTGACCGCGTCCGACCGACAGCAGAATGCCCATCGTGATGCCGACGGGGAACAACATCAGCACCCCCGCCACGACCAGCCACTCCTTGGGTTCGAGGTTGCTGTCGGGGATCAGCACTTTCGGATTGACGAGAAATCCCGCGACACCCCACAGGGCGGCCCATCCAACCAGCGCGAGCAGGTGCGGTCGCCAGCCCTGAAACAGCGCCGGGATTTTCAATTGGCCGAGTTCAGCGAGGTGGGTCTTGAGACCTTCGCACGCCTCATGGAACAGAGCGGCCGCTGTGTCGAGGTCATTGGTCGGCGCGGTCTTCTCTGACCGGGGAGGCTCGACTTCAACACCTTGCCGCCGCTTGAGCATCAGCAGGTCGGCCTGCATCTTGAGCGTCGTCAGCTCGTTCTCTTCGATCTTGAGCTGCTCGTTCGTCTTGCTGGTGTTGGAGCAGAACGTTTCGTACTGCACCTTCGGGCTGCCCTCGGCTTCCTCGTCGAAATACGAGGTGACCATCCAGCGGTCTTCTTCGTTCTTCTTGCGAGCGGTTTCCGTGTCGTCGGCCGCTCGCTGCTGGAGCGCGAAGACGACCTCTTGAAACTCGTGCTTGGCGACGTCGTGATCTTCGGCGTACTGCGTACCGGCATCGACGACTGCCTTGTCAAATTCGGCCTGCGTCGCGGCTCGTTCACGTTCGTGGGTTTCCGTGCGAGTGCTGACGGCTGCAGCGAATTCCTTTTCGGTGCGTTCGGCGTCGGCTCGGAATTCTTCAGCCGTTTGCTGTTCCGCCTGCACACGCTGCTCGACCAGCGTTCGCAATCGCAGCCACCACTCGCGCTGAGATTCCGGAGCCAATGGATCACCGGCAACAGGACCGGTCGGTGCGAGTGTGCGATCGTCAGAAGTGCTCATGGTCTCAAGCCGAGTCGTCAGAAGTGCCCGTGACGAGGATATCGGCCCGATCAACCGCTCGCTACGCCTTGCGGTACACGACGCCGCAATCGACCTGCTGGAAACCGACCGATTTGAACGTCGCCAGCGCTCCGGAGTTCTCTTCGGCGATGTGAGCCTCCGCCAGCGTCACCTGCTCCTGCCGCATGCGGCGGATGACCTCGATCAACAAGGCTTGAGCGTGTCCCTGCCGGCGCGAGACATCTTTGACGACGAGCTCGCTGAGACCAATCGCACGCTCGCCCCACGGTTCGACGTACAAATCCATGCCGCTGACGGTCATCGTCGCGACCGCCTCGCCGCCCGTTTTGGGGACGAGCCGGAATTGCACGTTCTCCAGCCGGCCCGAACGGCTGAACCACCAAAACGTGGGATGCTCCGGCAACGCGAAGATCATCGTCTCCATCTTGCGACGAATCAGGCTCAGGCGAAAGCTGATCGGGTCGCCATGTTTGAGACTGCGTTGCAAGACGATGAATTTCTGAGCCGGCTGATAGCCTAGCTTTGCCAGGAACGGAGCCGCGTCGGCATTCGATTCCAAAAACCCGGAGACTGCCGCGCCGCCGTACAGGCCGTGATAAAACGGGTCGCACGGCGGAGCCGCTCCGGCCTGGATCGACGTCGCTCCGAGTTGTCGCAAATACGTCTCCGCACGCGACAACAATTCGCGGCCGATGCCGCTGCGGCGTCGCGACGGATGCACGACGATTGCACTGATGGCTCCAGAGTCGCGATTGATCCAATCGCCGGAATCGCTGCTGCGAAAGCCCGCATGGATGAATCCGACGACCTGGCTCGCATCACATGCGACGAGGAATCCCGCCGGATCAAAGTAATGCTGGCCGATCAGCAGTCGATCCAACGCTTCGTAGCTGAACCCTCTGGCCGCTCCGCGTCCCAGACCGCTCTCGTGCCACAGCCGCACAAGCTGAGGCAGATCGCTGTTCCGAAACGGCCGATACTCGATCACTGCGGACTCCTCCGCACACCAACCCGAAGCGGCAGCGAGGGCGAACACGGATCACGCTCCGTTGAGGCAGAGCGTTCTGCGACGTTCGCCCTCGCTGACGCTTCGAGGTTGTGATTTTTTATCAAGCGGCCTACTCGGAAGAAATTGATCGCGCTATAAGTGTCGCATGAATGAATCCGCTTTACCAAATGACGTGTCCACTTTACCAAATGACGTTTCCGTGGTTCGAGTTCGGGTCCAGCGGC
>SXGS01651188.1_pt1 | contig 14824 bp, 11 predicted proteins | sample 3174681 | NCBI WGS metagenome assembly SXGS01 (sample SAMN11356861, study PRJNA531348) | freshwater metagenome | isolation source: freshwater sample F1-80 | place: China: Fuxian Lake, Yuxi | collected 2017-12-25
GTACAACTCGGCTCGAGCGCGCATCAGTCTCTCACGCAGATCGGCCGGCAGAGGTCCGGCGGTGCGCCTTCCTTCCTCCCACTTCTGGTCTTGATGGATCAGGTAAGCGTCGATGTCAGCCTGATTTGCCAGGTGATATACGATGGCGCCGTAGACCTCCTCCAGGCGGAGAAGCTCGAAACTCTGGCAGATCGTTTCGGGCGATTCGCCGCGGCGGAATGCGTGAACGAGTGAGTCCAAAGAGATTCGCGTGCCCGCAACGTAGTAGTTGCCGCCGCGCTCTTCAATGTATTCCTTGGCCATGTCGTCTCGTTGTACAGCCTCCAGGGAACTGAAGAGTCACTGGCCACTCGCGCCGACTCGCGCCGCAGGCGGTCGGGACCTTCTCCACCCTTGGAGACTCCCAGCGGGACTGAAGAATCCACTGCTCCAGTTCGGCCTCGGTCATGAATGAGATGAGCTGACGCCGATCCTGAATGTGCGTCAGGAATCGCTCGTTCGGCTATCGCTCTTGAAAAGGAGAAGACCTCCGTTTCGAGCACCACCTGACTCATGCGGCCCGATCATTCTTCGTGTGACCTCGCCACTCCCGGACAGCCGCGATGAAGTCATCGACTGATTCATCCTCAGGCCAGAAGTCGCCGAGGAGCTCACGCGCATCGCGGGCGGGCTTCACGCCTTGTTCCCGGATGAGTTCCTCAATCGAGGGACGGCCCTTTCGGAGGTAACGCTGGCCGGAGTATTCACATTCTGATTTGCCGCGGGCATGACGGAGGCCCTGCTCTCCAACCTCCCCAAGATCGCCGCGCTGAAAGTGGTGTCGTACGCCGCGCGTACGCACGACGGATCGGAAAAAGCGGCCGCGGGCATTGCGACGGCCGCGAACGTCGAAGCCGCGCTTGAGGGGTCCGTGTTACGCGCGGGAGATCGCGTCAGGATCACGGTCCGGCTGCTTCGCGCGAATAGCGGAGAGCAGATCTGGGCCGAACAGTACGAGGACGGCTTCGGAGACATCCTGCAATTGCAGTCCAGCGTCACCCAGAAGATCGCCGATGGGATCAAGGTGAAAATAACGCCTCAGGAACAGGTACGTCTGACGGCTTCCCGGCAGGTGCGATCGGAGGCGTAGGTGAATTATCTGAAGGGGCGATATTACTGGAACAAGCGAACACCCGAGGGGTTCAAACAGGCGATGGAGCACTTCGAGCGCTGCATCGGTGAAGATCCGGGTTCATCCGGGTTATGCGCCGGCTCACGCCGGCTGGCGCTGCAACATTAGTATCTATAGTATCTATCTTGTAGTTCGGATCGTCCTCATGGCATTCTGCACACCGGCCGGCTCGCCTCCGGCAAGCCGCAAGTGGGAACGTATACATCTCTCTTACGAACTGGCTTGAATCCGTACAACTCTTCCGCGCCTTCTCGATCGCCTGGTGCCAGCGCCCCGCCGCATCGGAAATATCGTTCCTCGCCGGGCTTCAGAACCACGTTGACTTCCGATTTCCGGCAGGAAAAACTGTGATCGCCGGCCGAGACGCTCAGAGTGACGAACCGCTTCGATCCCAGGCGGACGGCTTCCTGGCGGTCCACAAGAATGAGGCGGGTTCCGGGCGGATAGAAGGTTCCTTCGAATTTCCAGGGGCCTTCGACGGGAGGCTCCTCAGGATTGAGAACATGCACGGTCGCCCGTTTGCCCGTCGCGGAGCGCTCTTCGGCTTGGGCCGCATCTTTGGGTATTACGGGTATTACCCGCTCCGCTGCCCAAGCCGGCATCAGAAAAACAAGTGACAACAACGCCCTGGCGCTGGTATTGGCGGCAGAAGTCATGATCGCATCCTTGCAGCCCGCGAAAGCCTCTTGTTGTGCTCGCATTGCTTCATCTCCCGAAACGCGGCGGCGACGAAAGGAGGGACAAGAAAAAACAGAATATCGTCATCCCCCAGAGTACAGTGGCAAGCGTCATAACGGTCTCCTCAGCCGGGCCGCCCGGGGCGTCTGGCTGGACCACGCTGGTGTACAATAGGTCGCGGCATCGTGCTCATCCCAGCGGGCGGAATTTCCAGGCTGTATTTGCATTTGTTTCCCTTCTGGAATCGACTATACTGGCGGGCGGACCGGGAAGTCCTTCGAATGCTATGACGAATCTCTGACGAATTGCTTCGTATCTTATCCTCGTGAGCGCGCCACCAAAGTATCGGTACGAATTCGGTCCTTTCGAGATCGACGGCGCGGAACGCCTTCTAATGCGCGCGGGCCAGGTGGTTCCGCTATTCCCGAAAGCCGTCGACACGCTGCTGATCTTGCTGGCGAATCAGGGGCGCATACTCGGGCGCGACGAGTTGGTGAAGCTCGTCTGGCCCGATACAACCGTGGAAGAGGGTGGACTCTCCCGAAACATTTCCGAAGTACGCAAGGCGCTTGGCGATGGCGCGGACGACGGCCAGTACATCGAAACTATTCCCAGACGCGGGTACCGCTTCATCGCGCCGGTCCGGGAAAAGGCTACGGAGCCGTCGCGCACGAACCTGTCCCAGCGCTACGGTCTCGCGGTTCTCCCGTTGAAGATGCTCTCAAGCGATCCGGCCCAGGAACCCTTTTGCGAAGGTATGAACGAGGCGCTGATCACGGATCTCGCTAAGATCAGCGCCCTGCGCGTCTACCAGGGAACGGCTCGCGGGTATTCCGAACTGGCTGATTCCGGCAAGGTGGAGGCCGCCGTGGAGGGCGCGTGTTTGCTAACGGGCCGCCACGTTCGAATCACGGTGAGATTGGTCGAAGCCAGGACGGGTGAGCACATCTGGGCCCAAACGTATGAGGACGAGCTTCAGGACATTGTCGAGTTGCAGGGCCGCGTGGCGAGGGACGTGGCGCGGCATGTCCGGGTTAGGGTTACTCCTGAAGAAGATCAGCAACTGGCTGCCGCTCAACCGGTCAATCCGGAAGCGTATCAGGCGTACCTGGAGGGCAGGTTCTGGTGGAACCGGCGGACGGAGGAGGGATTCAGACTGGCGATAGAGAGCTTCGAGTTGGCGATTGCCAAGGATCCCCGGGATGCGCGGGCCTATGCCGGGTTGGCGGACACTTACTCTTTGATCGGGTCCACGCCCTACAGTGCGCCGTCTCCGAAGGATGTGTTTCCGAAAGCCGCTCAACTGGCACGGAAGGCGCTGGAACTGGACAGTTCGCTCGCGGACGCGCACGCCTCGCTCGCCTTTGTGAAGCTTGCTTTTGAACGGGACACCGCCGGCGCCGAACGCGAATTCCAGCGGGCCATACTGCTGAACCCCGGATACGCGAACGCGCACCACTGGTATGGCCATAATCTGATGGCCATGGGGCGGTTGGAGGAAGCCCTCGCGGCGAAGACCAGGGCGCAAGAACTCGATTCGCGCTCCCTGGTCATCCCGTCCGGCATCGCGTGGTGTCACTACTATGCGGGCGACTATGACCGGGCGATCCTGCAGTGCCGGAACACGCTCGTCCGAGACCCGGCTTTCGTTCTGGCGATCTGCGTTCTGGGACTTTCTTATGCGCAAAGCGGACGAACGGAAGAGGCGATCGCCGCCTTTCAAAAGCCGTTGAGCCTGGCGCCAGAGAACCCAGCCGTCCTCATAGGAATGAGTTACTCATACGCCCGGTCAGGCAATGTCAAGGAAGCGCATGCCCAACTGGCCAAGCTAACGGCCCGCGCGGCGGAACGCTTTGTACCAGGCACGCTGTTCGCCATCGTGTACGCCGGTCTTCAAGAGAGCGATGCCGCCTTCCACTGGCTGGAAAAAGCGCGTGAGGAGCGCTCCGACTATTTGAACTACGTGGGCATCGATCCTGCCTTCGCCGGTCTGCGATCCGATCCGCGCTTCGCCTCGCTGTAAGCGCGCCGCCGCGCGGATTACTTGCGCGAAGCGGGTTTCGGCTTCGCGGCTCCGGCCGGCTTGGTTTCCTCGCCCTCAGGCGGAGCGCTTGTATTTCGTCCTCCCGCCGGCTTCCAACCATCGTTTGATGGGCCGTTCTGGAAGAACTTTGCGACATTGCTCAGCGGATGGCCCTTGGCGTATACCGCAGCCGCTTGCCCGAAGATCTTACCCGCGCGCATGGTGTCGTCGTAAACCTTCTTTACCAACGCCTGATAGCGGTCGTCATCCTGCGCGAATCCCGAAAACACGCTGAGATCGTTGTTGCCGAGAATCACCACGTCGACCCCTGCCACCGACGCGATTTCAAACGCGTTCGCAACTCCGGTCGGCGATTCGATCATCACCACCACCAGCATGTTGTCGTTAAAGGTCTTCGCGTAGTTGATGCCATTGATTCCCCAGATACTACGCGCCTGTCCGCCCCCCGAACTGCGGCGCGCGACAGGTGGAAACCGCGACCACTTCGCCGCCTCGCGCGCTCTCTCGACGTCGTCGACGGTCGGAATAATGACGCCCAGCGCGCCGATATCGGTCGCGTGCTGGATGTGCCATTCCTGGGCGTCCGGCAACCGGATCATGGGAATGGCGCCCGCGTGAGGGCATGCCGCGATCATCGCCTCCACATCTTTGAATTCAAGAGTGGCGTGCTGCATCTCAAACCACGTGTAGTCGTAATGCTTGGCGGCTTCGCAGTAACCCGCGATATCGAACTTGGTTTGCGTGAAGCTGAAAACCTGCTTGCCCTCCAGAAGCTTTTGCTTGGCCGTGTTATAAAGCTTCGGCTTTGCATCGCCCTGCGCCTGTGCCACGCCAGGCGCGCCGAGCGCCGCGGCGGATAGAATCAAAGTAACAGTTGCCAAAAATCTCATCGCTGACCTTCCTTTTCAGAGTGAATTAGACTAATCAAGGTATTGCGAGAGCCGCCAACTTCGACAGCGTCCCTCGCACGCCGGCTGCCACCGCGATTACCGCTGGTCACCGGTCCATTAAGGCATAGGGACACCCGTGGTGCTCGCCGGAAGGGTCATCTCGTGTATGACAGACCCGGTCTTCTTGTCGATCGCCCGGAACACTCTTGTGCCCGCTCTCGGGCCTGCATTAAACAAACCTGGACCGCCGGCGACGAATAGCATTGCTTTGCTCACCAATAACGGCGACTGCTCCGGCCCGCCGGCATTCTTGAGGTCGATGCCTTTCGTCACCGTGTGACTTTCAACCCGTCGGGCACGTCGCCGTTCTAGATCATCCAAGCGCGATCGCCTGTGTTCAAATCGACAGCTGTGATCCGCACCGACGGCGGCTTGACGAGCGGCAGCCACTTGGGTCCGATGTTCGGCAGGCCGATCCTTCGCTGACGCTGAATCGCGGCATCCCGCCCTGCCCGGAAAATCCCCGAGAATGGTCTTCCGCGCTAATTCGACGAGAGTGCCCACGGAGCGTCTATTCCACTTCCCAAAAAAACCTGGTCAACGAGCGCTGGGGAACTTTCGTCCCAAGCAACGCTTCACCGTAGCGCGGCGCGCACCTGGAATTGTATGCGGTGTCTCCGCAACTCGTGTGCTCCTTGGAACAGACGCCTTCCCAGGCGGAGGACGACGCGGCGGTCGCGGCGGCAGCGAACAGTACGACGAGACTCATCACGAAACGCATGCTGGGCTTCAGAGCAAGGAGTCTATCATAGACTGGCGCCTCCCGGCGAAGGAAGGGCGTCTCCGGTGAAGTTCCCGCCTAAGTGCCGCGCCGGTTCCCATACAGGTCGACGTGCAGACGCGGACTGTAGCGGAATCCTTCCCGTTTGCAGATTTCGGCAATCCATGAGCCGCGTTCACGAAGTACAACCGGGTCCGTCCCCTCCGGCATCAGAATCACGTTGGCGGCTTTCGCGCCAATCGCCTCGACGACCGCGCGGACCTCCAGGAGGTCACCTGGAGAGGCTAGCACGAACTTTACCTGATGGACGTACTCTCCCATCAAGCGGCGCAAGACATCCGGCTGAATCCGCAAGGCGTCGTGCCGCTCGCGCCATTCGCCATCGGGCGTCGAGTTTCGAAGCTTCGGGCTTATCGACATCAGGTCGCATGCGACGGGCGTGTAGACAGTGCCCGCCGTCTCGATCGTGATGTGCAATCCAAGAGCGCGCAGCCCTTCGGTGAGCGCGGCGATCTCCGCGGCGATCATCGGCTCGCCTCCAGTTACCACGGCGTAGTTGCAGTGAAACCCGCCCGCGCGCGCAAGCACCTGTTCCACGGAGAGCGTCTCGCCTTCCGGTTGCCATGACGTGTACGGTGTGTCGCACCACGAACAGCGCAGGTTGCACCCGCTCGTGCGAACAAACACCGAGGGCACGCCGATCAACGAGCCTTCGCCCTGGATGGAGTGGAAAATTTCGGCTATTCTCACGGTCGAAGGTTCATCGTCCCACAGCTTTCCGCGCCGCCGGGAAGAGCGGAACTAAACCAGCTGTGAATCGGCAGCGGCGGCCCACACCCTGCGGGCTACGGGCCGTCCGAGTTGCACGGGCTTTTCGCCAATCCGCAACGTCAGAGTTTCATCGCAGTTCCGGGCAAGGACGTCGAGCGTGACGCCAGGACGCACGCCGAGATTTTCCAGGTATTCGAGCATCTCGCGATCACGCTCGAAGACACTGACAACGGAAAGTGTTTCACCCGCGGCGCCTTCGTCGAGTGGCCGAAGCCCACGCCTTCTGCGGTCCACCGGCGTATCGAGACCTACGAGGTTGCCGTGAGGGCAACTCGCCCCGGCGCCGAGCTTTTCGATCAGCTTCCTCTCGAAATCCTCCGACACCGCGTGCTCCAACTGCTCCGCCTCTTCGTGAACTTTGAACCACTCCATGCCGAAAATTTCGGTGAGCATGCGCTCGATCAGGTGATGGCGGTTCAGTAGCCGGTTAGCGATTTCACGGCCTGGCGCGGTCAGCGTAATGTGTCCGTCCGAGTCCACGTGGATGAACCCATCGCGCTTGAGACGCTTGATGGCCATGGTGACGGCCGGCGCGGTGACGTTGAGCCATCGGGCCAAGGTAGCGGCGATCACGACTTCGCCTTCAGACTCGGCCTCGGCAATGGTCTTGAGATAGTTCTCTTTCGAAATCGTGATCTTCACGCCCTTCGATTGTAGCGCGGGGCCGGACCATGCTACGCTTCCCGGTAATGAGAAACGCGATCGTGTTGGCTCTGTCGGCGAGTTTGCTGCCGGCTGTATGGGCGGCCGAAGAGCCGGTGGACCTTCGCACCGTGAACCGCATTAAGGTGGAGGCTTTTGAGAATTCGAAAGTCATGGAACACGTGTTCTTCCTGACGGACGTGAATGGGCCGCGGCTTACCGGATCGCCCGCAATCGAAGGCGCGGCCAAGTGGGTGGTGAACCGGCTCGAAGAGTGGGGCTTGACCGGAGCAAAGATGGAAGCATGGGGACCGTTCGGGCGCGGATGGAACAGCACACGGTTCACAGCGCACCTCAGGACTCCGCAGTACGCGCCATTGATCGGATTCGCAAGGCCATGGTCGCCAGGGACGAGCGGCCTGGTTTTCGGGGAACCGGTAATGGCGGTGATAAAAACCGATGCCGATTTCGAGAAATTCAAAGGCAAGTTGAAAGGAAAGATCGCGCTCCTGGATCGTCCGCCGTCGATCGTGCCGATAGTGAATGCGCCGTCAAGGCGTCTTACGGAAACGGATCTCGCGGGAATGTTTGCCGCACCCGATCCGGGAGCGGCTGTGGTTGGCTTGAATCCGAGCGCGCCGGGCCAACCCGCTCCGGATCGCGAGAAACAGCGGAAGTTTCGCCACGACCTTAACAAATTCCTCGTCGACGAGGGGGTCGTCGTGGCCGTCTACCCGGGCGAACGCGATCTGGGCACGGTGCGCGCAACCTCCGCCGGTTCTCATGAGTCGAAAGACCCGGTTCCGCCGCCTTCGGTGGCGATTGCGGCCGAACAGTACAATCGGATCGCGCGGCTGATCGAGAAGAAAATCCCTGTGACGGTTGAGTTCGATATTCAGGCGGAGTTTCTGCCCGAGAAAGATTCGTTCAACGTAGTAGGCGAAATTCCGGGGTCGTCAAAAAGGGACGAAATCGTGATGCTGGGCGCCCACATGGATTCCTGGACCGGCGGGACAGGCGCAACCGATAACGCGGCAGGTAGCGCGGTCATGATGGAGGCCATCCGGATATTGAAGGCGCTGAATTTGAACATGCCGCGTACGGTTCGCATCGCGCTTTGGACGGGCGAGGAACAAGGTATGCTGGGGTCGAAGGCCTATGTAAAAGCGCACTTCGCCGATCCCGAAGTGATGTCGCCGAAGCCGGAGCACGCGAAACTAGCCGGATATTTCAACGTGGACAACGGAACGGGCAAGATCAGAGGCGTCTATTTGCAGGGCAACGACATGATGCGTCCAGTGTTCGAGGCCTGGCTAGCGCCGTTTAAGGACCTCGGCGCCACCACGGTGAGCATCCGGAATACGGGTTCTACCGATCACGTTTCGTTCCACGACATCGGTTTGCCGGGCTTTCAGTTTATTCAGGACCCGGTCGAGTACAGCACGCGAACCCATCATTCGAATATGGACGTTTATGACCGGATACAGAAGGGCGACCTGATGCAGGCATCGGCGATTGTGGCGTCGATTGTGTATCACACCGCGACACGTGGCGAAATGCTGCCGCGGCGTCCCTTGCCGAAACCAAAGAAGAAGGATGTGGCTGGCGCCAGGTCGGGTCAGTAAGCTTGAGTGGGAGAGGGGGAGGGAGACGATGCGATTCGTAACGAGTGTTCTGGTGATGGCCGCCGCGGTATCCGGAGCGGCGCGCGGCGAGAGGCGAAACGATATTGAGTTCGCGAAGCCGGGCGGCTACAGCCTCACGCTCGACGCGTGGGTGCCGCAAGGCAAGGGTCCCTTCGCCGCCGCGATCATCGTGCACGGCGGGGGCTGGGTCAACGGCACGAAGCTGTCCTACGTACCTCCACTGTTCGAACCGCTGACAAACGGCGGTTTCGCGTGGTTCACCATTAATTACAGGCTTGCGCCGGCCTACAAATTTCCCGCGCCGATTGAGGACGTGGAGAGCGCGATCCGTTACGTGAAGGCGCACGCGAAGGAGTTCAAGGTGGACCCGGCGCGGCTCGCTCTGATTGGTGAATCGGCCGGCGGCCATCTGGTTTCCTACGTAGGCGCGCACAGCAAGGAGAAGGTGAAGGCAGTGGTTTCCTTCTACGGTCCGCACGACCTGGAGCGGAGAGCGAAGGCCATGGGACAGGTAGGTGAAAATCTGGAAAAGCTGTTTGGGCTGAAGGAACTTGACGGGCATGCGCTCAAGGTGATGCGCGACGCCTCGCCGGTCAATTACGTCCATAAGGGAATGCCACCATACCTGCTGATTCATGGCACGAAGGACGCGGCGGTTCCCTACGATCAATCGCCCCTGATGTGCGAGAAGATGAAGGCCGTGGGCGTGAGTTGCGAACTGTTCACGGTGGAAGACGCTCCGCACGGCATTGGGCCGTGGGAGAAAAACCCGGAATTTCAGAAGTATAAGCCCGTGATGATCGAGTGGCTGAAGAAAACGCTTTGAGGACAACAACGATGAATCGACGGAATTACTTGAAGACGATGGCGGCAGGCGCGGCGACGGCGGCAGTCGGCGAGGCGGCTGGCGCGCCTCCTATCCAGTTGCACGTGGACCTGGATGTGGACGCGGCGAAGGAAAAGGAACTGGTCTCGAACTTCCAGACGATTTTCAAGCCGACAATCAGCAAACAGCCGGGCTTCGTGGAAGTGAAGCTAATGAAGCTTCGCAAGGCGATGAAAGGCAGCGCCCCCGCGAACACAAGCTACCGGCTGCTGATCAGTTTCCAGAAAGAAGAGCAGCGCGTGGCGTGGGTGGCGACGGCGGATCACCAGAGAGTGTGGCCCAGCATCGAGAAAAATCTGAAGGGTGACAAGTTTTCGGCGGTCCTGTTCGATTTGGCATAGCTTCTTGCAGCCGATGGAACGGGGATTGGAGTCGCCTAAAGGGAACGCTTCAGTTCGGATGAAGTTTCACAAGTCGAGCAGGGTTGTTCGGGCTTCCGTGGCTCGAAGCGCTGGTCCTTATGGAACTGCCTGGAAGGCGATCCGCGCCCCGGGAATATCTATTCGATACGGCACCTCAACACTGAAACTACCGGGTATTTCGATCCGCGAGGCCCTAATGCAGTTGAGGGCGACTATACCGGCGGCCAAATGAAAGACGGTAGTCCTCCTCCACAGTACGGTCCCGTTCCTCCAGCGGCATTTACTGATGGCTTAGATGTGAGTATGCCGTACGTTCAGCTTCTAATATTTGCGGGAACCGGTACCGGCTGATCGTCTCGCCTGCGTTTGTAATGCGGCGTTTGTACGTGAAAGGGCTGCTGACGCACAAGGAATACGAGAGGGGAGGCTGGCGGCGGTGAGAGAAGAAAGGAGGTAAAGATGATCACGTCTATTGGAACGCCTAAGTACGGGGCGCTGCTCGCCCGCGCGCGTCCGAAGGTTATTCAGACGGACGAAGAGTTTGAGCGCAGCGTGGCAATGCTGGAAAAGCTGGATCTACGCGCCGAAGCAGGCGAGATTCTGAGCGGGGAGGAGATGGAAAACTCGAATTGCCGGAGGCATCCGGGCTCGATGTGCTGCGCTATCTGATGGAGCACGGCGGTCTCGCGCGAGCCGACCTTCTTCCAGTGTTCGGCTCGCGGAGCGTCGTATCGTCGGTCCTGAACGGCAAGCGCGATCTGAGCAAAACGCGTATCCGCGGTCTGGCAAAGTTCTTCAATCTTTCGCCTGCGGCGTTCTTTTGAAACGGTGGCGTTCACTTGGTTCGCCGCATTATCCCGCCGCGAATGGGGGCGGTCTCCGCGTGGATTCGGGAGCGCCGCGACCTCCGCCGCGCCGGAGCTATCAAGGCGTCAGCGAAAGGGGGACGATCCACGTTTTCTCGATCGTCCACGGAGCACACACGAGCGTCGCCTGAGATCCGGGCCAAGCATGGAACCTGCTACCCAGCGGAGTCATGTGAAGGCTTCGCTCGACTGGAGCGGCGCCCGCACTTCAAAACCCGCCCCATCATGGTTAAAAGCTATACTTCAGGCCGAGTTGTATTACCCGCGGCCGGTTCATCTGAGAGCTCACGATGCCGAAGGTCGGAGTACCCAACACACCGCCAGGCGGGCTGAACCACGGTGTGTTAAAGAGATTGAAAAACTCCGCGCGAAACTGGATGCGGTGCTCCTCCCGAATCGAGGTGTTCTTGGCGATGGTGAAGTCAAAGTTCCTGGTTCCAGCGGCCCGGACGTTGCCCATGGAGCGGCTGGCAGTTCCGAACGTATAAGGCGCCGGTGCGGAAAACTGCGATGTATCAAACCAGCGGTCGATGGTGGCTGCACTCCCCAGATTTGCGCTGTTGCCGGTCCAGTTCGCCCGCTGGCCGCCACCTTGCGAAAACGTCGTGTTGGGTGAAGCTGAGACCCCGATTGCCGAGCCCGACTGAAAGGCTGTCACTCCCTGGACCTGCCAGCCTCCAACGATCTTGCCAATTACGCCCTGATCGCCGCCGATGAACCTCTTGCCGGGCCCCCAGGGTAACTCCCAGATGTAGCTGGCGACTAAGCTGTGGGGCTGGTCAAGATTTGAAACGGCCCGTTCAGCGCGCAGGTTGTTCCAATTCTGGATTCCCGCGGCGCCGGTCGCTTCGCCAGCGAAGGGCCCGCCCACATCGTCGATCAGTTTGGAAAATGTGTAGGAGGCCAGGAACGTCAGGCCTTTCGCGAATTGCTTCTCCGCTTTGACCTGCAGGGAATGGTATATCGAGTTCCCGAATCCGGAACTCGCCGCGGTCACATCTCCGAACTGTGGAAACGGCCGAAGCAATTGTGCCCGGGCCACGGTTGCGGCGCCGAGCGGCCCCTGCGCGATTTGGCCGAAGAACGGATTGGCCACCAGTGTGCGCAGGTCATTGCCGAGACCCAGATACTGGTCCGGTAACTGGTTCCAGGTGCGGCCCCCGGCGAGCTTGACGCCCCTGCTTCCGACGTAGGCTACGTCGAAGAGCACTGCTCCGGGAAGCTGGTGCTGGACGTCCGCATTCCATTGGAGGGAGTAGGGGGTCACCTCGCCCCGCTGCACATAGGCCACGCTCTGCCCCAACAACGTTTTCGACCCCAAGCTGCCGCCCGTGGGCTGAACAATGCCTCTGGGATAAGGGTTGTCGAGAAAGTCGAGCGGGGTGATTCCATCGAGCGATGTCAGCACGGCGGTTTGTGCGGAGAAACCGCTTAACCCGTCTGCCCCCGTGCCACTCTGCAGCGGCGCATAAAAGACGCCACCGCCACCCCGGACGACCGTTTTGCGGCTGATCTGATAGGAGAGCCCGAATCGCGGCGCGAAGTTATTGCGGTCCGGATTGGTCTGGCCGCGGGGCAGTCCACCCGTTGCTGGGAATTGCAGAACCCCGCGAAGATTCAAGCCGGGTGCGGCCAGTGGAACGGCGCCATTCACGTCGAAGTTGGTCAGTTGGTTGAAGCGGTCCGTACGGGGAGCGGAGTACTCGTATCGCAAGCCGAGATTCAACGTAAGCCTGGGCGTAGCCCGGAAGGTGTCCTGAACATATCCGGCGTAGTATTGGTACTGCGCGGCGATGGCGGGAGATAACGCCGTGGTGCCGCCAGCCGGGGTTCCAAGCAGAAACGAGGCGTAGCCATAGCCTGCAGTGGTGCTGGCCCGGGTAGGATCAGGCCCCTGCACAAAAGCCCGATCAAAGGAAAAGACCTTTTCGGTAACCTGCCACGTGTTACTCCGAATCAGGCGAAAATCGATGCCTGCCTTCAGGCTGTGCTTGCCTTGTACTCTGCTCACGCTGCCGTTCCAGGAGTGGGTGTCGAGACCGAAGATGATGACATCGCTCGCTCCGAGCAGTCGCTGATTGCCCAGAACCGGATTCCCTGAGAAGGAGCCGGCAAAGCCGACCACGGCAATCTCGGGGACGCTAGGTACCTTGGTGGCGCTCGCGTAACTGGCCGGGAAACCCAACGTGGTGATGTCCAGCCCGTAGCTCAGGGGAAGGCGTAGATTCGTGAGGCGGCTCAGACCGTAGCGGAAGTCCAAGACCGTTGTGGGGTTCAGCGTGTAAGTGTCGTCCACGACCACGCCGCGCCGTTCGAAAACCTGCGGGCCCCACGTCGGCGTCGCGACGTTTCCGTATGCATTTGGCCGATTCCACGGCGCCCGGTCATAGTGGACGGACCCGCCGAGAGACTGCTTCCGGCTCACGGCATGGTCGACCTTAACCATGAAAATATCCTTGTTTACCGCGTCGGAATTCGCCGAAATGAAGTTCCCCGCATTGGTGAAGTTCGAGCCGCGTGTATTGGGCAGGGGCAGATAGTCCTGCAAGGCGAGAGCTACTTTGCTCTGGCGAGTGCGCGGCACGATTTGGTTCGAGAAAGCATCCCGAATGCTTCTGCCTGGACTGGCCGGGTCGCTGCGGGAAGTGAGCGGATCGTAGATAAGGATTGGCTGCCCCTGGGCTGTGCGTACCTCGCTGAAGTCTCCCGCGCGTTCAGCCGCCGTGGGCACTTGGCCCAGGTAGACGATCCCCTGCCGCTGGCGGGCTCCTTCGTAACTTCCGAAGAAGAACGTCTTGTCCCGTCGAACCGGTCCGCCGAGGGTCGCTCCGAACTGGTTAAACGTGAATACCGGCTTGCGCAAGCCCGCGCGATTGGCAAAAAAATCGTTAGCGTTCAGGCGCTGGTCGCGATGGAATTCCCAGGCGCTGCCGTGCAGCGTGTTGGTCCCCGACTTGGTTACCACGCTGAAGACCCCGCCGGCCGCACGGCCATATTCCGCGCTGTGGCTGCTGGTCTCGACCTTAAATTCCTGGAGAGAATCAGGACTGGGGAAAATATTCGGCCCCGAGGAAACCACGTTGGTGTTGGGGACTCCGTCGAGCAAAAACTCATTCTGATTGCCGCGCGCTCCGCCGATGCTGGCGTATTGGCTCAGATTCATATCGACCGGCAGGTCTTGCCAGGAAACGGGAACGCGAGCACCGGGGATCAAGCCCACCAAGCCGTACGGATTGCGCCCGCGCAAGGGGATTTCCTGGATGCGCTTGGAGTCCACCAACTGCCCGATGGTGGCGGTCTCGCTTTCCAGCAGCGGAGCCGCCGCGGTTACCGTGACGGTCTCGGTGACGGCGCCCACTGCGAGCACGAAATCGATTCGGGCCACCTGCCGCACTACCAATTGGATCCCCTCCCGTATGACTGTCCGGAATCCCTCCTTTTCGATGGTGATTCGGTATTCGCCGGGCCGCAAGAGGGGAACTGTGTAGTAACCGTCCAGTGGGGTAATGGTCTGTCTCTGGACACCGGTATTCATGTTCGTCGCAGTGACAGTAACTCTTGGGACTGCCGCACCCGTCGAGTCGGTAATCCTGCCGGCGATCTCGGCCGTTGGCGTCTGCGCGGATAAAACCATCCCAAAAACCAACGCTAAAGCAACGCGTACCGCAGTCTGCTGTGAATCCCTCACGCTCATTTTGGCCTCCTCGCCGGCACGCCATACTTTCGCCGGATATCCATTTCTAGTTCTGGCTCACGACGTGTGGATTCTATCAATCATCCCCCCCCCCCGTGTCAACTGTCTCATAAACCGGGGGTGCGCGACATGAAAGTTACAGATTCGCGAGTTCCTTAGTTTTTTAGGCCCATTACCTAGCGTAGTGATACGCTAGGCTGAAGGAGGCCTTTATGCCTGACTCTCTATCCGACTTGGAAGCACGCCGCTCCACCGTTCAATGCCAAATCGCCCTGTTGGGTGACCTGCGCTCGGGCTCCATCTCCACCACCGGTGGTCTTTGTGGGAATCCAA
>SXGS01601845.1_pt1 | contig 14822 bp, 15 predicted proteins | sample 3174681 | NCBI WGS metagenome assembly SXGS01 (sample SAMN11356861, study PRJNA531348) | freshwater metagenome | isolation source: freshwater sample F1-80 | place: China: Fuxian Lake, Yuxi | collected 2017-12-25
CCTTTTCGATAGCATACCTACCGCAGGGTCGGAAAGCCCTTACCCTGCCCGCGACGCACTCTTCTCAGTGGACACCTTCACTGCAAGAGTGCTATGGGAACGGAAGATGGTAGTCAGTAGAAAAAACACTATCATTTTCCTCTGCTGGACCCTCGCCACGTCATCGTATACGTAAGAGTGGAAGAGGAGCTTTTGAGCTGTGACGATTGAAACAACAGAATCCCAGACGACCCTTCTCGATGGTCTACTTGAGCCTTTTGGGGAATGCTTAACCCCGGAGGTGGCTCGCAAACTGGTGAACTTGAAAGCAAGACCAACAGTGATAGCACGGGTCGAAGCGCTGGCTGACAAGTGTAACGAAGGCGCTCTCACTCCCGATGAACAGGCGGAATACGAAAGCTATGTTCACGTCAACGATGTGCTGACCATGCTCAAAGCTCGAGCCCAGCAAGTCTTGCAAGCCACGGTCATCCGCTCAGCCTAATGGAGACCAGTGTACGACGTTTGGTGCGCGACCGCGCTCGCAACCAGTGCGAATACTGCGGCTTGGCAGAAGCCCACGTCTATATCCCACACCACATCGATCATATCCGACCGCGACAGCATGGCGGGGACGATTCTTCCATAAATCTCGCGCTGGCCTGCCAAGGATGCAATCTGAAAAAAGGGGCAAATCTGGCAGGCATTGATCCTGAAAGTGGCGTGATAGTGGCGTTATTCAACCCACGCGAACAGGTGTGGGCAGAGCATTTCGTCTTCCACGGGGCTCTCATCCTAGGCCTCACCCCGGTAGGACGAGCAACCGTCCAGGTATTGGACATGAACGCTCAGGAACGAGTGAAAATTCGGGAAGACGTGCAGAAGATTGGTACTCTGGTCTAGCTCCATCGCCACAGGCGGCGGGTTTTTGGCCGGGAAAGAAATCAAGACTTTACATTGCTGACCAGTGCTCTTCCTATCGCCCACTCACACGTAGGTCTGCTTCAGCATGTCTGCAGCGGTTTCGTCGAGCAGTTCTCCGCGCCGGACTTCTTCAAACCGTGCTAACAGGTCGTCGACGCGGAGGCGGCGCTTTTCACTTCCTTGCAGATCGTGCAGCACCCGCCCACGGTGCATCATGATGAGTCGGTCACCTAAGCTGGTCGCTTGCTGCATCGAATGCGTGACCATCAGCGTCGTCAATCGGTCGCGCGAGACGATTTCTTCGCTGAGGCGGATCACTTGGTCGGCGCTCTTCGGATCAAGCGCGGCAGTATGTTCGTCAAGGAGCAACAATTGCGGCTTGAGCCACGTCGCCATCAGCAGCGTCAGTGCTTGTCGTTGTCCGCCCGATAAGCTGCCGATGGCATTGTCGAGCCGTCCTTCTAACCCCATGCTCAGGCGACGGACATGTTCGCCAAGTTGGTCGGTGAAAATGCGAGGCAACGACCAGCCTAGCCCCCGGCGGCGGCCACGACGCGCGGCTAGCGAAAGATTTTCGGCAATCGACATGTGCGGCGCGGTGCCACTAAAAGGATTCTGAAAGACCCGTCCGATCAGCGTCGCGCGGCGGTGCTCTGGCCAGCGCGTCACGTCGGTACCCGCCAGACGAATCGCGCCAGTATCAACGAGGAACGTACCCGCCACAGCGTTCAGCAGTGTGGATTTTCCTGAACCATTTGTACCGATGACAACGACGAACGATCCTTCCTGAATGGTCAGATCGACCCCCTGCAACGCACGAACTTCGTTCAGCGTGCCAGGGTTAAAGGTCTTTGCGATACCACGGATCTCAAGCATTGGTCACCCGCGCATTGTTGCTTTTCAAGCTGGCCAACAGGTTGGGAAGAATCAGAGCCAGGAATACAAAAGTGGCGGTAATCAACTTCAGGTCATTGGGGTCCAATCCAGCACGAAGAGCAATGGCGACCAGTAAGCGAAACAGAATCGAGCCCATGACCGCACCCACGATGGTGAGCCCGAGACTTGGGGAACCGATGAGCGCCTCGCCGATAATGACGCTGGCCAGCCCCCACACCACCATGCCGATACCCATCTGCACGTCGGCGAACCCTTGATACTGAGCGAGCAATGCGCCCGCCAACGCGACTAAACCATTGGCCAGCGCGAGCCCACCAATAATCATGTGATCCACATTGGCACCCAAGGCTTTGATCATCTGGGCATTGTCGCCAGCGGCACGCATCGCGGTTCCCAAGTTCGTACGGAAGAACGCGTACAGCAGCACTCCGACCAGGGCGATGAAGAGCAGAGAAAACACAAACATGGCACCGTCACGAACGCCGACTTCCCAGCCGAAGACGTTGAAATTCGCAGCTCCACCGAGCAGGCTGGCAGCAAGCTGCTCGGCACGAGTGGCCAAGGTCACTTCCGAGAGCAGCGGCACGTTGCTCTTCCCCATAATCCGCAGATTGATGGAATAGAGTGCGGTCATTACCAAGATGCCCGACAGCAACCCGTGGATCTTGAACTTCGTATGAAGAATGCCAGTAGTAGCACCGGCCACCGCTCCGCCGCAAAATCCGGCGACCGTCGCCCAGGCCGGACTGACACCAACGACAAGTAGAGTCGCCGCAATCGTGGCTCCTAACGTGATCGACCCTTCAGTTGTAATGTCAGGAAAATCGAAAATGCGGAAGCTGATGAACACGCCGAGCGCGAGCAAAGACAGGATTAAGCCAATCGTCCACGCACCAATCAAGAGCGTCATGCTAGCTCCTCTCCGCGCTAATTGCCGTGATCGGCCCTACCCAGCATGCGCCGCGTACAAATTCGCTCTGCCCGGCACCAACAATTTCTCGGCTGTCGCCCACCAAATGCAGCACCCCTTGCAGTACTTCCGACTCGAATAAGGTCGCCACCGTCGTCTTCACGTCGAGTTCGCCTTTCTTGAGAGGACGATGGGAAAAAGCGGCAGCGTGAAAATGGCCGGCCAACTGCGGGTGTTTATCCAATGGTCGCACGAACGGCGCGAGGGTCGCCGGTGCCGCGTGAGTCGCCACACCGGCAACGACAGCCAAGGAACGTGAGTACGCTCGCTCTGCCGTGAACGACAGCCACTCGCGAATCTGCGGGTGCGCAAACAGCGACGGATCAGAAGCTTGGCGCACAGGCGAACGCCGTAACGCGGCTCCCGTCAACCCAGCTGATTCAGCAACCAGGACCATGCCAGCGGTCTCCGTACCCGCGATCTCCAACCCGACTTCCACGAGGTCGGTCAACGCCACCGCCAGCGCCTCTTTTTTCGCCTCGAAGCGAATCAAATGAGCAAATTGCCCGGCGCAAGTCAGACCATACAGCACTTCGACAACAGGTACGAACGTCTCGGCTTTCACCAAGTAGTCTGGGATATTGGTCCCGTCCGTCGGTAAATACGCCGCCGCGCCGGCTGCCGCGAGAAACTCGCCAAACCTGTTACGGCAATCGGCGAAGCCGTTGCCAAAGGCACCTAAACCCACCGCGAATTCGTTTTCGGGAAACGACAACGCACGACAGTGTTCTTCTGCAAACCTGCAGCTTTGCAGCAAAGTCGGGTCGCCTATGGCGTGACAGGTTAACGAAGCACCAGCAACATATTCGAACACCTCGAACGTCGCGTGCTCACGTTCGAAATGCCGACTCTCCTTTGCTACAGACGCCGGCGTGAGATCGCCGCCCGTCCCCGCGAACAACAGTGCGCCCAAGCCCGCCAAATCGAGCACGGTTTTTACCTGCTCGGAAGGCGCGGAAATCACGAACGACCCTTGGATGCCCTGAAGCTGTTTGTAGAACTTGATGAGCACGCGGATGCCTGCCGAGCTGAGATAGGTGACTTCAGCAAGATTAAGGACGATCCGATGCCTACCGCCACGAATCGTCTCCTCCAAGCGGAGCGCCAAAGGATCGGCCCAGGAAGAATCCAGGCGTCCTTTCACGCGCATCTCCAAGTCTGCACCTAACGAGTGTTCAGTAATTTCCATGTTATTGCCCTAAAACCTCATCGGCTCGCTTGATCAGCGCGGCAGGGAGCGTGAGGCCAATGCTATGCGCGACTTCTGGATTTACGATCAGTCTAGTTTTGCGAACCGGCTGAAAAGGTATCGTGGCTGGATTCGCACCGCGCATCACCTTGGCCGCCAACAGCCCGGCCTCGCGTCCGCCATCTCCGTAGTCGCGGGCCAGGACGACCATGGCACCAGTTCGTGCCTGGGAGCTTTGGAAAGCAAAGATCGGCAATTTGGCCTGCCGAGCCGCCTGGGCAATGCTCGGAAACGAAGACGCGGTCAAATTGCCCGGTATCTGACAAAACGCATCAATCTCGCGGCTGGCCAACGACATCGCTGCATCGGGAACCTCGACACTCGTACTGGCTGCGACGGCCACCACTTCGATGCCGACCGCGCGGGCCGCTTCAGTCAACTGGTCTTTATTGAACACCGAGTTGACTTCAGAAGGCACGAAGAGCGTGCCTAACTTACGGATGGAAGGAAAGGATTCGCGGATGATCGCCAGCATCTCGTTCTCACCGCCACCCACGTACACGCCAGTAACGTTAGGCAGGTGGTCCTCGTTACTGCGACCAGCCCCAGCAATGACGCCGCTGGAAACGTAAGTAAAAATGATGGGCAAGGAACGCGCACGTTGCAGCGCCACTTGCAAGGTCGGCGTGGATAGGGTCATCAATAAGTCAGCACCATTGCCCACCGCCGCGTCGATCAAGCTGTTCACCGTGCCCATGTCGCCTTGGGCGTTGCTGATCTTCACCTCATAATCTCGCCCTTCGACGAGACCGGCGTCGCGTAGCCCGGTTAAAATGCCATGCTCCGCCTCCTCGACATCAAGCACGTTATTGAACTCGACGAGCCGGATATTCCACTTCTTGGCGAGCGGAGCAGCGACCTGCGGGGCAGCGGTCGCCTCGGCTTCCTTCACCAGCGCTGCAGGGAACGTGACGCCAAGTTTGCTGGCCACCTCACGATTGAGCACGGTCTTGCGCACAGCAACGTTCTCGAAAGGAATATCTTGTGGCTTTTCTCCACGTAAGACCCGCGCGACTACCTTTGCTGCGGCGAGGCCAGTCTCATGCCAACCAATGCCGACGCTGATGAGCGCCCCTTGGTCGACAAACTCAGGATCGTTGTTAATCACCGGCAAACGAGCATCAGTTGCGGCTTTGACAATGCTCGGAAACGCTTGCAGTGCGGTGTTATCTCCCGAAATCCACAGCGCCTGAATGTCGCGCTGCGTGAGCGCTTGGGCAGCCTGAAACACTTCACTGGTATTGGTAATCGCGACTTCTTCGAGCGTGATGTTACGCTGGCGGAACAGATCACGCGCCACGCTGACCACTTTGCGCGAGTTCGCTTCGGCACTGTTGTAGAGCGTACCAACCGACCGTACGCCCGGGACAAGCTGCTGAATGACATCTAGCGTCTCACTCACTGGCGGGAAGGAACCAACGCCAGTGACATGCGGCAGATGGTCAGTGAACGATGTGCCAGCACCGGCGGCAATCGGATCGTAAACGTACATGAACACCACCGGCGTTTTCTTCACCGTCCCGCATGCCGCCGTGAGACAAGGCGTCGTCATCGACACAATCACGTCCAGGCCTTCGTTGTCGTAATGTTGAAAGGCAGCAGGAATGTTAATGATCTCGCCCTGGGCATGCGCTTTGCGGATTTCCAGATTTTTGCCTTCCTCGAATCCCAGCTCTCGCAACCCGTCCGAAAAGCCTTGCATGCAGGAATCTGCGCCAGGCTCAGGGGCAAAATAGACAATGCCAACTTTGAATACTCGCCCGGTGGGCAATGACGAGGTGGCCGTGCTAGCGGACGTGGGCACACCTGCGTCGCCCAGACCTGTCCTTTGCGAGTTTCGGCGCTTCCAATCTCCAATCAGGAGAATGCTGGAAGTCAACGCGAGAAGAAAAACACCGAGAGATAGACGTTTGATGACGAACCACATGGCTGGCTGCATCCCCTCCCCAAGACCGCACGGCTTGCCCGCACGCGGTTATATCAGCGATGCTTACCGAAGTAAATTGAAAGCAGGAGCAAATCTCGTGGCTATGGTTCTTGGTCGCTCATTCAGGCATCGCGAGTACGGCTCGGATTAGCGGTCACACGCTTTTGCATCGTGAGGCGATTCTTTTCCTCCTCGCGACGATAGTCCACGCTGTCCATCAGCTTGCGTACCAGATGAATGCCCAGTCCACCGACCCGACGTTCTTCGAGCGGAGCGTTGGTGTCCGGCGGCGGTGCGGCCAGCGGATTAAACGGTTGTCCGCCATCTTCCACTTCCGCCGTCACCGTCTCGTTGGCATACGCCAAGCGCAACAAGATGTCATGTTCGGCAGCGTCGTTGTAGCCATACGAAATCACATTCGTCAGGATCTCTTCCAACGCCACGTTCAGCTCGAAGGTCAGCTTTGGTGGCAAACCATGTGACTCCGCGAAGCCCTCCACGACTTGCCCCAGGCGTTCGATCTCTGTCAGTTGGTTCTTGAAAGAAATCAACAGATACTCACTCATAGCCGCCCCGCCTTAATGCGCCTCGCCTCGGTAATAGAGAGCTAAGGCGGTAATGTCATCGCTTTGCTCAGCATCAAGGGAAAATCGCTTCAACTCGCCGAGGAGGCTGCGGAGCAGTTCAGTAGGAGAGTCTTCGTGCGTCTGTTGGAGGAACTCGCACAAGCGATGCTCCGAAAAAAGGGCTCCCGCACTGTTCATTGCCTCCGTCACCCCGTCGGTGTACAGGAAGAGCCGCGCTCCCGGGGGAAGTGCAATCGTTTTTGTTCGGTATCTGGTTTCCGGCAACACCCCGAGCGCCATCCCGCCGGTGTTTTCGATCGGCGTCACCGCACCGACCGGAGAAATAACGTAAGGAGGGTTATGTCCGCCATTGCTATAGACAAGCGTGCCACTCGGAAGGTGCAAGATACCGTGAAAAATAGTCACAAACATTCCAGAATCGTTATCGCGGCAAAGTTCAATGTTCAGCTCGCTTAAGATCGCGTCAGGGTGAGTGTTCTTTCCCGCTAATGCTCTGAGCAGCGTCTTCGTCGCCGCCATAAACAGTGAGGCCGGAACTCCTTTGCCGGAGACATCGCCGATAGCGAACCAGAGGTGGTCCTCATCGACAAGGGCGAAGTCGTAGAAATCGCCCCCCACCTCTCGGGCAGACTCGATAGTCGCGTACAGATCAAACTCAGAGCGGTTCGGGAAAGGCGGAAAAATCTTTGGCAGAATACTCATCTGAATATCGTGGGCGATGGTCAACTCACTCTCGATCCGTTCTTTCGCCGCCGTCGTCTCTTTGAGATTCTGTATCGACTGCCGTAATGCCTCTTCCAAGTGAAAAAAAGCACTGGCCAGCTCCCCCACTTCGTCTTGCGACTCTCTCGGCAACCGCGCAAGATTCGTAGCCACCGGCGTAGAGGACGAGAAATCATGAGAGGCCAGTTGCTGCACATATGCGGTCAATTCGCTCAGAGGTTGAGCTACACGATCGACGAGGAAACGCGCTGCCAGCACGCTGACGAGAAAGATCGCGAACATGAGAGACTGCTGCCCCACGATCGCAGACCAGATGGAAGAACGAATAATCTGCTTGTCCATGCCGATATGAACGTAGCCAACGACGCCCACCAAAATAGGAGCCGCAATGTCGATCACATCGCCAACGCCCTGAATCGCAAGGTCTTGCGCCACCGTGCGTTGTTTCTCACCTTTGAGGCTCAACACTTCTTGGGGGATAGCTGGCACGAAGGTATGCGAAATAATCGCATCGTTTTCATCGGTCACAAAAACGTAAGCCACACCTTCGATTTCGAGAAATTGGTCGATGATAGTTTGCACGGTCGAAGCGTCGCGATTGAGAAGCAGCTCTACGCTTGCGTCCGCGATGCTTTTCGCGATGGCCGTTCCCTTGCTCCGATATTCTTCGGTCAGCCGCCGGGCCAGCGTCCAGCCAGAGAGGATAGAGGTCACCGTGGCAATCACCCCAAAGAGGACGACCATAATGATCAGGGTTCGCTGAAAAAGCTTGAAGCGCTTCATTTGGCCCACACCTGCCAATCTTGTAGGGGCACAGGTTGGCCTTCCTTCACGGTCGTGTAATAGACCATATCCAGCCCTTGATGCTGATGCGGACCAAAAGCAACCGGGACTCCAATGCCGAGATCGTAGTCGCCCATCCCTTCGACCACCGCTCGTAAGCTAGACGGATTCAGGGCATCTCCCATCCTGCGCAAGACTTCTCCCAAGAGCTTGGCGTTCAGAAACCCTTCAAAGCTAGTGAAGCTATAGTGCAACGGCTCGTAGCCTTTCTCCACCGCTTCCGGCGGAGGCTGGGGCATGTAAGTATCCATGTACTCGCGGTACTGCTGCACAGCAGGAAGAGCAGTATCTTCGTAGCTCGGAACGACCTGCGAATTGACCAGATTACGGGTGTAGTCCTTGCCTCGCGCCTTACCGCTTTCACGCAAGAGATGCAGCATCCTTTCCGTACCAACAAAAGACACGTTGGCGATAGGAATATCCCAGGCGGCTTCTCGCACCGCACTGATGAAGGCCGCAGCCGCCGCGTACGCACCGATCACGACAATCGCGTCTGGAGTTGCCTTTTGTAAAATGCGGACCTGTTCGGCAAAGCTGTGTTCGTTACCAGTCCCTCGGCGATACGTCGCCTCCCCTACAATGGAGAGTGCGTGCGTTTCGAGAGCGCGCCGCACCCCGTCCCACCCGCTCCGTCCGTAAGCGTCAGCTTGATAGAACACCGCGATACGTTTTCTACCGATCTGTACGAAATGATCGACCAGCCCTTGCGTTTCACGACGGTATGAGGAGCGCAGATTGAAGACAAACCCGTCATAAGGCGCTTCTCGTTGTGGTTGGGCTCCAGTGTAGGGAAAGAACAAATAGACGTGTTGAGCGCTATATTTTTTCAGCAGAGGCAATGTCCTGGTCACCGTGGGAGTACCAACGTAGCCGAACAAGAGTAGTACCCGGTCTTGTTCGACCAGTGCGATGGTGTTCTCCACCGCCGGAGCCGGAGTATAGCTATCATCGTAGGCTTTCACGCGAATCTTTCTGCCATTGATGCCGCCGTTCCGGTTCACATGCTCCAGGTAGGCCATTGCTCCGCGGTACAGTTCAACACCAAGCGTGCTCGACGGTCCGGTAAAGGCAGCGGACATACCAATGACGATCTCTTCCGCTTGGACTGGCGGAATGAAGAAGCAGCCTGCGTACACGCAGAGCCAGAGGCGCAAAGTCGTTACGACACGAGACGTTTTCATGCAGTTTCCTTCATAAACCGTGCCTTTTATCGGGATTTCATCGCCGCAGTTGGATGGCCAAAGCAGTGATATCGTCGCTCTGCTCGGCACCGGCAGTAAACCTCTGCACTGCACTCATGACTCCCTGAATCAGCTCGCGCGGAGTCCGTTCTGCCATACGCCGTAAGACCTCTTCTAAACGGTGCTCTGAGAAGAGATTACAGGCGCTATCCATCGCTTCGGTGACCCCGTCGGTGTACAGGAAGAGACCGGCGCCAGCCCGCAATCTGATCCGCTTGCCCTCATACATGACAGCTTCTGAAACGCCCAATGCCATACCTTTCGTTTGCTGAAGCATGGTTACCTCCCCGCGCGGCGAGAGAAGATACGGAGGATTGTGCCCGCCACTGCTATACGCCAACTCGCCGGTGCGCAAGTGTACGACGCCGTAAAAAAGTGTGACAAACATGCCAGCATCGTTCTCGCGACAGAGTTCTTTGTTGAGTTCGGCAAGCACCGCCGCCGGGTCGTAGTGTTTCCCAGCACTCACGCGCAACAACGTTTTTGTGATCGACATAAACAAGGCGGCAGGAATCCCTTTGCCGGATACATCGCCGATGGCAATGCCGAGCCGGTCCTCATCCAACAGGAGAAAATCATAGAAGTCCCCGCCTACTTCTCGTGCCGGTTCGATGATCGCGTAGAGGTCGAAATCCGTCCGGTGTGGAAAGGGTGGAAAGCGTTTCGGCAACATGCTCATCTGGATCTCACGAGCGAGCTTGAGCGTCTCGGCCATGCGTTGTTGTGCAACGTAGGCTTCGATCAGTTGCGCCCGATCCAGAGCGACGGCCGCATGGGCACCAAACGCGGCTAACAGCGACTCGTCTCTCTCGTCAAAAACGCCGCCGCCTTTCTTATTCAGCACCTGGATAACGCCAATCAACTTGCCATTGCTGCTTAACAAAGGGAGGCACAGCAGCGACTGCGTGCGGTAGCCAGTGCGCTTGTCAAAGTCGGCATTGAAGCGCGGATCTTGATAGGCGTCAGCAAGGTTCACGCCTTGGCGGGTCTGGGCAACATGTCCGGCAATCCCCGTACCCACGGGAAAGCGAATTTCCTGAAAAGGACCGAGTTTCTGGGCAATCTTACTCCACAGCTCCTGACGTTTTTCATCGTACAAAAAGAGGCTCGTGCGTTCTGCCTCCATCACTTCAACCGTGTTCTGTACGATGACCTGCAACAGATTGTCCAGTTGCACTTCACTGGACATCGCCTTAGAGACCGCCAAAATAGCGTTAAGGTTGCGCAGCTCTCGTTCGATATCAACTGCGGTCGTGGTTGCCGACATAGTGCTCCCTTATGTCCTCAAGATGATAAGGCTCCTCAATCTCTTCGAGGAGATCAAGGCGTATCAACGCCCCCCTGCCCATCGCCAATGCGATATTTGCGCATCAAGCGATACAACGTCGTGCGATCGACGCCAAGGCGACGCGCGGCTTCGAGACGGACGCCATGCACCTCTTTGAGGACGGTGCGAATCCGTTCCGCTGCGGCTTGGTCCAGAAACGATTGCAAGTCGGCAGGGCGGTCTCCGCCTTCACGTACTGCCGAGTCTGGTTCTGTGTCAATTAAGAGATCTTCCAGCGCAAGTACGTTGCCACGCGCCAGCACGACGCCGCGCTCGATGGTGTTCTCCAATTCTCGCACATTGCCCGGCCACGAGTGTTTCAGCAGATAGGCTTCGACCTCAGCGTTCCAGCCGCGGATCTGGCGCGACAGCTCGGCATTCCATTTGGCCAGGAAATGCTGCGCCAAAGGCCCAATATCTTCTCGGCGTTCACGCAGCGGTGGCAACTGCACCGGAATCACCGCCAACCGAAAATACAGGTCTTCACGAAACCGACCGGCAGCCACCTCCACCCGCAAATCGCGGTTGGTAGCAGCAACGACGCGAATGTCCACGGTGCGCTCGTCTGCGCCACCGACCCGCTGCACCGTCTTCTCTTGCAGGACGCGCAGCAGTTTTCCCTGGAAGTCACTACTCACTTCGCCGATCTCGTCGAGAAATACCGTCCCGCCGTGCGCACGCTCGAAAAGCCCGGGTTTCATGCGGTCGGCACCAGTGAACGCGCCTTTTTCGTGACCGAACAATTCCGACTCCAACACGCCCTCAGCGAAGGCTTTGCAGTTCACTGCCAGAAACGGCTGCCCGACCCGATCACTATGATAGTGGACAGCACGCGCAATCATCTCTTTCCCAGTGCCGCTCTCACCAGCAATCAACACCGTGCTACGGCTACGCGCCGCGCGGCGTACCAAATCCATCACCTCGCGCATTGCCAAGCTTTCTGCGACAAACGCATCGAGTGCATACTGCTGCCGCAGCTCAGCCCGCAGATAACGATTCTCGCGTGCCAAGCGCGTCACGTCTAATGCGCGACGCACCAAGACTTTGAGTTCGTCGTTATCGAACGGTTTCTCGACATAGTCGAACGCCCCTTCACGCATGGCAGAAATCGCGGTTTGGACGGTAGCGTGAGCGGTGAGAAGAATCACCGGCAAATCGGGATTGAGCATTTTCACCCGGCGCAAGACTTCAACGCCATCCATGCCCGGCATCTTGAGATCGGAAATCAGCAAGTCAAAAGGCTCGGTGCGCAAGCTTTCTAGGGCAGCGCTCGGCTGCGTAAAGGACCCAATCTCATAGCCTTCTCGCCGCAGTACCATTGCGAGAATGTCTACCATGCGCTGCTCGTCATCCAGTACAGCAAGACGTGGCGTCATGCGGCTTGCTCCTGCAGCGTGCTCGGTCCAGAAAGCGGTAGCCGTACGCGAAACCGCGCACCGACCCCATCTTTGCCTGCCCCTTGCCCAGACACGACTTCGATCAACCCGCCGTGCGCACGAACGATACGCGCCGCCATCGGCAAGCCCAACCCAGTCCCAGATGACTTTGTGGTAAAGAACGGTTCAAAAATACATTCGGCATCGGCAGGGGCGATACCCGGTCCGGTATCAACCACTTCGACAAGCATGTGCCCACGCTCGTTGACTGTCCGGACAATAACCAGCCCATGTTCGCCAATGGCTTCGGCGGCGTTAATCAGCAAACCGAAAAGCACTTGCGCGATGAGATCAGGGTCCGCCATCACAGTCGGCGGTGCTCCGTCGATCTCGCGCACCACCGTAATGCCCCGCCGCTGCAATTCGTCGTTCGTCAATTGCAATGCTCGCTCAATCGCTTGTTCGATGATGACGGGTTGCAGTCGTAGCTCCGCTGGACGGGAGAACGTCAGCAAGGAGGTAATCAGACTGTTCAAGCGATCAATCTCCTCGCGAATGAACTCACACGCACGGTAGGCCTCTTCTTGCGGCGAGAAATGTTCGCGTACCATCGACGCCGAGGCGCGAATCACACCGAGCGGATTGCGTACTTCGTGGGCAATGCCAGCAGCCAACCTACCGATAGCAGCAAGTTTTTCATTCTGCAGAGCGACGCGCTGCGAAGCTGCCAGAGCATGAAGCTGCGAGGCGATGGTGTGCGCGTCGGCCCGCGCCTGAGTACGAGCTTCCAGCAGTTTGCCGATCACGAACCCGAGCCCTCCGTACGTCAGCATGAAGAGGATCATGACCTCCGTCATGACACTGCGGTGCGCCAAGCGCATTTCCAATCCCAACGCGAGAAACGCGGTGAGATCCCCTACCCCCAGGAGCGCCCCGGCCAACAATCCCCACAGACTCCAACGTCGCTTTGTTTGCATGATGTGCGGCATATTAGCATTGAGGAGAGCAAAGAGTGTACCGTCCTTCGGCCTTCTCTCGGCTACGTGTGATGTCGTACTTCACCCTTTCGTGTTGCATCCACGCCACCAACGTTGCAGACACGCAACATGCACGAGGCAGCCATTATGCAACGATATTCGCTCCGGACACGAAATCTTTAGTAAACAGCAAATCTTTCTGCCTCCAGCCGCCCACGGCATGGAGGTTGCTGTCACAAGTCTCTACAATCGCTGGTCAAAGAAAGGAGATCTTTATGAACACCAAGCAACTCGGCGTGGTAGCTATCCTGCTCGGCTTCACCGCCTTCACCGCTTATGCTGTGTACCACCACGGCTACATTGGCTTGTTTGAGCAAGCACTCGCCAATGCCGCCACTACCCAGGTTTTCCTCGATCTTGCCATTGCCCTCAGTGTGGTGATGCTGTGGATGTGGCACGATGCCCAAAAGCAGGGAATCGCGCCTTTGCCGTACATCGTGCTGACGCTCACTCTGGGTAGTATTGGTCCACTACTCTACTTAGTCCGTCGCCTCGGCAAAGACTCGCAGATCTTTACCTCTCGACAAACCGTTCGTCGCTAACAGCAAAGGAGTTCATATGGAGACACTCACGTTCTTGCAAGACAGCACCAAAGGTCTTTTTCCAGAAGTGCTCGGGATTCGCTTTCTCGAAGCTGCACCAGAACGTGTGAAAGCGAGTATGGTCGTTCGCCCCGAATTATGCACGACCAATCACATCGGCCATGGCGGCGCGATGATGGCATTCGCTGACACACTCGGCGCGTATGTCACGATGCTCAACCTCGACATGAGCAAAGGCGTCGGCACGGCGACCTTGGAATCAAAAACCAACTTCCTTGCCGCAGCACCAGAAGGAGCAACCATCTTTGGTGAATGTACGGCCATCCATCGCGGCAAACGCACGATGGTCTGGCAAACACGGATCACGCGAGAAGATGGGGCGGTGGTCGCAGTCGTCACACAGACGCAAATGGTGCTCGAACCACGCCTCTCGCCACAAGAGACCATGGTAAAACTGTTCGAGGGCAAATCGCTCGCGGAGCAGAAGGCCCTCCTGGCCACGCTTGAACGCGGTGGCGCATCCATTTACCGCAGCTGGGCTGCGCAGGAAACGCAAAAAGATGAGCAAGACGCCCTGCTCGCTGCCGCGCTGCGCGAAGAAGATAATGCCATCGTGCTGGAAAAGCGGAACGCCTAGCATCGAATTTCAAGAGAGAAAAGACAACCCTTCATGGAGGAAAAGATTATGGGAAAGATCGAACAATACGTTGCCTATGCCACAGCCTTTGAAGAAGCGTATGCCAGCGACAACTGGTCCAAACTTGAGCCCTTTTTCACCGAGGACGCGGTGTACGCGTTCGTAGCCCCGGCACCGTTTGGTGGCGAGTATGCTGGGCGCGCCGCTGTGTTCGCGCAATTTAAGAACTCCGTCAACAGCTTGGACCGTCGGTTCAGCTCACGTGCGGTCGAAGTCCTTGAAGGCCCGGTCGAAAAAGACGGGGGCGTGTGGATACGTTGGGCAGCGATTTATACTCTGGCTGGCGCACCGACCTGCCGCATGGAAGGCGAGGAGCGCGCCACGTTCGTGGGAGACCGCATCTCGCGTCTGGAAGACTCGATGAGTGACGCAGAAGCCGCTCGCGTGGGAATATATTTTGCCCAACACGGAGACAAACTGAAGCCGATGTCCTAACCCCCGTCGCCTCGTGCCCAGAGTCTGCTTCACTAGAGGGTTTGACACCAAAGATTTGCAAGAGATAC
>SXGS01044657.1_pt1 | contig 14820 bp, 13 predicted proteins | sample 3174681 | NCBI WGS metagenome assembly SXGS01 (sample SAMN11356861, study PRJNA531348) | freshwater metagenome | isolation source: freshwater sample F1-80 | place: China: Fuxian Lake, Yuxi | collected 2017-12-25
AACAATGCGGGCACGATCAAACGCAACGACGCGCTGGACTTCACCGAGGCCGAGTGGGACGAGGTGATGGATGTGAACCTCAAGTCGGCGTTCTTCCTGTCCCAGGCCGTTGCCCGGGGGATGGTCGCGCGGAAGTCCGGCGGAAAGATCATCAACATTGCGTCAATGCTATCTTTCCAGGGCGGCATCCGCGTGGCGAGCTACACCTCGTCCAAGAGCGGCATTGCGGGTCTGACGAAGCTGCTCGCCAATGAGTGGGCAAAGCACGGCATCAATGTGAATGCGATCGCGCCGGGCTATTTCGCCACCAACAATACCGACGCCCTGCGCGCCGATGAAAAGCGCAACACCGAGATTCTCGGGCGCATTCCGGCCGGCCGCTGGGGCCAGCCTTCCGATCTTGGCGGCGCGGCCGTATTCCTTTCCTCCCGCGCTTCTGATTATGTCCACGGAACAATCGTCGCCGTGGATGGCGGCTGGCTCGCGCGTTAGGCCGGGCCGGGGGGAGGACATCTGAATGCCCGCGCGCGTTGTCTGCTTTGGAGAGCTTCTGCTGCGCCTGACAGCGCCGGGCTCCGAGCGCCTGCTCCAGTCCTGGTCGCTTGACGTTTGCGTTGGTGGGGCGGAGGCCAATGTGGCCGTCTCGCTCGCGAGCTTCGGGCATGACGTGCGCTTTGCCAGTGTCGTGGCGGACAATCCCCTCGGCGCCGCGGCTCTGGGCGAGCTGCGGCGGCACGGCGTTCACACAGACACGGTGCTTTCTGCGCCGGGCCGGATGGGCCTCTATTTCCTTGAGCCGGGCGCGGTGCGCCGCCCCTCCCGCATCACCTATGACCGGGCCGGCTCCGCCTTTGCCAGCGCCTCGCCGGACGCGCTTGATTGGCCGGCCATCCTTCAGGGCGCGGCGCTCTTTCACATCTCCGGCGTCACGCCGGCCATCGGACGCAACGGCGCCGACGCAGCCATACGCGCGGCGAGGGCCGCCGTGGACGCAGGCGTGCCCGTCTCGTTTGACGGCAACTACCGCGCGCTGCTCTGGGAAGCCTGGGACGGGGACGGCCCGGCCATCCTCAAGGAAATCCTCTCCTGCGCCACCTACGCCTTCATCAATGAGCGCGACATTGCCCTGATCCTGAAGGCGCGGTTTGAAAACCGGCAGTCCGCTTTCGAGCATGCGTTTTTGGCTTTTCCCCGCCTTCAGGCCATCGCGGCGACGACCCGCCAGCAATCCTCCGTAGACGATCAGGCGATCGCCGGTGAGCTCGTCACGCGGGAGGGTCGCTGGACCTCACCCGTGCACGAGCTGCCCGGCGTGATCGACCGGATCGGCGGGGGCGACGCCTTTGCCGCCGGCGCGCTGCACGGGCTGATCGAGGGCAGGGCGCCGCAATACACGATCGACTTTGCCGTCGCCGCCGGGGCCCTGAAACACTCGATTCCGGGCGATTTCAACCGCATGACCATTGCCGAAGTCGAAGCCGCCATGGCCGGTGGCAGTCTTGACGTCAAACGCTGAAATTCAGCGCCGAAACAGTATTGACACCGGTTACCATAACGCCAGTATGGCGCCAGAAAAGAATGAGAGCCGGCCACAAAGTCCGGCGCCCACAGGGGCAGGATATATCCATGAGGATGCCAGCATCAGCTGACGCGATACGCCTGAGCCGCCGCCATGTGCTGGCGGCCGGCGCGGCCATGGCGGGGCTCAGCGCCTGCGGCGTTCGCGCGGGCCGGGAGTTCCTGTCCACTGATACGCACCCGGAAGAATATCCCACTGTCCAGGCGGTCAAGGAAATGGGCCGCCTCCTCAGCGCCCGCACGGATAACCGGCTCGGCATCAAGATCTATGCCGGGGGCCAGCTTGGCTCCGAGCAGGATACGCTGGAGATCACGGTCTTCGGCGGCCTTGATCTCAACCGCGTGAACCTTGCCCCGCTCAACTCCATCGAGCCTTTGACGACGCTTCCGGCGCTGCCTTTCCTGTTCAAGTCGAACGATCACATGCGCCGCGCGCTCGACGGCCCCATTGGCGACGAAATCCTCGCTTCGCTGGAGCCCCACGGCCTCATCGGCCTCTGCTTCTATGACAGCGGCGACCGAAACTTCTACAACACCCGCCGCCCGATCCGTACGCCCGAAGATATGCGCGGCCTCAAGATCCGTGTGCCGAGCTCTGACCTCTACGTCTCAATGATCCGCGCGCTGGGCGCAGACGCAACCCCCATGAGCATCGCTGAAGTCTATCAGGCGCTCGTCCAGGGCGTGATCGACGGGGCAGAGAATAACTGGCCCTCTTATGAAAGCGGGCGCCATTTCGAGGCGGCGAAATATTACAGCCTCACCCAGCATGTTATCGCCCCGGAAGTCCTCGTCATGTCGAAATCCCGCTGGGACAAGCTGGACGAGGCAGACCGCGTCCTTGTGCGCCAGACGGCCAAGGAATCAGTGCCCTACATGCGCACACTCTGGGACCAGCGCGTGGAAGATTCCCGCGCCCGCCTCATGGCCTCAGGCATAGAAGTCAACGAAATCGAGGACAAGGCCGCCTTCGCCGCTGCCATGCGCCCGGTCTGGGACCGCTACGTTGTGTCCGACAAGGCAAGGCGCCTCGTCGCGCAGATCGAAGCCATGGGAGAGACGGAATGATCCGTATGCTCGCAAATTTCACGCGCATCGCCGCAGACCTGCTGATTAAGATCGCCGCCTTCGGTCTCGTGTTGATGACGGTCATTGTCGGCTGGCAGGTATTCGGCCGCTATGTCCTCAACTCCACGCCGTCCTGGTCGGAGCAGGCCGCGCTGACACTGATGATCTGGTATGTCGCGCTCGCCGCGGCGGCTGGCGTCCGGCAGGGCTTCCACATCCGCATCGTGGCGCTGGAAGACGCTGTCGCGCCCCCCGTGCGCAAATGGATGCAGGTCGTCTCCAACACCATTGTCGGCCTCTGCGGCGCGGCGATGTTCATCTGGGGCGGCGAGCTTGTCCTGCGCACATGGAGCCATGTCGTCCCCTCGCTCGGCATCCCGCGCGGGCTCACCTATCTCGGCCTGCCGATCTCCGGCGCGCTCATGGCGCTGTTTGCCTTTGAACAGGTTCTCGAACGCCTCGGCTACCGCGCAGAAGACGCCCCGAATGAGGAAACCGCCTGATGGAACTGCTCATTCTCATGGGTGTGCTCGTGCTGCTGCTCGCTATCGGTGTGCCGGTGGCTTACTCCCTGCTCGGCGCTTCGATCGCGACCTTCCTTGCGATGGACATCCCCCTCGTCGTGGTCTTCCAACGCCTCGCTGGAGGGATCAGCGTCTTCTCGCTAATGGCCATTCCCTTCTTTATTTTTGCCGGTGATCTCATGTACCGCTCCGGCATAGCCCAGCGCCTTGTCGAGGTGGCTGAGGCCATGCTGGGGCGCACGCGCGGCGGGCTCGGCCTCGTCAATGTCGGCGCGTCCACCATGTTCGGCGCCGTCTCCGGCTCAGCCATCGCCAGCGCCTCGGCGATGGGTTCGACGCTTATGCCGCTGATGAAACAGAAGGGCTATGGCGCAGACTACGCCGTCAATGTCACAGTCTCGGCTGCCATCGTCGGCCTGCTTATTCCGCCCTCGCACAATATGATCATTTACTCGGCCGCCTCCGGCATCGGCGTGCCGATCGGAGACCTGTTCCTGGCCGGTGTCGTGCCCGGCATCGTCACGGCGGCTATCCTGATGGCGGTCACCTGGCTCATTGCGGTTCGTCGCGGTTATCCCAGCGGGCAGTTTCCCGGCTGGGGCGCCTTCATCCGCGCGATCCTGATCGCGGTTCCGGGCCTGATGGCCGCCGTCATCATCATGGGCGGCATCCTGTCGGGCATCTTCACCGCCACCGAATCTTCCGCTGTCGCTGTCATCTACACGGTTCTCGTCGGCGCCTTCGTTTACCGCTCGCTTGGCTGGTCGCGTTTCATTGATGCCGCCCAGCAATCGGTGAAGGTCACCGCCATGGTGCTCCTCATCATCGGCGCGGCCACCGCCTTCGGCTATGCGCTTGCTGTCCTTGAGGCGCCCGCGCAGCTTGCTGAACTCATCACCTCGATCACGCGCAACCCGCTCGCCATCCTGCTGATCATCAACATCACGCTACTGGTCCTGGGCACATTCATGGACATGTCGCCCCTGATCGTGATCACCACGCCGATCCTGCTGCCGGTGGTGATGGAGGTGGGGGTAGACCCCGTCCATTTCGGTATCATCATGATGCTCAATCTCGGCATCGGCCTCGTAACGCCGCCGGTTGGCTCGGTGCTCTTCGTGGGCTCGGCCGTTGGCGGCATCAAGGTCGAGGATGCTGTCAAGACGATCTGGCCCTTCTATCTGGCGCTCATCGTTTCGCTCCTGCTCATCACCTACATTCCCGCCCTGTCGCTCTCCCTGCCGGGCATGATCAAATAGAGGCCTGCCATGATCCGCCCGCTGACTGGATTGCTTGCGTCATCCTTCCTGATGGCCTGCGCCAGTGCCCCGGCGCCAATGGCCGCCTCAGCGCCCGCCATGGTCGTCGTCGCCGAAGAAGACGTGAAGGTGGAGGAGCCCCCGCCGCATGGCAAGATCGGGATGAGCACGGCCTGGCGCATTTCCGATGCTGTCCCCGTGCGCAGCTTTGAATTCCGCAAGCGCGCGCTCCATCCGGGCAGCGCCATCGGCCTCCACCCGATCAATCATGATGAAATCTACTACGTCCTCTCCGGCGAAGGCGTTGTGCATTCCGATGGCGAAGAGCAGACTCTCACGGAAGGTATGGCGGCCTATCTCTATACCGGCGCAACCGTCGGCATACGGCAGGTCGGCGCAGAACCGCTCGTCCTGATCATCGCTTATCCTCCGGGGAAATGATCATGCTGTCCCGGCGTCTCCTTCTGGCAGCGATCACCGCGGTTGCCGCCACTGCCTGCGCGTCAGCCGCGCCCGTGCCCGTCGAAATACCTGCCGCCATCGAGGCAGACGCTGTGATCCCGCTCTGGCCGGAAGGTCCGCCCGGCGGTGTGCCCGAAGGGCTGCAGGAAAAGATCGTGCATCGCGACAATCCCTTCGGCCTGATGGACCGCGCGGCTCATGATGTCACCGCGCCCAGCCTCTCGATCTTTTATCCCGCCGCGCCTGATGGCTCGGCCATCCTCATCATTCCCGGCGGCGGCTACAAATGGGTCGTGATCGACAAGGAAGGCTTTGAAGGCGCCCGGCGTTTTTCCGGTGAAGGCGCCACGGTTTATGTCCTGCGTTACCGCCTCCCGCATCAGGGCTGGCAGGCGGGGCCGGACGCGCCGCTTCAGGATGCACAGCGCGCCATCCGCCTCATCCGCGCCCGCGCGGCGGAAGACGGGATCGACCCTGCCCGGGTCATGGTCGCAGGATTTTCCGCAGGCGGACATCTCGCTGGTACGCTCGCGATGCAGTTCGACAAGCCCATTTATGCGCCAGTCGACGCTGCAGACGCCTTCTCGGCAAGGCCGGACGCCGCCGCGCTGATCTATCCCGTTGCGACGATGACCGAGCCATTCGCCCATCCCGGCTCCCGGCTCAATATGCTCGGTGAGCAACCCACCCCGGACTCCATAGCTGGCTGGTCGCTGGAATCGATGGCGCGGCCAGATATGCCGCTGGTCTTCCTGATGCACGCCGCGGACGACGCCGCCGTGCCTGTGGAAAACGCGCTGATCCTCTATGATGCGCTCCGCAAGGCAGGCGTACCGGTGGCCCTGCATGTCTATGAGGCGGGCGGCCATGGTTTCGGGCTGCGCGGCATAGACGGCACGCCGCTGCAATCTTGGCCCTCGCTTCTGCGCGAGTGGGGCGCTAACAAGGGCATCTTCCCTAACGTTACCCTCGAAGACTGAGCTGCAGAACATGACCAAGACCCGTATCGAGCCGTCCCTCCCGGCCGCAGGCGAATACTTGCGCCAGCAGGCAGAGCGGATTGGCGAAGACCCGATGACCAATTCGGTCTTCGCCCTCGCCCAGACGCTGTTCCGGAACATCGAGCAGGGCGAAACCAGCCTCGATCAAGTCGCCGGGCTGATCGACGAGGCCCATCTTCTGGTCGTCACCGAGCGCGCAGCCCGGCTTCGGGAGCGCCATGCCGGCGCAAAGCCGGACAAGGTATGGGCGCAGGTCCGGGCACAGCTCGAACGCATCGCCGCAGAGGGGTTGCCCGCCTTTCGCGCCGCTGTAGAGCAGGCTCGCGGCGGCGTCGTGTTCACCGCCCACCCCACCTTTTCGCTCTCCCCGGAACTGCGCGCGGCCATCGCCGCCGAAGCGGTAAAGCCCGGCAAGACAGCCCGCGCGGCCCTGAAGAAAGCCATCGGATCGGACGCCAGAAGCTGGAACAGCTCGATCACGCTCGCCAGCGAGCATGAAGAGGCCCAGGCCGCGCTCCTGAATGCCGCCGAAGCCCAGCGCCAGTTTGCTGCTCTTCTCTTCGATGTCGCCCGCGCCCGCTTTCCGGATGACTGGCAGTCCCTGCGCCCCGTGCTTCCCAGCATCGCCAGCTGGGTGGGATATGACCTTGATGGCCGTACGGACATCCAGTGGTATCATTCCATCACTTTCCGCCTGACGGAAAAGGCAGAGCAGCTTCGCCGCTACCAGGCCCGCGTTCAGGAAATCCTCGACGTCTATCCCGGCGCGCACGGGCTCGCGGCCCTGCTGGAACGTCTCGGCCTCGCGGCCGGCGAAACGGCCCTTCAGGCTGCGATGTTCAGCGGAGACCTTCAGTCGCCGGAACGTCTCGTCGCGGCCGCCAACCGGCTCACTGCAGAAGGCCCCGGCCGCCTGACGGACGCCTCCGAGATCACTGCCGCGCTGGATGCGGCGCTGGCCGCTTCAGCAGATGATGCGGCACTGGCCCGCGAGCTTCTCATCCTGCGCGCGCAGGCCGAAAGTCAGCAGCTGGGCACGGGGCGCATCCACCTGCGCGTCAACGCCGCCCAGATCGCCACGGTTATCAGCCGTGAGCTCAATCTCGATACGGACGAACGCAGCCTCGGCCGTCTTGCACTGGCCGAGCTTTCCCGCCGCGCGGCGACGCCCAAGCCGGTTGACGTGAACTTCGCTGACCTCTTCCTTGAGCAGTCCACCGCCCGCCGCCAGTTCATGATGTGCGCGCAGATCCTCAAGCATATCGATGCCGGATCGCCCATCCGCTTCCTGATCGCCGAGAGCGAGAACCCCGCCACAGTGATGGCTGCGCTCTATCTCGCCCGGCATTACGGCGTGAACGGAAAGCTCGACATTTCGCCTCTGTTTGAAACGCCCGAAGCACTGGAAACCGGCGGGCGCTTCATCGAGCGGCTTCTGGATGAGCCCGAATTTGCCGCCTATGTGCGCCGCCGGGGGCATCTGTCCATCCAGCTCGGCTTTTCCGATTCTGGCCGCTTCATCGGCCAGATTGCAGGCAACATGGCGATAGAGCGCATCCACAACCTCATCCTGCGGGCGCTGGCGCCGCGCGTGCCCGGCGCGGGCCTTCTGATCTTCAACACCCATGGCGAATCAATGGGCCGCGGCGCCTGGCCGGGCAGCTTCGAGCAGCGCTTCGATCACCTGCTCACGCCGTGGACGCGCGCCAATGCCCACACGCTGGGTATACGGATCATCCACGAATCAAGCTTCCAGGGCGGCGATGGATATCTCCATTTCGCAACGCCCGAGCTTGCCGAAACCACGCTCGCTCACTGGTGCGCGCATCTCTTTGCTCCGCCGCCGGGTGGCGCATCGAAAGACCCGTTCTATACGCGTACGGATCTTGTCTGGGATTTCTACCGCGCCCTGCGCGCCTGGCATGAGCGCTTCTTCACCAATCCTGACTATGGCCGGCTCCTGTCGGATTTTGCACCCGGCTTTGTCGTCACCGCCGGCTCGCGGCAGACACGGCGCCCCTCCGGCGCAGCGGGCCCGCGCGCCCTGCGCGCCATCTCCCACAATGCCGAGCTCCAGCAGCTCGGCATCCCGGTCAATACCGCCTCGGGCATCGGCTCGTCCCTGCAGCGCGAAACCGACCGCCTCGTCGATCTTGTCAACACCAGCCCCCGCATGCGCAGCCTTGTCCAGCTCGCCTGGCGCGCGCGCCTGTTGACCAGCCTGCCGGTGCTGCGCGGCTATGCCTCGATCTACAATCCCGACGTCTGGATCGCCCATGCCCGCGCGGCGGGCTCGGAGCAGGCGTCAGCCTATCGCGGCGTCTATTACGCACTGCGCGATGGAGAAACCGCCCTGTCGGTCAATCGCACGGCCAACCTCCTCTCGGTCGATCTAGACCGGTTCGACGGCCTGCTCGCCCGCCTCGATGAAGCGCCCTCGACCGCCTCCCGCCATGAAGACCGCATCCATCTGCATGTCATTCACGGCGTCCGCCAGGCGTTGATGATGCATGCCTTCGCCCTTGCCGGGCGCCTGCCGCGCATTTCCGAGCGCCACGACACCAGCCTGCGCGACATCATCCGCCTCGTCACCGGCCTGCGCATCGCCGAATGCGTCGAGCTTCTGCGCCGCATCTTCCCCGCGTCCCAGGATCGGATGACGCTCCTGTCTGCGCTCGAAGAGACAGGCGAGGCGGAGACTGGGCCGGGCCAGTATGGCTATGACCATATCCATGAGGAGGTGATCGCCCCGCTCGACAGAATCGACCAGCTGCTTCACCGGATCAGCCTGGCCCTCAACCATCCCCATGACGCGTATGGCTGAGCCCTTCGAGGCAGGCCTGCGCGAGACCACTCTCCACCCCCGCAATCCTGCAGAACGTCCTGCAGGCAGCAAAGTCCGGCAGACGGACTCTCAACCCTAGGTCTTTGGTCATCGCTGACTAAATCAATTGCAGGGCGATTGGCGGCGCGCTATCGGCTGAGTCTATTTTCAGTATCAGGAAATCGCTAAGGTACGGTGCATGAACACTGAACGGCTCGACTGGGACACGTTGCGCGTCTTCCGCGTTGTGGCAGAGCTCAGCAGCATGAGCGGCGCCGCCGCCCGCCTTGGCGAATCCCCGCCGACCATCAGCCGCAAGATCGACGACCTTGAAGCCTCGCTTGGCGCCCAGCTGTTCATCCGCTCCACCCGCGGCGTCGAGCTAACCGAAGCAGGCAAGGTCGTGCTTCGCCATGCCCACCAGATGGCAGAAGCCGCCAACACCCTGCGGGATGAGGCTGGCGCCCAGCGCGCGCCGGTGGAAGGCCGCATCGTAATTGCGACCGGTGACGGGATCGGCCCTTACTGGCTCGCCGCCCGCCTGCACGAATTCCAGAACAAGCATCCGCGCATCCAGATCCGAATGACGGTCAACGACGAGGCGGCCGATGTGACCAATGGTGACGCGGACATCGCCATCCATTTCGTTGAACCAAAGAGCCATGAACTTCTCGCCCACAGGCTGGGCGTGCAGCACTATATCGGCTTTGCCGCAAAGGATTACTTCCGCGAGCGCAAACCACCGGAAAGTCTCTTCGAATACTACAAGTATCGCTGCCTGATGCACTCTGCCTATGTGAACCAGGTGGAACGCTGGGCGCCGAAAGTGTCCGAACTGAAACGGATGATCGACTACGCCTTCATCTCCAATTCCGGCACGGCGCTGATCCAGTCCTGCGCAGCAGGCGGCGGCGTTGCCATTCTTCCGTCCTTCGTCGCGGCCGTGGATGACCGGATCATTCCGCTGGATCTTCCGGAAATCGCTCCGATCCAGTTCTGGATCGTCTACACGGAGCGTTTCCGGCGGCGGCCAGAAGGTCAGCCCTTTGTCGATTGGATCCGCAAACGGTTCGAGCAGGACGACGCCATGTGGTTCCATGAGGAATTCGTGCATCCGCGCGATATCTTCTCGAATGTTCGGAAGTTCCCCAATGTGCCGGTCTCCCGGCGCGAATCCTGATTGTCGCGCCTGCTGCGCGCGGCATTGCGTGAGGGCGAAGTGCCGTCCTATGATCGGAAAGTCCGGTTGACAGGCCGCGGCGTAGCCTGAGGGGGATACCATCGACACCAATGACAGGCGCCCGGCCACGATCATCGACGTAGCCCGCGAAGCCGGCGTTTCCTTCAAGACAGTCAGCCGCGTGCTGAACGGAGAGCCGAATGTGCGCGCCGAAACCCGTCAGCGTGTCATGGAGGCTGTGGCCCGCCTCGGTTACCGCGCCAACCAGCATGCCCGCAGCCTGCGCGCCGGGCAGAGCCGCCTGATCGGCGTTTTCTATTCAAACCCGTCCCGCAACTATATCGGCGAAATCCAGATCGGCGCGCTCCAGCGCGGCAATGCCGAAGGGTTCTCCATCGCGTTTGAGCATCTTCAGGAAGGCCCGGAAGGGTCGGTTCTCCCGCGCGGCGGCGCCGCGCTCGCCGGGGTGGTCCTCACTCCGCCACTCACCGAAGACCGCGCCCTGATCGAGCGCCTGATCGAAGCCGACACACCCTTCGTCCGCCTCTCGCACACCGAAGCCGAAGGCGAGGTTGGCCACATCACCATGGATGACGAGGCGGCTGCGCGCGAGCTGATGGAGCATCTCTTCATGCTGGGTCATCGCCGTATCGGTTTCATCGCCGGCACCCAGAGCCATCCCCAGGCGCAGCTGCGCGAGGCAGGCTACCGCGCCAGCCTCGCCGCTGCAGGCATCCCGGTCGACGAGGCCCTGATTGCGCGCGGCACATTTGAATTTGAATCCGGCCTGCGCGCCGCCGCCGATCTGCTCGCGCGCACGCCCCGGCCGACGGCAATCTTTGCCAGCAATGACGACATGGCCGCCGCCGTGCTGGCCGTCGCCTTCCGGTCCGGCTTGCGGGTGCCCGAGCAGCTCTCGGTCACCGGTTTTGACGACACGCCGCTCGCCTCGGTTGTCTATCCTGCGCTGACTACAATCTACCAGCCGAGCCGCGAAATGGCCTCGGTTGCGGTCGGCATGCTGCTCGAAAAGCGCAGCAGCGATGCCCCGGGCAAGGCCTGCCTGCCATACCGCCTCGTGGTGCGTGAAACCACCGCGCCGCCGGAGGCCTGAGCCCCCGTTCCCTGCGCCCCGGCTTTGGTGTAAGCGCCCTCTTCATGACCAAGCCCATCAGCCAGATCGCGCCCCTCCCGCACATCGCTGCCACCAAGCCCTATGTTCCGGGCGGCAAGCTGCATGGCGCCAAGGGGCCGGTTGCGATGCTGGCTTCCAATGAAAACCCGTTCGGGCCAAGCCCGAAAGCGGTCGAAGCCGCCCGCGCCGCCGCTGCCGATGTCCACGTCTATCCCGATCCCGATTATGGCCAGCTGCGCGCCGCCATCGCCGCCGCCAAGGGCATTGCGGACGCCTCCCGCGTCGTCACCTCGGCGGGCTCGGACGAGATCATTCACCTCCTCACCCAATGCTATGCCGGCCCCGGCGACGAAGTGGTGTTCACCGAACACGCCTTCTCGATGTACCGCGTCTCGGCCGGCGCGCATGGCGCCACCTCGATCGTCGCGCCGGAAACGGAGATGACTGCTGGCGTCAACGCCATCCTCGGCGCTGTCAGCCCGCGCACGAAGCTCCTCTTCCTCGCCAATCCCAACAATCCGACGGGCACGATGCTGACGGTGGATGAGCTGCGGACGCTGCAGGACGCACTCCCGCCGCAGGTCCTCTTCGTGGTGGACGGCGCCTATTCGGAATATCTCGGCCCCGACTACGAAGCGCAGCTGCGCGACCTCGTCGATCGCCGCGACAACACCGTGATGATGCGCACCTTCTCCAAGATCTATGGCCTCGCCGCGATGCGCCTTGGCTGGGCCTACATGCCCGCCGCCATCGCCGCGATCTACCAGCGTATCCGCGGGCCCTTCAATGTCAGCAGCATCGCGGCGGCCGCCGGTATCGCCTGCGTGGGGGATGAGGACTTCCTCAAGATGTCCCGGGACCACAACGCCAAATGGCGCGCCATCATGACGGACGCCCTCAATGCCATGGACCTGCCGACGCCGCGCTCGCACGCCAATTTCATCGTCACCGAATTCGGCACCGCAGACCGCGCCGCCGCCGCCAACCAGCACCTCAAGGATCACGACATCCTCGTGCGCGCGATCAGCGGCTACGGCTTGCCCACAAAGCTGCGCATCTCAATCGGCAGCGAAGCGGACAATCAGCGCTTCCTCGACGCCATGAAAGCCTTCACCGCGTCACGCTGATATTGTCGATCAGCCGCGTCTTGCCGATCCACGCCGCCGCCAGCAGGCGTGCCACGGTGCCTTCTTTCAAAGGTTCGTCCAGGGGCAGGGCCTGCAGCGTCGCCGGGTCCACGAGCGTGACATAATCCAGCTTCCGGAATCCGGCAGTCAGGATATGTCCCTCTGCTTCATTCAGCGCCTCGGAGGGCAGGGTGCCGAGTGACATCCGGACCGAGGCCCGGTGCATCGCCGCAAAGATCGCGCCGGCCGCGCGGCGTTCCTCCGGGGAAAGATAAAGATTGCGGGAGGACTGGGCGAGCCCGTCCGCGTCCCGCTTCGTTTCTCCGCCGATGATCTCGATCGGGAAGCCCAGATCCCGCACCATCCGGCGGATCACCTGCAGCTGCTGGTAATCCTTCTCCCCGAACACGGCCACGTCCGGCTGCGCATGCAGGAAGAGGCGGGCCACCACCGTCGCCACCCCATAGAAGAAGTGCGGCCGGTAGATCCCGTCGAGCAGGTCCGACAGCGATTCGACGCGGACATTCGTAACCGATCCTTCGGGATACATTTCTGCAACACTGGGCAGATAAACCGCGTCACAGTTCACGCTCGCCAGCTTGGCAATGTCTTCGGCTTCGCGGCGCGGATAGGTGTCAAAATCCTCGCCGGGAGCGAACTGCGCCGGGTTGACGAAAATGCTCGCCACTGTGCGCGTCACCTTTTCCTGAGCTTTTTCAATGAGGGAGAGGTGCCCCTCATGCAGGGCCCCCATCGTGGGTACGAAACCCACGGTTTCACCGGCCTGTTTCCAGGCCCGCACCCGCGCCTGCAGTTCGTTTCGGGTACGGATTATTTCGACCCGGTTTTCTGTCGTGGAATTCACTTTTCAGATGCCCTGCTTCGAGATGAAGTTAATGTGTTGTTAACCCAGACGGGGGAATTTTACAGTCATGACCCAGCGCATCGTAACCACTCTCCGCTCGCTTGCACTTCTCAGTGCTGTTTCGCTTGGCCTGCGCAAGGCGAACATCGAGGAAAGGCACCCCGAACCCATCCTCGGCGCCCTGCGTCCGGATGAGGAAAACGATAGCTGGCTGTTCGACCGGTCCGAGACCAATCTTTCCTCCGGTGCCTACATGCTGGAGCAGGAATATTCCCGCGTGTCCGGCGCTCTTTCGGCGCTTCGCGGCGTCCTGTCCAGCCTTGCCCGCGTTCCCGAAGCCGGCGAGATGGCCTATGCCGCGCCCTACGACGCGCCCCTGGCCACCGATCCGATGCTCTTCGACGAGGAGCGCGCGCTCATCCCGGTTCTCACCAACGTGGTTCCCTTCGAGGACGACGATCTCTTTGTCGAACATACCTTCGCTCTGCCGCGGGCCGGTGCCGGCCATCATCACGCGCAGTCTGTCGAAGCCCTGCAGCGTGTCGCCTGACCTACGCCGGAATAGTTTGACCGAAGGCTTGCTGCCGGAGGAGTTGTGGAGTTCCTTGGATGCCCGCTGACGGCGTCGCTCATCTCAGCCGCGTTCCGGGTGCGGGCCTAGAGGCTCCTGCGCGGGACGCGCGCGTCATTGTCATTGGCAATGAGAAGGGCGGGGCTGGCAAGTCCACCGTCTCCATCCACCTGTCCGTCGCTCTCCTGCGCACCGGCAAGAAGGTCGGCGTCATCGACCTCGACGTCCGCCAGCGCTCGCTCACCCGCTATCTCGAAAACCGCGTCCGCTGGGCCCAGAATACCGGCGCCACTCTCGTCATGCCGGAAATCGTCCGCGTCGAGGCCAGCCAGGAGCGCGACCTTGACCGTGCCGAGGCGGAGGAAAGCGAACGCTTCCAGGCCGGCCTCGCCCGCCTGAAACAGACCTGCGACTTCATACTTATCGACGCCCCCGGCGGCGACACCTTCCTCTCCCGTACCGCCCATCGCAGCGCCGACACCCTCATCACCCCCCTCAATGACAGCTTCGTCGATTTCGACCTTCTGGGCGACGTGAACCCCCAGACCCTCGAAGTCCTGCGCCCCAGCTTCTATTCCGAAATGGTCTGGGACTGCCGCAAGAAGAAAGCCCAGACGAGCCGCCGCCCGATTGACTGGGTGGTGATGCGCAACCGCATGTCGCCCCTGGCCGCCCGCAACAAGGAACGCGTCGGCGGCGCGCTGGAAAACCTCTCCAAGCGCATCGGCTTCCGGCTTGCGCCGGGCCTCTCCGAGCGCGTCATCTACCGTGAGCTGTTCCCGGCTGGCCTCACCCTCCTGGACCTCACCGAAGCTGGCTCCAACGTCGCCTTCACGATGAGCCACAAGGCCGCCCGCCAGGAACTGCGCGATCTCGTCATCGTCCTCCAGCTCCCCGAACTCGCCGGCGCCAGCATCGACTTCTGACCGCCCCCGCGTCAGCCTTGCCAGCTTTCCACAGCTGGCTTACCCAAATCCCCGAAACAGACCTGCCCATGAAGGCAGGCCACATCCTTTTGGGGGAAACCAATGAGCCAGACCGAAATCCACGGCACCGTGGAGCCGCGCTTTGCCGCCGTCCGCGACGCCTTCGCGCAGAACTTCACCAATGGCGGCGAAAACGGCGCCGCCTTCTGCATGACACTGGAGGGCAAGCCCGTCGTCGACATCTGGGGTGGCTATGCCGACGAAGCGCAGACCAGGCCCTGGCAGCAGGACACCATCGTC
>SXGS01448669.1_pt1 | contig 14816 bp, 13 predicted proteins | sample 3174681 | NCBI WGS metagenome assembly SXGS01 (sample SAMN11356861, study PRJNA531348) | freshwater metagenome | isolation source: freshwater sample F1-80 | place: China: Fuxian Lake, Yuxi | collected 2017-12-25
CACCGAGCCGCAGTGCCTTGGCGTCGGCGATCACCTTGCGCAGGTCTGCCACCCCGCTCAGCACTGCCGAGAGCTGCACAAAGTCGAGCCCCGCCTCCTTGGCGACCAGCCGCGCGATCGTGGTTTTGCCGACGCCCGGCGGCCCCCACAAGATCATCGAATGCGGTGTGCCCGTTTCAAACGCAATCCGCAGTGGCTTACCCGGCCCCAGCAGATGTGCCTGGCCAATCACTTCGTCCAGATGCTGCGGGCGCATTCGTTCGGCGAGTGGAATTCGCCCGGTGGTTATTTCGTCTCGGGTCACGGCAGAATCACGGAAACCGTTGGTAGACAAGGGTTTCCAGCGATATGTCGAAACTACTTGTCGTCACTGAGAACATCCGCGCCCTTGGGTACGACGAAGCGAAACGTCTCGGCACGCGACGCCGGATTACGCTCGAACCGGGCAAAGGTCAGGATTGAGGTTTGGCCGAAGGTATCGACCAACTCCATTTTCACCACCTGTGTGCTGCCGGCCTCACGTTTCAAGCCCAACCGCACCACCTCAAAGGTGGTGTCCTTGGCGCGCGGCCGCGCCTCCAGCCACTCCAGCCCTTCCTTGGCTGCGAGTTCGCCAAAGGTGAAGTTTTTGTCCAGATCGTCATTGCCCGCCAGAATGGCCGCCGGACTTTGTCCCAACGCCCCACCCAGACGACGTATGGTGACCTGATTCAAGTCCTTGTCGTGGATCCAGACCTTTTCACCGTCACCAAGGATCAATTGCTCGTAGGGCTTTTCATACAGCCACGAAAACTTTCCCGGCCGTTCAAACTGGAATACACCGGTTGCCTGATTGGAGGTCTTGCCAGCGCGATTGACGATCACTTGCGTGAAGGTAGTTTTGCCCGATCGCGTGGTCTTGACGAAATCCCGCAATGCATCGAGAGCACTCGCGTGTACGCCGCCAGAAAGAAAAAGGCCGCCCAGCAGGCAACCCACCGCCCATAGCCGCTTCATTGCTCCGCCCGATTCGGCGCGAGGATGTCGCGATTGCCGTTGCCCTGCATGGATGACACCAGCCCCGCTTTCTCCATCGCTTCCAGCAGGCGGGCAGCCCGGTTGTAGCCGATCCGCAAATGCCGCTGCACCAGCGAGATCGAAGCACGCTTGTTCTTCAAGACAATCTCCACCGCCAGGTCATATAAGGCGTCACTTTCAGGATCCCCACCATCGACCGCGCCGGCGCCAGCCTCCTCGCCGTCGAGGACGCCCCCTTCAAGGATGCCTTCGATGTAGTTCGGGGATCCAAGGAATTTCAGGTAGTCCACCACCTTGTGCACTTCGTCATCGGCAACAAAGGCGCCGTGGACGCGTTGCGGCAAACCGGTCCCTGGAGGCAGGTAGAGCATGTCGCCCTGCCCCAGCAAGGACTCGGCACCCATTTGGTCGAGGATCGTGCGTGAATCGATCTTGCTGGATACCTGGAACGATACCAGTGTCGGGATGTTCGCCTTGATCAGCCCCGTAATCACATCCACGCTGGGACGTTGCGTCGCCAGGATCAGGTGAATGCCGGAGGCACGCGCCTTCTGCGCCAGGCGCGCAATCAGTTCCTCGATCTTCTTCCCGGCAACCATCATCAGATCTGCCAATTCATCGATGATGACGACAATCAGTGGCAGATTCTCGAGCGGCTCCGGCGCATCGGGTGTCAGGCTGAACGGATTGGTCAAGGGTTTGCCGATTTTCTGTGCCTCGGCGACCTTTACGTTGAACCCGGCGAGGTTGCGCACACCTTGCGAGCTCATCAGCTTGTAGCGCCGTTCCATCTCCGCCACACACCAGTTGAGCGCATTGGCGGCCTGGCGCATGTCGGTGACCACCGGTGCCAGCAAGTGTGGAATGTCCGCATAGACCGACATTTCGAGCATCTTGGGGTCGATCAAAATCAGCCGCACGTCCTTCGCTTCCGCCTTGTAAAGCAGAGAGAGGATCATCGCATTGATGGCGACAGACTTGCCGGCGCCTGTGGTACCTGCGACCAGAAGGTGCGGCATTTTTGCCAGATCGGCAATCACTGGCTTGCCGGCAATATCTTTGCCCATCGCGATGGTCAGTGCCGAAGCATTGTCGTTGTAGACCTGCGATCCGAGGATCTCGGACAAGCGCACAATCTGCCGTTTCGGATTGGGCAGCTCCAATCCCATCAGGCTCTTGCCCGGAATGGTCTCGACCACGCGAACGGAAACCAGCGACAGCGCACGGGCCAGGTCTTTGGCGAGGTTGACAATCTGGCTGCCCTTGACCCCGATCGCAGGTTCGATCTCGTAGCGTGTGATGACGGGGCCAGGATAGGCGGCCTTGACTTCCGCCTGCACGCCAAAATCCTTGAGCTTCTTTTCGATCAGGCGTGACGTGAACTCCACCGTTTCCGGGCTCACCGTCTCAATGTTCGCGGATGGTGCATCCAGGATGTGCAAAGGCGGCAAGCCGGTATCCGGCAAGTCCGAAAAGAGCGGCGTCTGCTTCTCGCGCTCGGCACGGGGAGACTGCGGCACTTCCACCACCGGCGGTTCGATGCGAATCGGCGAGTGCTCCTCAAAAATCTCGCGCCGCTCTTCCACCACCTGCTGCTCCCGCACTTCCTGTGCGATCTCGCCGACCTGCCGATCTTCGCGTTCTTCCATCTTGCGCCGAAACAGGCTGTAGCCGGATTCGATCACCCCTCCGACCTTCTCGGCTGCCGTGAGCCAGGAAATCCCGGTGAACAAGGAAAGGCCGATAGCACAACCCAGCAGCAACAGCAGCGTGGCACCCGTAAATCCAACATAGGTGTCCGACAAACGTCCAAGCACATCCCCCAGCATGCCCCCGGGTGCCAGCGGCAATTGCAGTTTGATGCTGTAAAGGCGCAGCGCTTCCAGACTGCAGCTCGACAGCAGCAACAGCACGAAGCCCCCCAGCATAGCAGCGAGCGAGCGCCGGTCCAGCAATGTGGCGCCGGAGGCTTCAGCCCCACCCAGCCGCTTGTAACCGGCAACCAGAAGATAGAGCAGCAGCCCAACCCACCACCAGGCTGAAAACCCGAAAAGATAGAGCAGCGTATCCGCCGTGAGCGCGCCGATGCGGCCACCAGCGTTGGACGTGACGGCTCCGGTGGCACTATGGGACCACGCCGGATCGGCCCGCTGGTAGGTCGCGAGAATCAGTACCGTATACACCAGCAGGCCTGCCAACATGAACCAGCGCGCTTCGCGTAGCAAACGGCTCAAGCGCGACCATGTCACCGGAGGTGGGGCATCGTTTGCTTGGTAGGCAGCCATGCAAGAATTATAGGGCCGCACCAACAAAAAAGCCTCCGCAACGCGGAGGCTTTGGGATCAGATTCGCAAGCTTAGTTGACGACGCACTGGGCAGCCGCGCCCAGGCGGCAGAACGGGGGAAACGCGGACTACAGGTGGGCGGAGAGGCGTTCGCGCAAGATGATGGAGCCGTCGTCGCGGGTTTCGATGTAGCCCCCGACTTCCAGGCCCTTCATGACGCGGCTGACCATTTCGCGCGAGGCACCGATCATCTTGGCGATGTCCTGCCGCGGCAGCTTACCCTTGACGACCTTGTGGCCGTCGATCACTTCGGAATTTTCGATCAGCACCCGCGCCACCCGCCCGTACACATCCAGCAAGGCCAGGCTTTCGATCTTGCGATCTGCTTCACGCAGGCGTTTGACGAGGCCGCGCATGATCACCATGGCGAGATCAAAATTGTCCTTGAAAATGGCCTTGAAATCGTCCTTGGTGATGACAATGAATTCGCATGCTTCCGTGGTGAGCACGGAGGCGGAGCGCGGCTCCTCATCCATTAAACCCATTTCACCGAAGAAATCGCCTGGCCCCAGGCTGGCAAGAATGACTTCCTTGCCTTCATCGTCCGACATTTGCACCCGCGTGCGGCCGGTGAGGATGATGTAGAGCGAGTCGGTCGGGTCCCCGGCCTGCAAGACGGTGCGGTTGCGTGGTACTGCGCGACGCGTCATCACCCCTGCCAGGGCATTGAGTTCAGGTTCGTCGAGCACCGCAAACAGCGGCACGTTGCGCAGCATTCCGAGGTGAACTTGGGTCAAGGCCATAGTCGGAGAGTTGGGCAAGAAATCAGGATTCGCGGCTAAAAAAGATAGACCAACGCGCCATGCATCCGAAAATTGCGCGCTACAGTCGTTACCAAAGGCTGGGCATTTCCAGTGGCGGTCGGCTTGTTGGTCCAGGCCGCATCAAGGCGGATGCTCAAATTGTTGCCCTTGGTCAACCGAATCCCGAAACCTTGCGAACTTGCGAAAGATTGCTGCACTTCAGTGGCCAGAGGGCCGATGCGGTACAAGCGCCCGACGTCGTGAAAGGCCATCAGGCGGAGTTTGACATCACTCTCGATCTTGAATTTGGACAGAAGCTCCGGGGTGTACGCCTCAAAGTTGCCATACATGCCCCAGTCATTTGAGAACTGCCTTTCAGTAAAACCACGAATACTCTGCGACCCACCCAAACCAAACTGCTCAGCCGCAATCAGCCGATCGTTGGTAATCTGGCCCACAATGTTGGCACGCACCTGCCAATCGTTCGCAAAAGCCCAATAGTGGGTAAACCCGTAGCGCCAGATGCGGTAGTTGGGCCGTCCGCCCTCACGCGCACCAATTCCGGTTGGAGAGGTGCCGGCGTTCCATTGCCCGCTGCCGCCATTCCCGCCTCCCGGGGTATTCTGGTTGTAGGTCAAGTAAAAGTTGGTTTCGGCATTCTGCCCGCGATAGGAACCGGAATAGGTCAGGCTGATCGGCTTGACGGTGATGTTGGGGATAATGCCGGTGCCGCCGCCGATGGGCACGACACTGTTTTCGTAGGCGCGAAAATCCCACGCGTAGATCAGCCGGTGGTCGAAATCCCCAATGCGGGGCAAGTTCTGTGTGTAGCGGATACCGAAGACCGAACCGCGACCGGAAACATTAAAGATATTCTGGACCGCGCCCGAATTCACATTCGAGTAACCAACAGAAAAATCGAGTGAGTCTCCGAGCGAATACAGTGGCACGCGATAGGACAAACCGAGGATCAGCACGTTCTTCGAGCCGAACTGCAAACTGCTATTCTCTTCAGGCGAGGTAATCACCTGTGCGGCAAGCACGTGGTCAAGCCCAAGAAAATTGGCGTCCGTTACACCAAGGCCGTAGCGAAACGTGCCTGTTCTCGCAGTACCGCCCTGACCGGTGTTGTCGAACGAAAAATTGTATTTGATCGGCTTGTCTTCCGTCACCTTCACAACGGCATCAACCTCGCCTTCGTTGCTGCCGGCACGCAGCAACACCGTTGTGGCCTTGCCCGGGTTCTCGTTGGCCAGGCGCAAGCTGGAGGCGATTCGGTTGTTGTTCGGTGCCTCGCCCAATTTGAAGCCGGGTAGGCTGGCGAGGATATTGGCCTCAGAGTAAAGGTTGTTTCCTTCCACCACGATCTTGGCGATTTTCGCTTCGATCACCTTGAACTTGACAGTGCCCTGGTCCAACTCCTGTTCCGGCAACAGCACCTGGACCGAACCAAAACCTTCGGCAATAAACTGTTTCTCGACGGCTTCCAGAGCAAGCTGGACGGTGCTGAAGTCCCTGCCCTTTCCGGCGAACGGCGCCAGAATCCTGTCAAAGGTTGCCTTTGTAATCAGGGTGGAACCCTCGACTTCGAAGGCGCGAATCTCGAACTTCGGCCCGCCGGTATCGGCTGGGGCAGGCGCTTTCGGCGCGGGCGATACCGGCACTTGGGGGGTGGGTGGAACGGCGGGGACGTTCGCTCCACCCGCACCTGGCGCCTGAGCCACCACGATTGGCTTTTCCCGGACTTGCGCAGATACCTTTGAGGGCACTGCCACCGGTACCACTACGTCGATCGCGGTCTCGCGCGGCGCAACAGCCGGGGCGGATGGCGCCAGTGCCATCTGCAGCACTAGAGGAATATCTGCCTTGAGCATCGGCGTCACCGCGGTCGATTCCCGCGCCGTCGACACAGCGCGAGTCGTCTGACCGCCGCTCCCAGCCAACAGGGACGAGCTGGAAACTTGTCGCTCTTCTGCCGGTTCAGGCCCTACGTTGCCGTAAAGGCGCCCCGATTCCTGCGCGCCGCCCACCGTCGAAACTGAAAGCGATGCGAGCACCAGAAGGCGGGTGCGAAAAGGTACCGGCGACGCCTTCGCGAAACGCAAGTTGAGCGGCAGGTTGCCGGACTTGCATTTCGCCGCTGACCGCCGCATCTGTAGATTCACCCGCGGTGACCCTTGTGCAATCGCATCGGTGGAGAACAAAATTGCCTGTGGGATAATGTTTCTCGCTTCTTCATCCCATTTGCGGCACGTGCAACAAAACAACGCGCAACCCTAGCCTGGCAAGGTCGGACATTCCCACAACTGGTGCATGCCGAACAGCTACTCAGGGTAACGCCGTCGCGATTATATCGTGAAATATGTCACATCTCCTTTTTCCATCACGCTGATTATTAATGACTTCTTCATCTGCAACCCACGCCCGTGTCCTCATTCTGGGTTCTGGCCCGGCGGGCTATTCGGCCGCCGTTTACGCGGCCCGCGCCAACCTCAAACCAGTCCTGATTACCGGCATTGAGCAAGGCGGACAGCTCATAACCACCACCGATGTGGACAATTGGCCTGCCGATGCCATGGGTGTGCAGGGGCCGGAGCTGATGGAACGCTTTCGCCAGCACGCCGAGCGCTTTGGCACCCAGATGATTTTTGACCAGATTCACACGGTCAAGCTCGGTGCGCAGCCCTTCACGCTCGTCGGTGATTCAGGCACCTACACCTGCGATGCCTTGATCATTGCCACCGGCGCATCGGCCATGTACCTGGGCCTGCCTTCCGAAGAAAAGTTCATGGGTCGCGGGGTCTCCGGTTGCGCCACCTGCGACGGTTTTTTCTACAAGCAGCAGGACGTGTGTGTGGTCGGCGGCGGCAACACGGCGGTGGAGGAAGCACTGTATCTATCCAACATCGCCCGCAAGGTCACGGTGATCCATCGCCGCGACAAGTTTCGCGCCGAAGCGATCCTGATCGACAAGCTGATGGCCAAGGCGGCTGAAGGCAAGGTCGAGCTGGCCTGGAATCACACGCTCGATGAAGTACTGGGTGATGATTCCGGCGTGACCGGCGTGCGCATCAAGCCCACCGCCGGCGGTACAACGCGTGACATCGCCTTGTCGGGATGCTTTATCGCGATTGGCCACAAACCGAACACCTCCATCTTTGCGGGTCAGCTCGAGATGGACGCGACCGGCTATATCAAGACCCAAATGGGCCGCGAGGGCATGGCTACCCAAACCAGCATTCCAGGCGTGTTTGCGGCCGGTGACGTGCAGGATCACGTGTACCGCCAGGCGGTCACCAGCGCCGGCACCGGCTGCATGGCGGCGCTGGATGCCCAGCGCCACCTCGAATCCGGGCAGGCCTAGCAGTACTACATTCATGGGGCAGACCCGCGTCGTCCTGCGAGGCCATCCGAAATGACGCCTGACGCGCGCATGGCATTGGAGCGCCTCGGCAAGGATATGGCGCAGCAACGCAAGGAGGCCGAAGCGCTAGCCGCCCGTGAAAAGCTGCGCTGCGCGGCGGCGGAACGCGAAGCTGCGCTGTTCCGGCAAGCTGTGCAGGATGCCGCGCCATTACGTGCCCCAAAGCGGGTGGAGCGCCCCGCTCCTCGGCCCATCGCTCTGCCTCCTTCCCAACGCAATGCGCAGAACCCGCCGGAAGATACGCCATCCGCGACTGCGGCTGCAGGGGTTATCGCAACGAAGTTGAGTTCCCTCCTCTCGGACCGCGTTGTCGATGAAGTGCATGTCGATGTGGATGAGGAACTCTCCTACCTACGTGCCGGCTTTGCCCCCAATACCCTCAAGAAACTGCGCCGTGGCGATTGGCCGATTCAGGATCATCTTGATCTACATGGGCAGACGCGTGATGAAGCGCGTGAAGCCGTCGCCCGCTTTCTGGCTGATGCCGTCAAGCGCGGTCTGCGGTGCGTGCGCATCGTGCATGGCAAGGGCTTGGGATCCAGCCAGCGTGTGCCGGTGCTGAAATCCCGGGTGCATCATTGGTTGAGGCAAAGCGAAGCCGTGCTCGGATTTGTCCAGGCCGGCGCTAACCAAGGGGGCGCCGGTGCAGTGTTGGTGCTGCTGGCGGGGCAGGCACCATGAATGGCACGCGCTGGTTCCTCGCGGCCTGCCTGACGCTGTGCGGCCACGCGGCCCTTGCCAACGATGCGATCACGAGCGCACTTAACCGCCTGCGCACCACAGGTGTCTGCGGACCCGCGACCGGTGCGCTTCAACCAAGTGCCCAGTTAAGCCAGGCCGCATCGAGCTTGGCGCAGCAGGCGGGAGGGGTGGGTCGCCCCTTGGATGAAACACTGCGCCAGGCAGGCTATCGCGCCACCCGATCGATGTTCTTCTCGATCAGCGGCGCCCAGCAGCCCGAGGCGATGTCACGCGCCGTCGAGGCGCGCTTCTGCAAGGAGCTGAATCAGGCGGAATGGGCGGAGATTGGCTCCCACCAACGGTTTTCAGGCGTGCAGTCGCAATGGTGGATCGTCCTCGCCACGCCATTTGGAGCACCCGCTGCGGCCGATGCGGAAATTGTTGGCCAGCGCGTATTGGCCCTGACTAACCAGGCGCGCGCCAGCGCCCGCATGTGCGGCACGCAATCCTTTCCCGCGGCCGGCCCGCTGCGCTGGAGCGGTCAACTGGCTGTGATCGGCGGTGCCCACGCTGCCGACATGGCAACGCACAGCTACTTTAGCCATGATGGACGCGACGGCAGCAAGCCCGCCGAACGCGCCACTCGCGGCGGCTACGCGTGGCGCTCGGTGGGTGAAAACATCGCCGCCGGGCAAGCCACGGCTGGGGCGGTGGTGCAGGGCTGGATCGACAGCCCGCCCCACTGCGCCAACTTGATGGGCGTGCAGTTCACCGAAATGGGTGTTGCCTATTCTGTCAATCTGACCAGCAAGCTGGGGGTCTATTGGACCCAGATGTTCGGTACCCCGCGCTAACCCGGCGCCAACGTATGTGGATGGAGTCAATCCGACATGAGCAACCCTACCCGCCGCGCCCTACTTGGCGCCGCCTTGTCCCTCCAGGTGTACCTGGCCGCCGGCCAAGCCGGCAACGCGATCGCCCAGAGCCAGAATTTCGACACGCTGCCAAACAAGGAGATGGACGCGCCCTTCGTCACCACACCGCAAAATGTTGTGGACGCGATGCTCGAGTTGGCAGGTGTTCGTGCCGGCGATCAGCTCATTGATCTGGGCTCAGGCGACGGGCGTATCGTGATTACCGCTGCCAAGCGCTGGGGCGTGCCCGGCCTGGGGGTGGAAATTGATCCACGCCTGGTAGAGCGGGCCCGCACGAGCGCGGCCAGCGAAGGGGTCGCCGGCAAGGCGCGCTTCGCGATTGCCGATCTTTTCACCACGGACCTGTCTGGGGCGTCGGTCATCACCATGTACCTGCTGCCCGACGTCAATGAAGCGCTGAAACCGCGTTTGCAAAAGCTCAAGCCGGGGACCCGCATCGTGTCCCACGATTGGCACATGGGCGACTGGAAACCGGACCGGCAGATCACCGTCGCCGCGCCTGAGAAAAAAATCGGCATCGAGAAATCTAGCAAGGTCTACCTGTGGACCGTGCGCTAGGCAACAGGCGAGCGCTGCCCCCCGCCGGGGGTAAAGCCGGAGAACTATTGCTTGGAGACGCCGCTGCGGTTTTTTGCCTGACGCGCAGCCTTGGCCTTGGCAACGTCTTCGTGCTCTTTCTTCTTGTCCAGGCCGAGCAAGGGCGTCAGCACTTCCCAAATGAAGACAACGATGATGAACGGTACCGCAATCCACCACCACGACAGTTTGGAGACGGGTGCAATTTCGGCGTATTTCAGGCCAGCTGCCACCAGGCCAACCAACAGTATCCAGACTGACATTGTGTTCCCCCATGTTCTGCATGCCGCTCACGCAGCCCGCCTTCTTTGACTGCGCTCACGCGGACCAGCTTCTTCGATTGTAGCCAATCTCCCCCAACGGGACGCGAACTTCGCTATTTGTGCCCATGCGCCCAGGTGCGCAAGGTCAACCATGCCCGGCACGGCCACGTTGCTGGTCGGTAGACTACAATCCGCTCGCCGATTTTTCATCTCGCTTTGTCATGCCAGTTTTTCGTTCCGCTTTTTCGTTCGCAATACCGATAGTCACTACCTAGATCCACCACTTACACAACAAGGAGCCCTTCAAGTGAAATTCCTGCTACTGACTGCAGCCCTCGCCCCCACGCTGAGCGCCGCTCACGTGTTTGCCAGTGAAGACCTCGCCAAGCAAAAAGCCTGTCTCGCCTGCCACCAGGTGGACAAGAAGCTGGTCGGCCCGTCCTACAAGGACATCGCTGCCAAATACAAGACCGACAAAGACGCTGAAAAGAAGCTGGCAGCCAAGATCCGCGCTGGTGGCGTAGGCGTCTGGGGCCAAGTACCGATGCCTGCGAATCCGGCGGTGAGTGAAGCCGAAGCCATCACCCTGGCAAAGTGGGTGTTGGCCATGAAGTAATGAGGCATGCGGCGTCAATTGCGCCGCCTGCGTCAAGCCCGCAGGTCAACGTGCCAGGCGGGTCCCAAAAAAGGGCCAATCTTCGGATTGGCCCTTTTTTTTCTCCAAAATTGCAATGATTGGGCTACACTCCAAGACTCTTTCATCCATTTGCCTTTTTCTCTCAATTTCCATTGAACCACTCAGGAGACGTTATGAATCTGTCAAACCTCTCGCCGGCTGCCGGCACTCCCCGCGCCATGTGGCGCACCACCGCACTGGCCGCCGCCGTGGTCCTGGCACTGGCTGCCTGCGGCAAGGAAGAACCCAAACCCGCCCCGGCCGCCGCACCTGCCAAGCCGGTTGAGCCGCCGGTCACGGTTGTCAAAATCGGGCATGTCGGCCCTCTGACGGGCGGCATCGCGCATCTGGGCAAAGACAACGAAAACGGCGTGCGTTTGGCACTCGACGAAGCCAATGCCAAGAACCTCACTATCGGCGGCAAGAAAGTTAAATTCGAGCTGATGGGTGAAGACGATCAGGCCGATCCGAAAGTCGGCGCCACCGTTGCACAAAAGCTGGTGGATGCCAAGGTTGCCGGCGTGGTTGGTCACCTGAACTCAGGCGTGACGATTCCCGCCTCCGAGATTTACAACAAGGCCGGCATCCCGATGATTTCGGGTTCCGCCACCAACCCCAAAGTGACCGAGAACGGCTACAAGATCGCCTTCCGCACCGTGGGTCGTGACGACCAGCAAGGCCCGGCCGTGGCACAGTATCTGGCTTCGGAAGTCAAGCCGAAAACCGTGGCCGTGATCGACGATGCCACCGCCTACGGTGAAGGCCTGGCCAACGAAGTCGAGAAGACCCTCACCGCCGCCGGCATCAAGGTTCTGCCGCGCGAAAAGGGTACCGACAAGACCAACGACTGGAAAGCGGTCCTCACCAAGATCAAGGGCAAGAAGCCTGACGCGATTTTCTACGGTGGCATGGACGCCACCGGCGGCCCGCTGATCAAGCAGGGCAAGGAACTCGGCCTGAAGGTGGTCTACGCCTTCGGTGACGGCGCCTGTACCGATGAAATGGGCAAGCTTGCCGGTGAAGCCGCCGAAGGTCTCCTGTGCTCGCAGGCCGGCATCCCGACCTTGGCTTCGTCCAAGACCTTCCTTGATTCGTTCAAGGCCAAGTATGGCGACGTCAAGCAGTACGCTCCCTTCACCTACGACGCTGCACACCTCTTGATCGCAGCGATGCAAAAGGCCAACTCGATCGACCCGGCTAAGTACCTGCCGGAACTGGCGAAGATTTCGCACACTGGCGCCACCGGCAGGATCGAGTTTGACGAAAAAGGTGACCGCAAGAACGCCGAAATCACCATCTTCACACTCAAAGGTGGCAAGGTTGATCCGGTCGCCGTGGTCCAAGGCGGCAAGGCGATGAAGATGGAAGACTTCCTGAAAGCATCTGCCCCGGCCCCGGCTGCTGCCGCAGCCCCTGCAGCAGCTCCCGCACCGGCACCCTCGGCCGCACCGGAAGCGAAGAAGGAAGAACCGAAGAAGGCGGACGAGAAGAAGTAATCCTGACGTCCTGCAGTCTGGCATCAAGAAACGGCATCCATGAGCAATCATCGATGCCGTTTTCTTTGCCTGTTCGCCGTGACCACCTGAGGATCATCGCGTAGTTCCATGGATATCTTCCTGCAACAAATCATCAACGGCCTGACCTTGGGCTGCGTCTATGCCGTGGTGGCCTTGGGCTACACCCTGGTGTACGGCATCGTGCAGCTGATCAATTTTGCCCATGGCGAGGTGGTGATGATCGGCGCCATGGTGGCGTTTTCTGTCATCATGGCCCTGGTCAAATCCGGCTTGCCGCCCGTACTAGTGGTGCTGATCGGCACCGCTGTGGCGGTTCCGGCATGCGTCGCCACCGCATGGCTGATGGAACGCGTTGCCTACCGGCCCCTGCGCAATGCGCCGCGCCTCGCACCGCTGATTACGGCCATCGGCATTTCCATCATTCTGCAGCACCTGGCGATGATGATATGGGGGCGCAGCCCGATTGCGTTCCCGCAGATCATGCCGAACCGCAGCTTCGAGGTGGGTGGTGCGATCATCACCGGCATCCAGATCGGCATCATCGGCATCTCGATCGCCCTGATGGCCGGGCTACTGTGGCTGGTCTATCGCACCAAACTGGGCATTGCCATGCGCGCCACTTCGCAACGCCAGGATGTGGCCGGCCTGATGGGCATTGACATCAATCGCGTGATCTCGGCCACGTTCGTCATTGGAGCAGCACTGGCTGCCGTGGCGGGCAGCATGATCGGCGTGTACTACGGCCAGACCCAATACACCATGGGCGAGATGCTGGGCTTGAAGGCGTTTTGTGCGGCGGTGCTCGGAGGCATCGGCAACCTCGGCGGCGCCGTGCTGGGCGGGATCCTGCTGGGGTTGGTGGAAGCCCTGGGCACCGGCTACATCGGCGATCTCACCAACAACTGGTTTGGTTCCAATTACCGGGATGTATTCGCCTTCCTGGTGTTGATCCTGGTACTGGTGTTCCGTCCCTCCGGCCTCTTGGGTGAACGCGTGGGAGACCGCGCATGAGTGACGTTGCACACAAGGCCGGGCAGAAGGCGCCGCCGACACCGCTCAAAGCTGTCGTCGGCCTGGTGTTGATCACGGCAGCGCTGATCGCCCTGCCCTTCGCATTGGTGGAGGTTGGTACCGCCTGGGTGCGCATCTGCAATTTGGCCATCCTGTTTGCTCTGCTCGCACTGGGCCTGAACATCGTGGTCGGTTTCGCCGGCCTGCTTGACCTGGGCTACATCGCCTTCTACGGTGTGGGCGCCTATGTCTATGCACTCCTCGCTTCACCCCACTTCAACCTGCACCTGCCGTTCTGGGTGATCCTGCCGATCGGTGCGCTGGTGGCATGCATTTTCGGGGTGCTTCTGGGGGCGCCCACCCTGAAGCTGCGCGGGGATTACCTCGCCATCGTCACACTCGGCTTTGGCGAGATTGTGCGCATATTTCTCAACAACCTCTCGCGCCCGGTCAACATCACCAACGGGCCGCAGGGGATTGCACGCATCGATCCGATCCGCATCGGGGATTTCGATTTCTCGACCACCAGCCAGATCGCCGGCCTGACGTTCAGTGGGCCGATGAAGTATTACTACCTCTTGCTGATCTTTCTGGTGGTGGTGATCATCATCAACCTGCGCCTGCAGGATTCGCGCATCGGCCGCGCCTGGGAGGCGATTCGCGAAGATGAGGTGGCAGCGCGCGCGATGGGCATCGACACCACCAACGTCAAGCTGATGGCCTTTGCGATGGGGGCTTCCTTCGGCGGCGTCGCCGGCGGCATGTTTGCCGCGATGCAAAGCTTCATCAGCCCGGAAAGCTTCATCCTGGTCGAATCGGTGATGGTCCTGGCCATGGTGGTATTGGGCGGCATGGGCAACATCTGGGGCGTGGTCCTGGGTGCCGTTCTTCTGACCTTTGTGCCGGAACTGTTGCGCTACACGGTGGAACCGGTGCAAAAGCAGTTGTTCGGCCGCATGCTGATCGAACCGGAAGTCATCCGCATGTTGCTGTTCGGCTTCGCGCTGGTGCTGATGATGCTGTTCCGCCCCTCAGGCCTGATGCCGGCCGCCCTGCGCAAACGCATCGGCGCCGGCGGGGGTGGCGCATGACCGCCGCCGTTCCGCTGCTCGAGGTCACCGGCGTCTCGAAGAATTTCGGCGGCATCCGCGCCCTCACCGACGTGTCGATGAGCATTGCGAGCGGTGAGGTCTACGGGTTGATCGGTCCGAACGGTGCCGGTAAGACGACCTTCTTCAACGTGCTCACGGGCCTGTACCAGCGCGATGGTGGCGACATCAAATTCAATGGCGCATCGTTGCGCGCAAGCACGCCGGATGCCGTGCTCAAGGCCGGCATCGCGCGCACCTTTCAAAACATCCGCCTGTTCTCCAACCTCTCCGCGCTGGAAAACGTCATGGTCGGCCGTCATGCCCGCACCCATGCCGGCATCTGGTCGGCGATCCTGCGACTGCCCAGCCAGCGCACCGAGGAAGCCGGCATCATCGCGCGGGCGCACGAGCTTCTGGCCTTTGTCGGCTTGACCCATCGTGCTCATGATGTGGCGCGCTCGCTGCCCTATGGTGAACAGCGGCGCCTGGAAATCGCCCGCGCACTGGCCACCGATCCTCTTCTGCTGGCGCTTGACG
>SXGS01317176.1_pt1 | contig 14815 bp, 9 predicted proteins | sample 3174681 | NCBI WGS metagenome assembly SXGS01 (sample SAMN11356861, study PRJNA531348) | freshwater metagenome | isolation source: freshwater sample F1-80 | place: China: Fuxian Lake, Yuxi | collected 2017-12-25
ATGCCGCCCGCGATGCGCAATGCCGAGGCGCCCAGCGACTCGCCGATGGCGAAGCCGAGGAAGCACTTGTAGGCGATGTCGTTGGGCACGAACAGCAATACGATCAGCATCAAGAGCAGTTCGACGCTGATCAGCAGCATGCCGATCGACATGCCGGCCTTGAGCGGGATCTGGTAGACCGGGTAAGGCTTGCCGGCCAGCGCAGCGAAGGCGGTGCGCGAGTTGGCGAAGGTGTTGACCCGGATGCCGAACGCGGCAACGAGCACCGAGCCCGCGATGCCGATCAGGCTGAAGACCAGGATGATCAGCACCTCGCTGATCGGCTTGCCGAGCACCAGGCCGAAGTAGGCCCAGATCACGAGGCCGATGAAGACCTGCAGGATGATGATGAACTTGACCTGCGTGGCCAGGTAGGTCTTGCAGGTCTCGTAGATCAGCTCCGACACCTCCCGCATGGCGGAGTGCACCGGCAGGTTCTTCAGCTGGCTGAAGGACACCAGGCCGAAGACGATGCCGAGGAGGCAGATGAGGATGCCTCCCATGAGCAGGTCGTGGCCGGTGTAGCCGCCGAGGAAGGTGATGGCCTTGTTGGCCAGGTCGGGCATGGCGAGGTCGAACTCGCTCTTGTGGCCGCCCTCGGAGAGGGTGGCGGTCGTCGCGTTCAGGAGCAGGGGGAGCATCGTCTCTTGGTTCTCAGTTGTCCGGTTCGGGGACAGCACCGGAAACGGAGGTTGTACCGTTCCTGAAAGGGCCGTGCAAAACAGCAGTCGCCCGAAGTTGGTCGAGAGCAGGAGCCCACGACAGTCGGCTCGTCGACGCTTGTGCCGGCAACACGTCCCGGCGACGCCCGGGGTGCCTTGTCAAGGGCGCCAATCGGCCCAGCGATGACGCTGGCAGGGGCCTTAATGCGACTTTGATCGGTGCCCCGCTCGCAGTGGGGCCGTTTCGAGCTCCGCGTGGGTGCGAATCGGGACCAAGCGGCCACGAGACCGCAAGCGAACCGCCCGCAGCGCGGGGTGCGCGGTGCGGGCGGCTGGCGTGCGAGGAGAGGCACGCGCTGGTCGATGGCCCCCGCGAACGAGCAGGGGCCCATCACCGTCATTGCGTCGGACGCATCAGGCGCAAGCGCATCTTGGTGAGCTTGATCTCGCTGCCTTGCGGCACGACGACGCCGAAGGCGCCCTTGCGGCTGCGACGCCAATCGACCAGCGACTCGCGTGGTTCCTGGTTGGCGTTGTCGCTGAACTCGAGCTTCATGTTGGATCCGATGAAGGTCGCCTTGCAGGTGTAGGACTCGCCCGCCTTCCAATCTTCGGCGCCGCTGTTGGCTTGGAAGCCTTCGGCGGATTGGATCTGCTTGCCGAGGCGGAAGTAGAACTGCGCTTCGCCCTTCACCAGCGTGAAGTCGAACTCGAGCTCGAAGTCGCGCCACTTCTCGAGGTCGCCCACCGAGAAGACGCCGTCCTTCTTGCTGCCCGGATCGAGGCCGATGGCCTGCAGCGTGCCGTTCTCGATGCGGAAGCCCTTCAGGCCGTCCTGGCCCCACTTCGAAGCCTCGACGGTCTTGAGGATGTCGCGCGCTTCGACCTTGGAGATGTAGTCGGCGGTGAAGGTCGCCACGGCGAGCTTGTCCGACTCTTCGATGATCGTCTGGAACTTCGGCGTGACGTAGGCGATCGCCTCTTGGTTGCGCTTGGTGTACGCCTCGTCGAGCAAGGCGGTGAATTCATCTTCGGCCTTGGCGAAGGCCAGCAGGGCCGCGCGCGCCTCGCCTGGGCCCTTGGAGGCCAGGTTCTGCGCCTCGTCGAACAGGCGGTCGGCGTAGGCGCGGCCAATCCTGACCTTGGCGGCCGACACGCGGCCTTCGAACTCCGCGCCCATGCCCGACTGCATTTCGTACTCGCCGAGGCGCCGCTTGAGGGTCTGCAGTTCCTCGGGCTTCTTGCTGCCGGCGTTGTTGACGTCGTTCTCGATGGCCGACAAGCCCGCGAGCAGTTCGCGCTGGCGCTTGGCCCCGTCGATCGCGCTCTGCGCGCGGCCGACGAGCGCCTGCACGCGTCCGGGCACATCCTTGCCTTCGACCAGCACCCAAGTGTCCTTCCAGCCCGGCGTCGGCGCGCCATCGAGGTTGGGGCCGAAGGTCTCGCGCTTGGCTTCGGCGAGCTTGATGAGCTCTTGCGCCTGCGACTCGACGTTGGGGTCGAGCTTCAGCATGTCCTTCATGAAGTCTTCGACCGTGGCCATGTACTGCGTGCGCACATTGGCCTCGTGCTTCTTCTTGCCCTCGACGACGAAGTAGGTGATGCCAGCCGCGGCCATCAACACGCCAGCCACGATCCAGCCGTAGGTGATCCACTTGTCCTGCTTCTTGCGCAGTTCCTGGATCTCGCGCTTGACGTCGGCGCTGGCCTCGCGACGGATCACCGACGACGACGGCCCCGAGCTGCGAGTGCTGGCGGGGCGCGCGGCCGACGAGGATGCGCTGGCGGAGGGCTTGGCGGTCGAAGAGGAGGACGGTGCCGGCTTGGCCGCGGAAGGCGCAGCGGGCTTCGTCGTCACCGCGGCGGGAGTCTTGGCGGCGGGTGCAGGAGTAGCGGGTGCAGGAGTAGCGGCGGGCTTCGCCGAGGCCGCGGCAGCGCTCGCGCCGGCCTTCTCGGCCTCGGCGCGACGCTGGGCCAGCAGCTTGTCCTTCATCGACATCGGACGGTCGCCCGCGTTCGGTTGATTCTCGCTCATCTTCGGCTTGGATCTGGGGGGATCGTGTTGGGGGGAGATCAGTGGCTCCCGCGCACCCGAAAGAGGGATGCAGGAGCGACGGAGGGGGATCGGTGACGAAGGGCGATCAGAGTCGTTGCTCGCCCTTCGCTGCAGGCGGGGTGCGTGACGGAGGCCTGATGCCCGCGCGTCGCCGGTTCGCCTCGAGCACCTCGCGGATGGACTGCGGAGGGGCGAGCGTGGCGGGAGCGCGGCGGCGGCTGCGAGTCGCAGAGATTAGCACGCGCCCGGCGAGCACGGCAAAGGCCAGCAGGGCGAGGATCAGCAGGGTGTTGTCCGCCAAGGTCGCCTTGTACGCCGACTCGGATGCGGCAGGCACCACATTCAAGTTCTTGGCGAGCAGCCAAGGTGCCGTGCGTTGGGTGCCGTTCTCCGCCGTGTACACGACATTGCGATAGAAGATGCCCTCGATGTCCACTGCCTCGCGCCGCAGGCGTTCGGCGTTCGGCGGGCGTTCGAGGAAGTCGAAGACGACGCCGTTGTCGCCCTCGGCGTCGGTCAGGATCCCGCGCCACACGTCCTCGTGTTCGAAGACGGGCGACTCGAGGCGCTCGGCCCAGATGTCGGCAACGAGGCCGCGCATGCGCATGTAGTCGCCGCGCCAAGGGTCCGGATCGGTGGTCAGGCTGGTCCAATCAAGCGTCAGTTGGGCTCGCTCGGCCACTTGCTCCGGCCGGATGCGCTTGAGCGAGTCGAGCATCTTCTGGTAGCCGCCCGATTGCTCGAAGCCTTGCGCCACCGGTGCCTCGCGCAAAGCGCCCTCGAACAGCGTGCCTTGCGCCGCCAGACGCGCCGCACGCTCCTCGGTAGAGAGCGGTGGCCAGTTCGCTTTGGCGGCATCCTCCTCGCGCCGCGCGGACTCGTCTTGGCGCAGCCCGAAGTAGGCGAACAAAAGCAGGGCGAAGATGGCGACCCCAGCGATGCTGGCGAAGCGCGTGAACTCCTTCGAACGCCAGAACGGCTCGCTGGGCGGCGGCTGCAGGAAGGGCCGATCGTGGTGCGCTTGGCTCATCGAGTCTGTCTCCGCCTTGGTTCTATAGTCCGCCGGGGGGAGGGGGGAACGGGGCGAAATGCGCAGGCCGTCGCGGCCGGCGCGCGCCTAGCCTCGATCGCAGGGGCGCGACCGGCGGCGAAAGACGCTGGACGAGCCGCGGGCGCCGCGGATGGTGCTCCACCCAGCGTCGCCCGCGTGCAGTCCAGCACGACTCCCGCGCGTCCGCGCGCCCGGGGTCGCCGTCGTGGATCACTTGCCGGCGTTGGCTCCCATGGCGAACTCGATCTTCTCGATCTCGAGTCCCTTGCAGATGTTCACCACGGTGTAGATGTCCTGCCACGGCACCTCCACGGCGCCGTCGATGATGACGGGCGTGTCGGGCTTGCCTTGCTTGACGAAGTCCTGGTGCGCGCCGTCGAGGATGCGGCGCAATTCGTCGTCCTCGGCCACCTCGCGGTGTCCGTACTGGCGCCGCGTCCTCTGCGTGTCCGCATCCCAGAACAACGCGACGCGCATCTCCCGGATCTCGCCCGGGTCGGACGCGCCGCCGACGCCCTTGTCCTTGGGCAGCCACGAGGCAAACTTGCCCTCGAGTTGCTTGATCTTGAACGAACACATGAAGAACACGCACAGGCAGAAGATCACGTCGACCATCGGCACGACGTTGATGTTCACCGGGTTGTCTTCTGCATCTCCGCCGCCAGCCATGTCAAATCCTCTTGTCTAGTCTCGTGTGTAAGGGGGAGGGATGGGGCGCTCAGGGCGCCGACGAGGGCTTCGCCCCGCCGACTTCGACCTTGTACATGCCGACCGTGCCGCCGATCTCGATCACGCGCTGCACTTCGCCGTAGGGCGCCTTGCCGTCGGCGCGGACCAAGAGCTTCTTGGCCGAGAGGCGCTTGGGCGGGTTGGTGCCCGGCACGACCTCGTCCTCGAGGAACTCGTCCGCGTCGATCTGCAACTGCGTCTTCAACGTGTCGGCCGTGTGCATGATGCCGCGCACGGACCAGATCCAGTGGCCCTTCTCGCGGCACACGCCGGTGTCGTTGATCTTGCAGTCCAGGTCCTTGTCGTGGTGGACGTTGACCGTGGTGGTCGGAACCTCCTCGTTCTCCTTCTGCTCCTTGATCTGGTCGGCCAGCGGCAGAACCATGTCGACCGACTCGCGCTGGGCCATGTCGGCGCCCAACATGAAGAAGAGCAGCAGAAGGAACATGATGTCGATCATCGGCACCACGTTGGGGGAGATGTCTTCCTTCAGCTTCGGTTGTTCCTTGCTCACAGTCTCGTCTCCTTGACAGTCTGGCCGGAGCGGTGCGCTCCGGGCGCGGCCTGCCGGGGACCACTACGGATCCCCGGCCCCCGCGTCAGGCCCTAATTTGGTCGCCTGCCCGGGATCGTCGCGCCGGCGGCGCGCGTCTTCCCGGGCGCGGGCATCAGTGGCGATTGCCGCCGGCGCCTTCGGTGGCGAGCGGCGCGATCAGGCGCGAAGCCTGCAGGTTGATCTCGAGCGACAGCTTGGTGACGAGGTTCTTGTAGAAGAAGAACGCCGTCAGCCAGACGATGCCGATGAAGAGCCCCATGGTCGTGTTCACGAGCGATTCGTACACGCCAGTGGCCAAGTCCTTGGGCGTCGGAGCCTTCAGGTTCTCGATGACCTGGAAGGACGCGATCATGCCCGTCACGGTGCCCAGCAGGCCCAACAATGGTCCGATGTTGCCGATCAGCGACAGGTAGCTGATCTTCGTGGTCATGCGGAACTGCTCCTGGGTGGCGGCCGCCTCCATGGCGTTGACCATCTCGCCGAAGCCGGCGTGGCGCATGCGCAGCGCGGCGCCGACGAGGTTGGAGAGGTAGCCCTTCTCCTCTTCGCACATCTCGAGCGCGGTGTCGTAGTTGCCTTCGCTGATCAACGCTTCGAGGTCGGTCGCGAGGGCCGAGGGCGCCATCTTCTCCTTGCGCACGTTGACGAAGTGCTCGATCAGCAGCGCGGTGCCCGTCATGGACGTGATCACCATCATGTAGCCGACCGGGCCAGTGGTCTGGAACAGCTCGAGCCAGGTCTTCTTGGGCGCGCCGCTGTCGGATGCCAGCGCGACGCCGGACACGAGCAGCACGGCGACGAAGGCCGTGGCGAGGTACTTCTTCAAGGTTTGGTTCATCGGGGGTCTTCTCGTTCTCTGGGGGGGGATGGGGCCGGCTGGATCCCGGCCCGATTCTGCCATTGTTCTCTGCCGTTGTTCAGTCGGCCCCGCGCGGAGTCCGCTCCGCGCGGGCGTTCAATCGTCGCTCCTACGCGCGCGGCCCGTCACAGGCCCTGCAGGAAGGAGGAGTTCGGGTAGCGGTTGCGCAGCATCGCGGCGTGCTGGTCGGCGCGCTCCTTGTTGTAGCGCTTGCCCTCGGCCTTGCTGTCGATCTGCGACAGGAAGCGGAAGCTCTGCGCCGCGCCGGCGATGGCGCGCTCATGCTCCAAGGTCGAGTCGCCCGGCAGGGGCGGGTACTGCACGACGCCGCGCAGGAAGCAATACAACGCGTCGGTGATCTTCTCGGCGTCGCCCTTGCCCTTCTTGCCTTCCTCGAGCATCAACTCGCCGAGGCCATTCCAGGCGCCGGCGAGGATGGCGTTGGAGGCGTCCTCGCGCGTCAGCGCGCGGAAGATGCCCTCGGCCTTGACCTTGTCGCCCGTGGCGGCGGTGCAGCGCGCCTCGCCCAGCTTGCCGAGCTGCACGATGCGCGCGTCGAGCCCGGAGGCGGAAGCGGCGACTCCGTAGGCGGCGCGCGCCTTGGAGTAGTCCTTCTGCTCCTCGAACACGCGACCCTTCAAGACCTGCACGGCCTTGTCGAAGCTCGCGTCGACTCCCGCCGCCGAGGCGTCGCTGCCGAGCTTGTCGAGCGCCTTGCCGGCGTTGGCGAGGTCCTTCTTGGCCGCGTGGATGGCGACGATGCTCTCGCCGACATCCATCAGCCAGCGCGACTTGCCGAAGTCCTTGGTCAACGCCTCGAGCGTGCCCATGGCCTCGTCGAACTTGCCCAGCATCATCTGCGCGCGCGCCGTGTAGTACAGCGAGTTCTGCCGCAGCACCGGCTTCTTGGCGTCCTTGGCCAACGGCGCGAACGACGCGACGGCCTCGTCGAAGCGTCCGCCATCGAAGGCTTCCTTGGCGGCCACGAACTCCTCGGCGCCGTCGTAGGTGATGCCGTTGGCCGCGATCTCGGCCCACGGAATCAGCTTGTCGTCGCCCTTGGACGGATCGAAGGTCACGCCGGCGTAGTCCTCGGCCTTGACCTTGCCGGACTCGGTCTTGCCGTCCTTCAAGGTGATGGTGTCGGCGCGCGCGCCCGAGAGGAGCGCGAAGCACAGGAAGGCGGTCGTCGAAAGCGTCAGCTTGAGCTGCATGGGAGGTGGTGGGTGGGGGTCGGTGTACGGGGCGAGGCTGATGGTGGCGGCTTGGCTCGGTCGGCTTGGCGCCGGCTGGACGCCGGGCGCTACTTCGAATCGAGCTCCCGCTTCAAGGCGAGGAAGCGGTCCTTGAGGCCGTGCTGCTCGCCGTAGCCGCTGGTGGTGCGCTCGAGGTCGTTGAGCTGGATCTTGGCGTCGGAGTAGGAACCCGAGGCCGAGAGGTTCCTGATCTGGTAGTACTTCGTGTACCACCAATCGCGCGAGGTGGCGGTCAACTCGCGAGCCATGACCGCGAAGATGGTCGAGGCGCGGCGGAAGCCGTCTTGGTCGTTGGCCGCGATGGCGGCCTCGTGTTCGGCGAGGCCGAGCTCGAGGTAGGCGAAGAAGAGCTCCTGCTTCTGGCGGATGACCGCGCGCTTCAGCTGCTTCTTCTCCGGATCGTAGACCTGCTCGGTCTCGAACAGGCCACCGAGCACGCCGGCGGCCTTGGCGTACTCGCCCAAGTACCCGTAGCAGCGTCCGAGCTGCACCTGCATCTGGTAGCCGGGCACGAGGCGCAGGGTCGCCTCGTACAGCTCGGCGGCCAACGCCCATTGCTGCGTCTCGGTGTTCTTCTTCGGATCCCAACCCACGAAGGACAACTGGTCTTCGGGCACCGCGTTCGACTCGAGACCCAGCGCGAACAAGCGCTTGGCGATCGGCTCGATCTCCGACACCTTGGGGTTGTCGGACTTGAGGAAGCCGCGACCGGCGACGGCGTAGTAGCGCGCCGCCTTCTTCTGCATCTCGTCGGCGTCGCGCGGCTTCTTCTCCTTGTCGCGCAGCTCGGCGGCGCGCGTGTCCAGCGCGCTGCCCACGATGGCCGCGGCGGGGGCGATGGCCTTCGACTCGGGGTTGGTCTTGATCAGCGCCTCGAGTTGCGCGACGGCGTCGTCGAGCTTGCCCTGCGCGCGCAGCGCCTCGATGCGGAAGCGCCAGAAGTTGTTGATCGCCTCGCTGTTGGACGCGTAGGTCTCGTCGGCGCCCTGCAACAGCGGCAGCACATCGGCGGCGCGGGCCGTTTCCGGCGACAAGTAGATCTGCGCCAAGCCGACCATGGCGCGCAACGCCAAGGACTCGAAGCGCGCCTTGTCGTCGAGGTTCAGCGTCTTGCCACGCTGCACCTCGGCTTCGTTGCGCGCCTTCTTGAACAGGTCCTCCGCAGTCCCGTAGGCGAGCTTGGCCTCCGCGGCCTTGCCGGCCTTGGCGAGATCGCGTCCGCGCAGCAAGTGGCATTGCGCGCCGGCGACGGTGGCGTCGAGGTAGACCTGCGAGGTCGGCGGGATCTTGGCGTACTCGGCCGCGGCTTCGGCGTACTGGCCGTCGTCCTGCATGCCTTGCGCCTCGGCCAACTGCGCGCTCGCGGCGCGGGGGTGCGTGGCGTACTTGCTCGCCAAGGTCGAGCGGCGCTGCTCGAGGCGATCGGTGTAGAACTTGCGCTTGCTCGACTTGTTCAGGAGGCGATAGCAATCCATCGCCTGGAACACGGCTTCGGCGCACTTGGGCTCGGCGCCATAGCGTTCGGCCGCCGCGTCGAAGGCCACCGAAGCTTCCTGCAGCGCACCGTTCTTCTTGTGGATCGCGCCGATGAAGAGCCAAGCATCGACGCCCAGCTGGGCTTCCTTCGGATGCCCGCGCAGGGCCGCCACGGCTTGGGCCGCGATTTCGAGCGCGCGCGCGTCGTCGCCGCGGTCGAGGTACGTGCGCGCGATCGACAGCACCTTCTCGGCGTCCATCGAGGCGCCGCCGCCGCCAAGCATCTTGCCTTGCAGCTCGCGGCCCTTGGCGCCCCACGGACCGCGTGGGTCGAGCTCGACCAGCTTGTCGGCCGCGTCGCCGGCGGACTTGACGTCGCCCGCGGCGACGTGCGCCTCGGCCAGCGCGGCGAGGCACGCCAGTCCCGAGCGCGTCTCGTACGCGCCGGGGATCGTGTCGACGAAGTCCTTCATCGTCGCGGCGGCGCCGGCGTAGTCCTTGAAGTCGCGCTGCGCGATGATCTTCTGCAGCACCGCGGCCGCGACCAAATCGCCTTCCGATTGGCCGATCTGGAAGTAGCCCTTCGCGTCCTGCACGAACTGTTCGCGCATGCGGATGGCGTCGTCGAAGGCGCTCAACGCCTCCTTCTGGTTGCCCTTGTCCTTCTCGCACAGGCCGAGGAAGATCAAGCCTTCGTAGGCCCACAAGAGGTCCGAATAGTCCAGGCCGAAGGCGTTGAAGCCCTCGATGGCCTTGTCGATCAGCTCGGTCTTCTTGAAGTCGTCCTTCGGGAAGATCTGCGAGTGGTAGTAGAAGGTCCGCGGCAGGTTGTAGAGCGTGCGGATCTTCTGCTGCTCGAGCGCGGGATCGATCTTGGCGTCTTCCTCGCCGGCGGCGTCGCCCAGCGCCAGCCAAGCGTCGTTGATCTGCTGCTCGATCTTCTCCAGGCGCTCCTGCAGCTTCAGCTCGGCCTTCGAGAAGATCTCGTGGCCTTCCTTGCGGTACTGCTCGATCTTCGCCGGGTCCGTCTCCTTCTGCAGCAGCGAGGTGATGGCCTCGCCGAGCTTTTGGTAGACATCCGGCAGCGTCTGGATCGTGTCGTCCGCCGCGATCTTGCCCTCGTAGTTGCGCGCGAAGTCTTCCTTCTCCGCGAGGACCTGCGCCAGCGCGGTCTTGCGCTTCTCCGCTTCGGTCTCGCGCAACGCGAGATCGGTGCGGATGTCGAGCGCCAGCGCCTTGACGCCGATCTGCTCGTTGGGCTCGACGGCGCCTGATGTCTCGATCGCCTTCAAGAGCCTTTCGGCCAGCTCTGGGTACCCGGCGCGATACAGCTGCGTCGCGTAGGCGGCGTCGTTCTTGCCGAGCACCGCGGCGGACTGGGCTTGCGTCGTGGCAGTGAAGCTGGCGGCGCTGGCGAGGAGGATGGCCGCGATGCCACGGAGGAGGTGGAAACGTCGCACGAGTTGCGGTGGGGGGCTGGGGGCTCTAGGTCGGCGCGGGCGAGCGAAGCGGGCTCGTCGGCGCGCGTGGAGGGACTCGCGCCGCGCGACGCCGGAAGTCCGGCATCGCGCGCGCTCCGCGGTCAGTTGCGCTTGGCTCCGCCGAAGGCGTTGTCGTAGCGGTAGTAGACCTCGAGGGTCAGCACGTTGACCGCCGTCTGGTAGATCGGGCCGCCGTAGTGGCTGCCCCAACGGTCGGGAATGATCCAACCACCGGTCTGGCACGAGCGCCGGTTCGGATCGGCTTCCGTCTTGCGGTCGTCGGTGCCGTCTTGCAAGGCGATCACCGCATCGACCATCTTCTTGTTCCAAGGACCCCAGTACTTGCCAGTCTTCTTGGGAGCATCGGGGCCGTCGAACTGGTTGAGCGCGATCGAAGCGTAGTACCAGTAGTAGTAGTCGACCGACAGGCGATCGCCGGTCTTGGAGTCCGGCTTGCCGGCGTCGGGCAGGTCCTTGACGATCTGCGCGGCCGCCAAGGGCAGGAAGGCGTCGTTGGGGTCGTGCTCGGCGAAGATGCGGATGCACATGCCCAGGGCCGACATCACCGCCGGGTGGTAGGTGAAGTGGTCGCCGCCGCCGCTGACGGCCTGACCGGCTTGCTTGGGGTCGAGGTAGCCGACCATGCCGTTGTCGGCGGTCGCGTACTTGGCCCAGGCCATGCCGCCTTCCATGGCGTCGTCGGGCACGTTCAAGCCCGAGAGCTTGGCCGACTTGAGCGCCATGATGCACCAGCCCGTGGCCGATGTGTCGGAGTCGAAGAGCAGGGCTTTGTTCTCCGCCGCGGCGGTGCCCATGCCGATCTCGCGCTCGACGCGCTGCAAGGAGTCGTAGCGCCAACCCCACTTGCCTTGCCCGCTCGGGTTGGGGCGCTGCGAACCGACGAGGAAGTTGATCGCCTTCTGCGCCGGTTCCTTGTAGTAGCGATTCTGCGACAAGCCGTAGGCCTCCGTCAGGGCCATCGCGGCCAGCGACTCGTTGTACATGAACGGCTTGTCGCCGCTGGCGAACGAGCCGTCGGGATTCTGCTTCTTGAGCAGGTGGTTCAGGGCCTTCTTGACCGCATCGCCGACGACATGGCGCTTGGCGCGTTGGGTGTCGACGATCGTCTGCTTGGCGTCATGACCGTAGCCGGCGCCCAGGAAGGCGAGCAGCGCCAAGCCCGTCAGGCCGTCGTTGTAGTTGTCGGTGACATGGGCCTTGGCATCGAAGCACTGCTTGTCGGAGGTGCAAATCGACTTGAGGCGCCCGTACGACCACGAACCGTCGTCCGCCTGGTGGCGCAGCAGCCACTTGAGGCCTTCCAGCACGGCCTTCTCGGTGCCTTCCGTCGGGCCGCCCGCGCGACCCTTCTTGGCGCCGGGGCCCAGACGACGGCCGCCGAAGGCCGAGGGCCGCAGGCCGGCATGGCCGACCGTGCCCACGCCGATGGCCGTGCCGCCCGTCGAGCCTCCCGACAGGTTGTCGACCGAGTCGGGATCGCCACGGTCCAGCGACAGGTCTTCGGGCACCGACTCGTTGGTCGGGATGTAGACGTCCTCCTCGAAGGAGACGATTTCGCGCTCTTCGTTCTTGGGGATCGCCTTGCGGTCGATCTGCTCGGGCGGGATCGGCAGTTCTTCCTCCGCCTCCACCTTGCGGGTGACGGCGACGGTCGTCGGCTCCTCTTCCTTCTTCTGCTCGTGGTTGGCGGTGTAGAAGACCGCCGCGGCCGCGATGACGATCAGGTGCAGGGCCACCGCCATGAAGATCCACGGTGAGTTGCGCGCGACGTTGCGCAGCGTCTCTACCGGGTTGAAGCCTGCCGAGTCCGACATGTGTTGTGCTCCGCCTTGGTTCCGTAGTGGGCCGTAGTGGGCTGGGGCGTGGGGCTGGGTGTGAGGCGCGGGGCTGGGTGCAGGGCTTTGGTGGAGCGTGAAGTGCTCCCTGCGCCGCGCGGGCTTTGGAAGCGAGTTCCGCGCGGCCTAGGCCCCTGCCGAGGCTTCGGAGTACTACCCGGGACGCGCCCGTCTGGTCTCCCGATACAGCCTCGCCCTTGGGCGACCCTACCTCGTGGGGGGAGGGATGTTACCCAATTCCCAACGCGGGACAACCGTCGAGGAGTGCGTCGCCTCCAGTGGGCGGAGCGGCGTCCGTGTCAACGCCCTCATCGACGCATGGGGAACTCGGTGGCGACTTGGTCGCCGCCTCCCCGCGGGACGGCCTGCGCAAGCCGCCACGGCCAGCCCCAGTCTCCCAAGACAGCTCTGGCCCACACAGACAGAGGGCCGGGGCCGGGGGGGATGACGACCTGCACCGGACTTTGGAAGTGGCCGACGATCCATACTTCGCGCGCTTCACCGCTCCACGCCAGATCGCCCGTGCGCACCTCGACGGTCCCCGCGACCGGCAGCGCCAGGCTCCATTGGACGGCGTGCTCGGGGGCCGAGAATGTGAAGGTGCGCTCGTCGCTTTGGGTCGGTGGGACCAGTTGGGCCGAGGCTTGCTCGGCCCAAAGCGCCTCGGCGGCGGGCGCGCTCGTCGCCCGAGCGGCAGCGGAGTGCGTGCGCGGAATCGGGCCGCTGTTCCAAGTTCCTTCGAAGCTGGCTTGGAAGGAACGCCAATAGGACGCGCCGTGGGCGAGTGGCGTGTGCGCGTCGCGACTGGGAAGTAGCGCTGCGCTGGCGACACCCCCGAGCGCCAAGGTCCAGCACAAGGCGCGTGGCACCCCTTCGAAGCGCGGGGCGGCCAAGGCTCCGAGGAGCGCCCACGGCACGGCCAGGGCCGCAGGGAGTCCTTGGCCGAAGGCTTCCGCGATGCCGAGCAGCAGGGGCGCGACCAGCAAGATCCCGAGGCAAGGCAGGATCAATCCGGCCCAGCGCGTGGGCATGCAGATCAAGGCCAGCGTGCCGATCGTGGCCACGGCCAAGAACGGCGCCGCGGCGCCGGGACTGGCCACGGCGATCAAGGCCGCGCCCGAAGACCACAAGCCGACGGCGCCAGCCAGTTGCTCGAGCTGGCCCGCGCCACCGCGCACGCCTCCCGCGCCGCGCGCGGCGGCCCAGAGTCCCGCACGCCGCGCGCACAGAGCCCCGCTGCCGTACGCCAAGGCTCCCAGGCCGACCGTCCACGCCCACGAGTGCGCCAGCCAAGGTTCGTGATCGTCGTGCCACCACGCGAGCAGCGCGACGAGTCCCGTGCACGCCAAAGCGGCGAGGCAGGCGGCCACCAAGGTCGCCAAGGCGCTGGCTACAGCCAGTCCTGCGGCGCGCCGCGCGCAAAAGGCGCAGGCGGCGAGCGCCAAGAGCGCCAAGGGCAGCACGCTTCCACCGCCAAGGCGCACGACATGCAGCCCCAGCAAATCGCCGAACGCCAAGGAGTCATCGTCCATGGAGCCCTGCGCCGCGCGCACGGCACCTTCGCCACGCCAACCAGCGGCCAGCGCCAGCGCCGTCTCGCCATGGTGCTGCAGCGCGGAGGGGTCGCGGTGCTCGGCGTCGTCGAGCGGCGTGTGGTAGCGCGCGACGCCGCCGATGATCGCCGCGTCGAGCGCCGACATGCCATGCGTCTGGTACACGCTGACATCGGTGTCGTTGGGCAGGCGGCGGAAGACCTCCAGCGCGAAGGAGGTCGTGCTCGGCCGCGGCGCGCAGCGCGCGTAGAAGTCGAGCAGCTCGGCACGCGGACCGCTGGCCCGGAAGACGCGCGCCAGTCCGCTCGTGCCGCGCGCTTCGAGGTTCAAGATCAGCCCGACGCGCGGCGCCAGCGGATCGTGCGCGGCGAAGCGCGCGGCGCCGACGAGGTCGACCTCTTCGCCGTCGCTGAACAAGAACAACACGTCGTGCGGCAGGCGCTCGCCTTGCTTGGCGCGCTCCACCAAGGCGCGCGCGCACTCCAAGAGCGCCGCGCAACCGATGCCCGCGTCGCTGGCTCCCGGACCGGAGGCCACCGAATCGTAGTGGGTCGACAACACGAAGAGCGGCGCGTCGGCCGGTCCCGCGCCGCGCAGCAGCGCGACGATGTTCGCCACGGGCGCCACGATGCGCAGTCCATCGGCGCGCTCGCGCGCGTGCAGCGCCGCGTCGCGCCGCGCTTCGAGCCCGAGCCCGGCGAGGTGCGCCGTGAGCGCCGTAGATTGCAACCGCATACCGGAGAATCCGTGACTGAATAACACCACTGGAAACTTGCCCTCGGCGACGGCCGCGTCACGTGTCGCGGCGTAGGTGATGCTTGCCTCCACATCGGCGGTCAAGAGGGCCTTTACCGTGGGCGAAGTGAAGTCGCGCACGTCGTAGGTTTCTTGGCCCGCCGAGCCTTTGACCGCCGGATACCAAATCTCGACGCGGTTGCCCTTAGGCAAGCTCGTCGTCATCACGCCAACGGGAAACGGGCCTGGCCCCTGATAGAGCGCCGCGAGTTCGGCGGCGCTGGCTGGTGCAGTGGTCGCCGACGATGATGCGGAGGTCGTTGACCGATCGGACGAGGGTGTGTCGGACGAGCATCCCGTTGACGCGATTGTCAAGGTGATGGCGAGCGAGGTGAACACCGTGGATTTGCGCATACGGCAGTTTCGATGGTCAACACGCAGCGTTGCAAATGGTGTGGTGACGCTCGCTCAGGCGAGGGGAGCGAAAAGATCGTCTTGGAAGGGCG
>SXGS01222346.1_pt1 | contig 14814 bp, 14 predicted proteins | sample 3174681 | NCBI WGS metagenome assembly SXGS01 (sample SAMN11356861, study PRJNA531348) | freshwater metagenome | isolation source: freshwater sample F1-80 | place: China: Fuxian Lake, Yuxi | collected 2017-12-25
CATCTTCGACGCGGGCCTTCTTCTCCTTCATTTCAACTTCGGTTGCTGCGCCGACATTGATCTGCGCTACGCCTCCAGCGAGTTTCGCCAGGCGCTCTTGCAGTTTCTCACGGTCGTAATCGCTGCTGACTGCATCGATCTGGCTCTTGAGCTGCTCGATGCGACCTTGGATGTCTTTGGTCTTGCCGCCGCCTTCGACGATCGTGCAGTTGTCCTTGTCGATGGTGATCTTCTTCGCGCGACCGAGTTCTGCGATGGTCACGTTCTCGAGTTGAATGCCGAGCTCTTCCATGATCGGCTGACCACCAGTGAGCACCGAGATGTCTTCGAGCATCGCCTTGCGACGATCGCCGAATCCTGGAGCCTTCACAGCGCAGACCTTCAACACGCCGCGCAACTTGTTCACAACAAGCATTGCAAGCGCTTCGCCGTCGATATCTTCGGCGACGATCAGAAGCGAACGACCAGCTTCGGCGACCTTGCCGAGAATCGGCAGGAGATCCTTTGCGGACGAAATCTTCTTCTCGTGAATGAGAACGACCGCATCTTCGAGGATGCATTCCATTGCGGCTGGATTTGTCACGAAATGTGGGCTCAAATAGCCTTTATCGAACTGCATTCCTTCGAGCAATTCCACTTCGGTTTCCAAACTCTTGCCTTCTTCAACAGTGATGACGCCATCTTTGCCGACCTTGTCCATCGCTTCCGCGATGATCGCGCCGATTTGCGTGTCGTGATTTGCCGAGCATGTTCCGACCTGCGAAATCTCTTTCGAGTTCTTCACTGGCTTGGAGAGACGCTTCAGTTCTTCGACAACTTCTCGAACTGCCGCGTCGATGCCGCGTCGAACCATGTTCGGGTTGGCGCCAGCAGTGATGTTCTTCAAGCCTTCCGCGAAAATCGCTTCGGCATAAATCGTTGCGGTTGTGGTTCCGTCGCCTGCATCCTTGCTGGACTTGCTTGCAACTTCTTTCACCATTTGAGCGCCCATATTTTCGTATGGATCTTCCAACTCAACTTCCTTGGCGACAGTAACGCCGTCTTTGGTGACGGTCGGTGCGCCGAAAGATTTTTCAAGAATCACAACGCGACCCGATGGGCCGAGCGTGACCTTGACTGCCTTGGCGAGCTTCTGCACGCCACGAAGAATGCGCTCGCGCGCATCATTGTCATAACTAATTTGTTTTGCTGTCATTTGTTACTCCGTATGTAAATGAATGTGAATGAATGAGATTGAATGAGATTGAGGGAAAGCGCGATCAGTCAATGATGCCGAGAATGTCTTCCTCGGTCATGATGATGAAGGTCTCGCCATCGATCTTGATTTCAGTTCCCGAATATGTGGTGAAAAGAACGGTATCGCCCTTCTTCACTGTGAATGGCATGTACTTGCCGGTGTCCTTGTTGAGGATTCCCGAACCGAGTGCAATGATCTTGCCTTGCTTTGGCTTATCTTTCGCAGCTTCTGGAATGAAGATTCCCGAATCTGTTTTGGACTGGGCCTCGTCGCGCTTGACGATTACTTTGTCTCCGAGTGGTCGAACTTTCATGTGTGCATTACCTTTCTTTTGAAAACTGTGGTCGAAAAACCTGATGAACTGGACTTGATAAAACTGAACTTAAGATTGAAAATGAGATTGATTTGTTGTGGGCCAGTGACCCGAATAGTGCCGCTGGATGACTCGACGCAGAGTCTCCAACATGGATTCGAGCGGAACCGGTCGCTCGAGAACTGAGAATGCCCCTTCGCGCAAGGCTTCGTTCAAGCCTCGAGCGGACTCTCGAGCGGAGACTTGAGGAGGGCGAACGACCACCATCGGTGGGACGGGATTCATTGCCCGCAGAAGATGCAGTACCCGCGAACCGAGTGATTCACCCTGTTCTTGTGCAATTGCGGAATCGTCGGCTGGTGTTGAGAGGTCGATAACTGCTATATGGACAGGGAATTGAATAATGATTTCGCGAGCCTCGCGGGCGGTTCTGCTTCGAATGCAATGAACTCCCAAAGGCTGGAGGAGTGGCGGCAATTGATCGGCAAACGAATCTTCGCGCCAGCCGCCATAAGCAAGCAATAAATTCAGCCGCTGAGAGCGACCACCGCTGGAAGCGTGAGCGCCCAACTCTGAATCTGCGTGTCGTCGAAGTCCAAGAATCATCGGGCGATGTAGAGCAAACTGCGTGCCACGCGTGGTCGGGGGTGAAGTGGCACCCTTCACCCTGCAAAGTCCCACCCGAGCAGATTCAGCCGAAATCTGCCAATTTGGCGGGAATCCACAGGAGGCGATCCCCCACTACCTTTGAGGAATGATCGATGTCACCGTTGCCCAACTTTTCCGTGATTCCGCTTCATACCTCGGCAAGAGCGTTCGGCTGAAAGGCTGGGTTCGAACTCGGCGAGATTCCAAGGCGGGAATTTCTTTCATTCAGTTGAGCGACGGCTCGTGTTTCGATTCGGCGCAGGTTGTCGTTGCCAATACGGTCGCGAATTATGCGAGCGAGATTCAGCGGTTGACTGCGAGTTGCGCGGTGATTGCTGAAGGCGAAGTTGTTGCCAGCCAAGGCAAAGGTCAATCAGTCGAATTGCAAGCGAGCAAAGTTGAAGTCGTTGGTTGGGTGGAAGACCCAGACTCGTATCCGATTCAACCCAAGCCGCATTCGTTTGAGTACTTGCGCGAGGTCGCGCACTTGCGGCCTCGCACGAACACATTCGGCGCGATTGGACGCGTTCGTCATTGCCTTGCGATGGCAGTTCATCAGTTTTTCAATGAGCGCGGATTCTGTTGGATTCACACACCGATCATTACTGGCAACGATTGTGAAGGCGCGGGTCAAATGTTCCGGGTGTCGACTCTTGATCTTGCGAATATTCCGAAAACTCCAGAAGGCAAAGTCGATTTCGCTCAAGACTTTTTTGGACGCGAAGCACATCTGACTGTCTCTGGACAATTGAATGTCGAGACATGGTGCGCCGCGCTGAGCAAGGTCTATACATTCGGGCCAACTTTTCGCGCTGAAAATTCCAACACAAGTCGCCACTTGTCGGAGTTCTGGATGATCGAGCCGGAAATTGCATTTGCGAGTTTGGCGGAAGATGCACAATTGGCTGAAGATCTGCTGAAATTTATGTTCAAGGCATTGCTGAACGAACGCGGCGACGATCTCAAGTTTTTCGCCGAGCGCATTGATAAGGAGTGCATCTCGCGATTGGAGAAATTGGTCGAAGCGCCCTTCGAGCGGATGAATTACACCGATGGCATTGGGCACCTCGAAGCCGCGATTGCCAAGGGACACAAATTTGAATATCCCGTTTCGTGGGGAACAGATTTGCAAAGTGAGCACGAGCGATATTTGACCGAGCAACTTGTTGGACGACCGGTGATCTTGATGAACTATCCCAAAGACATCAAAGCTTTTTATATGCGGATGAATGACGATGGCAAGACGGTCGCGGCGATGGACATTCTTGCGCCAGGCATTGGCGAAATTGTTGGCGGCAGTCAACGCGAAGAGCGACTCGATATGCTCGACAAACGCATCGACGAAATGAAACTCGATCGCAACGCATATTGGTGGTATCGGGATTTGCGCCGATATGGAACTGTCCCGCACGCAGGATTCGGGCTTGGATTCGAACGAGCGATCGTGTATGCGACTGGTATGGCGAATATCCGCGATGTCATTCCATTTGCGCGAACGCCGAAGTCTTGCGAGTTTTGAAAAAGTGGGTGAATTTGACTGGGTGCTGTGCCGCGGAATGATTTATGCCAGCGCCGCGGGACGCATGTCCTGGCGCTCAAACGAAGACGGAATGATTTATGCCAGCGCCGCGGGACGCATATCCTGGCGCTCAAACATGCTGCGCCTCGCCTACGCGGACTCCGGCTCGGCTTGCAAACTCGCGCAGGACATGGTCCCGACGGCGCACACGCGAAACGATGTTCGTTTTCGCAGCTGTGTGCTTGGCTCGAATCTGTTTGCGTCTCGAGCCGTTGGAAAGTTCTCTCGGGCGAGTTCCGCAGGCGACCGACGGCGCTTGTGAATAATTTTCGCAAATCGGATCGTGTCGGTCGCCGAGGACTGTTTGAGCCCCGAGAGGACTTTTCACGGCTGATCACTTATGCATTTCCGCGGCTGTTTCAGTCGCGCTACTGAAACCTTGGAATCATCGGCGGTATCACACCTGGCAACAATCGATCGCGAAAGTGCATCCAATCCCGCCGCATCGGATCACCACTCGCATCAGGAGGCTGAACATACGCGTGCGTATTTCCAGCGCTCTGCATTTCCTCCATCGCCAAAACAACCGCTGGATTTTGAAATGAATAAGACTCCGTCGATCCATCGACATAGCTGTATGTCAACGCGCTCGGCTCCCACATCGCAGGGGTGTCGATCCATCCCGCCCATCCAGTCGCGGTCGCCCACGCACCAGGATTCGGCGTGCCCAAAGGTGCAATCGAACCCGCGGGCGGCCGCGGATCTATCACCCATCCGTGCGTGTTGTAATTATTCGGGCCTCCATCTTGCTCGACGATCGACATGATCGTGTGCGATGGTGCTTTGATTTGCGATAAGTGAGTCGACTTCCAGGTGCGCGGCGTGATCCCTTGACTGCAATACCAATCCAACCATGCTTTGCCATAATTTGCAACATCGTTTGGAACAGTCACGCCGACAAATGCGTTGAGCGAATAACTGCGGAGTCGACCAGTAGGATCGAGCGGCGAACTATAAACAGGGACTGATCCGACATACGAAAAGAGTCTCCCCTGCTTCAGCGCGCCCTCATTTTCCGCGCCACCATTCATCCTTTCATTCCCTTCGCTATCGGCACCGGGATATGACGCGGTCCAAGAGTGATACGCGGCGTTGGTCAAATTTCCGTTGTTGAGCAGGATCGGAAAATTTCCACATATATCGCTTGTCAAGGTAAATGCGCCCATTGCCCCTCGAAATGATGTGCAAGGACTTGCGAATGCGCCGCCGTTGTCGGTGGCATAGCTCGACTGTGCAAGGGAAATCTGCCGTTGATTGGAAAGACAGGACATCGTGCGCGCCATCAACTTTGCCTTGCGAAATCCTACGAGCACCAACCCCAAGAGCAGCGCGATGATTGCAACAACAACAAGCAGTTCGGTGATGGTGAAACCGCGGAAGTCTGTCCTTCGCAAATTCATTGTTGATATCGCGGAACGATTGGCGGAAAGACACCAGGCAATAACCGATCACGAAAATGCATCCAATCTCGGCGCCAAGGACCAGTTGCAAAATTGTCGGCGGGCTGTGGATAATATGGACCAAATCCGGCGCCAGGCGGGCCTTGAATCAACCCAACCAATTTTGGATTTTGCAGAGAATAAGATTCTGTGGATCCGTCGTAATAACTATATGTAATTGCGGTGGGCTCCCAGAATGCAGGAGCGTCAATCCATCCAAGCCAACCCGAAGAGTTTCCCCACGTCCCTGGATTTGGAGTTCCTGGTGGCGCAGGCGTGCCCGCAGGTGGACGCGGGTCGATCATCCAACTCTGTTCGTTGTATGTCAGTCCATTCGTTGGATCATCTTCGATGATTGTGCAAAGAGTTTGCGATGGAACCCTGATTCGGCTGACATGCGTCGTCACCATTTCTGATGCTTTGACACCTTGGTTGCAAAACCATGGCTGCCACGAATTTCCAAAATTAGAATTATCGCCTGGAGTCGTTGTACCGACAAATCCACTGAACGAATAACTTCGAATTCGATTTGATATGTCCGATGGCGAACGATAAACCTGCGTCGTTCCGATATATGAAAAGAGTCTTCCGCCAGAGAGTGCCTTGGCAAGCGGATTGGAACTGTTCACACCAACTTCGTATTCGATTCCGCCAACAAGTCCTGCACCATACGACGCTGTCCAAGTGTGGTAACTCTCATTTGCTGAGTTTCCATTATTGATGAGCAGTTTTTCTGCGCAGGTACCAGTAAATGTCAGAGAGAGCGACATCGTTGGGATGGATGTTCGAGGACTTGCGAATGCGCCGCCATTGTCCGTCGCATAACTGGCTTGCGCCAACGAAATCTGCCGTTGATTCGAAAGGCAAGATGTCGTGCGCGCCATCAACTTTGCTTTGCGAAATCCGACGAGGACCAATGCGAGAAGCAGCGCGATGATTGCGATAACTACAAGCAACTCGGTAAGAGTGAAACCTCGCCGAGTTTTGCGAAAGAAATTCATTCTGCTTGATATCGAGGAATCATCGGCGGGATCACGCCAGGCATTAAGCGTTCTCGAAAATGCATCCAATCACGTCGCCAAGGGCCGGTTGAAAAATTGTCGGCAGGTTGCGCCCACCTATGACCGTATCCAAACCCAGGCGGTCCTTGAATGGATGTAACAATAGATTTGTTTTGGATTGAGTATGACTCAGTCGATCCATCGATATAGCTGTATGTAACATTGGACGGCTCCCAAAATGCTGGCCAATCGATCCAACCTTCCCAGCCGCCAGAATTTGCCCATTGACCTGGATTGGGCGTGCCAGGTGGAGCGATCGAACCAAGCGGTGGCCGCGGATCAATGCACCATCCTTGATTGTTAAATGCAAATCCGTCACTGTCGTCTTCGATGATTGACATTAATGTTTGTGAAGGAAACCTATGGTGCACGACATGTGTCGAGACCCACTCTCGTGGCGTGACACCTTGACTGCAAAACCACGTGTGCCATTTATTCGCCCACTCTTGCGAATCTTCTGGAACGACTCCGCCGACGAAAGAATTGAGTGAATAGCTGCGAAATCGATCGGTAGGATCAAGCGGGGACTTATAGACAGGCAGCGATCCGACATATGGAAACAGACGCCCTTTCGTGATCGCCGTTTCAAGTTCTTTGGTGCCGTTCATATTGGTGGTATATGACGAGGTCCAACTGTGATATGACTCGTATGTAAGTCTTCCTTGGTTGATCAGAATAGGAAATGATCCACAAGTGTTGCTGAGCGTGAACGAAACTTCGCTTTGTTGTGTAAACCCCGACGTCCGATTGCTCGCATATGCACCACCATTGTCCGTGGCATAACTTGCCTGAGCCAACGAAATCTGTCGTTGATTGGAAAGGCAGGACATCGTTTTTGCCATCAACTTTGCCTTGCGGAAACCAACAAGGACCAATGCAAGAAGCAATGCGATAATCGCTATGACGACAAGAAGTTCGGTCAATGTGAATCCACGCGACTCTGCAGATGATCGACCGTATGCTTGACCTGATTTGGGAATAAAATGATTCATCTGTAAAAGTGAAGAGTATCCGCAAAGACTCGTTGGACAACCACTTTTCTATACGCAATCAAGCAATGCGAAATCTGCAAATTCTTGGCAAATTGAGTGCTTTATGAAGGCAAACGGCGGTATTCTTATTCAATGCGAAAAACCAACTCATTGCTGACTGCGACAATCGCCTGCTTTCTCGTGGGAGGGTCGTCTGCGAGTGCGTTCATCTCGCTCATTGAGCAAACTGCGCCGCCAGCTGCGCCAATCACCCCTCCAGTGACGCCGCCCGCCACGCCGCCAGCGACAACAGACAAGGCAACCGAGAAGGCGAGTGATGGAGCGAAAGCGCCCGCGGCGAAAACACCAGCGACCAAGACGCCTGCTGCAAAAACACCTGCGACCAAGACCACCGCGACCAAGACACCAGCTGCAAAGCCACCAGTTCAAGAAAAGAAGAAAACGGAGGCTGCGAAAGAAGCAACTGAAACACCAGCAGCCGATCCAGCACCAGCGACAACACCCGACGCGGATATTCCACCTGAATTGGTCAAGTATGCAAAGATGGCAAAGAGTGGCAAGTTCAAGGAGTTCACACGGCTTGCTGCCGAGCGTCAAGCGCTCTATGTGAAATCATCCGCACTTCGAATGGAGTTGCGTGGAACAGAAGTGACTCAAGCGCAGCTGGATGCGGTTGCAAAAATCCAAGCAGAAATTGGCAAGATGGGCGATCGAATGGATACTTTCAGTTCGGGAAAAGAATGGACGCAGGATGAGTATGTCACAATGGATTACATCGTGAATGAGCAGATGCGTTTGAATCCGATCAAGTAATCATTCAGGAATTTCTTCTTATGCCACTGACCTGCAATATCGACCAGCGAGGGCGAACCATGCGGATCGTCATTGGAGCAATGATCGAAGGACCCGGATGGCTATTGTTGGTGTTGAAGTTTTTGGGAAAGATCGAAGGCGATTGGCCGTGGTTTGTTGGTGCAGCCGCAATCTTGGGTGGAATGTTCATGATCGTCGAGGGCGCCCTTGGTTGGTGCGCAGTGCGCGCGATGGGATTCAAAACACCCATCTAAATCTGTGCATACTCTGCGGTGATTCAAGCAGATCAAACCGATGAGTTGCAATCACAATCATGCCCGACCTGAGAGCTCCAATAGAAATCCACTGCGAGATCCAGATTTGTTGTCGGCGATTCTCTGCGGAACATTTCTGCTTGCAGGAGTGATCGCCCCACGATTTGGCGCGGACGAATTGACCACGCACATTCTGTTGTGGATCTCGTGCGCGGTGGGTGGATGGCATGTGACCATCCGGTCATTTGCGCAAATCTTTCGTTTTCAACTTGATGTTGATCTCTTGATGTTGGTCGCCGCGATTGGTGCTGGAGTGATCAATCAGTGGGAAGAGTCTGCGATCTTGCTCTTGCTTTTTTCGCTCGGTCACGGACTTGAGGGACTCGCAACCGATCGTGCGCGGAATGCGATTCGTGCGCTTGGAACTTTGACGCCAAAAGTTGCGCGCGTTGTCCGCGGCGGTGCCGAGCAAGAAGTTCCCGTCGAATCTCTTGTGGTCGGCGATCAAGTACGAGTGATGCCTGGCGAGCGAATCGCGGTAGATGGTGATGTCATCGAAGGTGAAACTGCGGTCGATCAAAGTCCGATCACCGGCGAAAGCGTGCCAGTGCGCAAGATGGTGGGATCGTCCGTCTATGCCGGAACCGTCAACGGAGATGGGCTCGTTCTTGTGACGACGACAAGGCTTGCATCTCAGACCACGATGGCGCGGATGGTCAAATTGGTCGAGGAGAGTCAAGCGAATAAAGGCAAGACTCAGCGAATGACTGAGAAATTCACGCGCATCTATACGCCAATTGTTTTGGCAAGTGTGCCAACAATCATCTTTGTACTGATGACTTTTTTCGATATGAATTTTGCGGATGCTTTTCTGCGAGCGATGGCCGTGCTTGTCGGAGCGTCGCCATGCGCTTTGGTCATCTCGACTCCCAGCGCCGTGCTTGCTGGCATCGCGCAAGCTGCTCGAAGTGGCGTGTTGATCAAAGGTGGAATGCACTTGGAATCGCTCGGAACTGTGCGTGCGATTGCATTTGATAAGACTGGAACCGTGACCCAAGGGCGACCTGAAGTGACTGATGTTGTCGCAGGCGAAGGATCAACAGAGCAAGATGCGCTTGCGATCGGGTATGCGCTCGACCAACATTCTTCTCATCCACTTGCGCTCGCAGTTGTGCGGTGTGCGAAAAAAGACAAGGTGAGCGCGAGAGATATTCGGTCAATTCGTGCGATTCCCGGTCGAGGCGTTGAAGGAATGATTGCCAATGAGCGTGCATTGATCGCAGGGCCGCGCGCCTTCGGACGAGATGGAAATCCAGAGATTCCAAATGCGCTTCGTGATCGCATCGCGAAAATCGAAGCGCAAGCACGCACTGTCTCTGTCGTTTCACTCGGCAACAAAGTGGTCGGTGCGATTGCCATGGCGGATCAAGTACGACCTGATGTTGCCCGAATTTTTGCGAGATTGAAATCGCTTGGCATTCGCAGACTGATCATGCTGACGGGTGACAACGCGACAGTCGCAAGCGTGGTTGCAAAGCCGCTTGGAATTGACGAAGTGAAATCCGAATTGCTCCCCGAAAATAAAATTGTGGAAGTCAGGGCCTTGATGCAGACTTGGGGATCGGTGGCGATGGTTGGCGATGGAGTGAATGATGCGCCAGCGCTTGCGACTGCGACAGTGGGAATTGCGATGGGCGCGACGGGAACTGATGTTGCCCTCGAAGCGGCAGATGTTGCTTTGATGGCAGATGATTTGTCCAAGTTGCCCTTTGCAGTTGGACTGAGTCGTCGCGCGCGGCGCACGATTATGCAGAATGTGGTTATCTCACTTGGTGTTGTCGGATTGCTCGTGCCATTTGCTGTGGTGGGAATTGTGCCACTCAGTTGGGCGGTGGTTATGCACGAAGGAAGTACCGTAGTCGTTGCGTTCAACGCACTCAGGTTGTTGCGATATCGAGACACACCATAATGAAAAAAAAACAAACACTTTCTGTTTTAGTTTCCGTGGTTGCTGTTTCGATGCTTGTTGTGCCTGCGCGCACGGATGATGCGAAGCCTGCGACGATTGCGCTCATCAAGAGCACGATCACAGCTGACGCTATCCGCGCCGATGTTGCGGAACTTTCAAGCGACGAAATGGGCGGGAGATTTTTCCGCAGTCCATTTGCGGAGAAGGCGGCGAAGTGGGTTCAAGCACGATTCGAGTTGATTGGGCTTGCTCCAGGCGCTGCGAGTGATTCGTATCGGCAGGCGATTGATCAAAATCCCGAAAGTGGACCCAACATGATCGCCGCCTATCCCGGAATCGGCGAAGGATTCATCATCGTGAGTTCGCACTATGACCATCTGCGCCCAAAGCGCACTGGCGAGGACAAGATTTTCAACGGCGCGGACGACAACGCATCTGGTGTCGCTGCCACGCTCGCAGTTGCGCGGGCAATCAAGGCGTGCACGAAGGCGGGAGATGGCGTGGGATGCACAATTATTTTCATCGCATTTAACGGCGAAGAGGCGGGGCTTCTTGGCTCGTCTGCTTATGCGAAATCACCGACAGTTCCACTCGGACAAATTCGTGGCGTCTTCAATATGGACATGATCAGTCGTGGTCCGCCGAGAGAGATTTTTATTGATGGCGGAAAAGTTGGCGCGCCTGTTGTTGCGGCATTGAAAAAAGCCAATGAATCCATCGGACTGAAGCTGCGACTCGACGAACATCCAGACTGGTTGGATCGCAGCGATCAAGGACCGTTCCTTGCAAAGAAAGTTCCTGCTGTCCTTTTTTCCGTGGAGGACCACGAGGATTATCACCAAGTCAGCGATGAAGTCGAGAAAATTGATGCGAGCCTTGCCGCCGAAGTTGCGCAGTTGGTTGCGCTCACTGCAATCAATATGTCGCGCGAGCCTTTCACTCCACGGGCAGAGTTCATCAAGGCGGTGAAAGCTGCGGAGCCGATAAAGACAGAATCCACAAAGCCACTTCCCACAATTCCCTGAATCGTAATCCCAGCGATCAGCGGGCGAATGTCGTGATCAACTTTTCAATTCGTGCCGCGGCTTGCATTGCGCGTGCGCGTGGCAAACGACCGCTTGCAATCGCTTGAGAGAGTGCATCGACTGCTTCACGCTGTCGATCGATTCGATGACAGACCAGCAAGCAATCGACTCCCGCATCAATTGCTCTTACCGCAGCTTCGCCGATTCCCATTCGATCTGCGATTGCGCCCATCTCCAGATCGTCGCTGAACACAACGCCATCGAATCCGATTTCGTTTCGCAAGACACCTTCGACCACTTTGCGACTCATTGTTGCGGGGACGGCTGGATCAACCGCTTCAAAGACAACATGTGCGGTCATAATCGAAGCCACTCCCGCGCGCGCCGCGGCGATGAACGGCGGGATCTCGATTGCGCGCAGACGATCGATCGCATGAGGGAGGCGTGGTAAATCCAAATGGCTATCGAGATCCGTATCTCCATGACCTGGAAAATGTTTCGCGCATGCGGCTATACCTCCAGCTTGCATCGCTTGAATGAACGCGGTCGCGCACTGCGATACAACTTTTGGATCACTGCTGAATGAGCGTGCGCCGATGACGGGATTGGCAGCATTGCTATCGACATCGACAACAGGCGCGAAGTCCACATCGAAATTCGCGGCGCGAAGTTCGCGGGCGAAAATTTCGCCGATGCGAGCCGCCTCGGCGGCACTTCCAACACCAAGCGCGCCGATTTCGCGCATTGGAGGGAAGATCGTCATGCCTTCGACCAAGCGAACGACACGACCACCTTCATGATCGATAGAAGCGAAGATCTTTGGATTTCCAAGCGCGACGGATTCGCTCTTGATCGCACGAACCAATTCCCCTGCTCCTGCGTGCGTCGTTGCGTTGCGAGCAAAGAGAATCACTCCGCTCACTCCTGCGCGCAGCATTTCTCGCAGCGAATCATCAACAACAGTTCCTGCAAATCCAACACAGAGAAGTCGGGCGGCAAGTTTGCGATCTGCTTCGGTTGGCATGAAGCGAAATGTAACCGTGAACGCTTTGACGCACCCCGCTGATTTACGGTATAGATCGATATATGTCGATGCACGAAATGACCCGAGTGATCCGCGAGCGCAATTATGCGGTATTCGCGCTGGGATTTGCGTGCTCTGGATTTGGATTGCAGATGATGACAACGGTCATCTTGTGGGATCTCTGGTTGAAAACACACGATGCGTTGGTTCTGGGAATCGCGGGACTTGCGCGTGCGTTGCCTGTTGTCGCATTGGCCCTCGTCGCAGGTCACACTGCGGATAAATACAGCCGCAAAATGATTTTGGCGATCACGCAGTTCGGATTTGTCGCAGTCGCACTTTGCTTTGCCGCCGCAAGTTTGTTCGAAGTCTCGGTTTGGATGTGGTACGGACTCTTATCCATCTCGGGATGTGTGCGAAGTTTCAATGGACCGAGTCGCAATTCGCTCATGCCTCTTTTGGTGAAGCCCGAGACTTTTGAAAATGCTGTCGCTTGGAACAGCGGCATCTTTCAAGCCTGTGCCGTGCTTGGGCCGATCGTTGCTGGTGTCATTTTGGCAATGGGAATTCCAACCTGGGGCGTCTTGCTCTTCAGCGCAGGGTTGATTCTGATTTCAGGATTTTTAGTTCTGGAATTGAAACCTCGTGAAGCAGCCCGCACCGCAGGGGCAATGACTTTGCAATCCATGTTTGCAGGAATGAGCCATATATATAAGGAGCGAACGATTTTCGCGACGCTGACGCTTGATCTCTTTGGAGTGCTTCTGGGCGGAGCGACCGCGCTCTTGCCAATTTATGCAGACGAAATTCTTGGCGGCGGACCAGTTCTCTTGGGATGGTTGAAAGCAGCGCCATTCATCGGGGCTTTCTTGATGTCAGTGTGGCTCGCCGCACGACCGCGGATGCGCCACGCTGGACCGGCGCTCTTGATGTCAGTTGCGACCTTCGGCGTGTGCATGGTTGTCTTTGGACTCTCGACTTGGATTTGGCTGAGCCTCTTGGCGTTGTTCATATCTGGCGCAGTCGACAATGTGAGCGTCATCATTCGGCACACACTCGTGCAGACACGGACTCCAAATCAGTTGCGCGGTCGAGTGAGCGCGGTCAATTCACTCTTCATCGAATGCAGTAATGAACTTGGTGCGTTTGAAAGTGGATTGGTCGCTCGACTTTTCGGGCCCGTCATAAGCGTTGTCTCTGGAGGCATTGGAACGCTTGCAGTCGTGGGTGCAGTCTCTTGGTTCTTTCCTGAAATCCGCAAACTTCGCCAGATGGCTTCGGAAGAACCCGAGCCGCCAACTGTGTGATTCGGGGTTGTTTGCGCAATCAGGATCGCAAGGTATTACGAGGCTTTCAACTCAATTTTTGGCGAACTATTCGAAGCAAAATTCTTGGAAGCACTATCCAAAGTAAGTTCTCCTTTGATCATGTCGTGGAAAACATTTGACGACATGGCCTGAAGGCACGACGGAATGTTGGTCATTATTAGATTGAGCAAAACAAGATTTGTAATGTCTTCTTGACTATTGCTTTCAACCACTTCGACCCGCAAACCTCTTTGAACCATTGCGAAGAGTTGTTCGCTGGTGATGAATGAACTGCGACTGGTGTCGTAGAGTCTGCGATTGGGATACTTACGAATTCGAATGGTTTCAGATTTCATTTTGAGAGGGTTATTGTGTCTTGGGGAGGGCTGGGACATTGTTAAGAAGGTGTTTAGAAAATGTTGACATCGTAAAATCTCGATGAGAAAAACTCTACGCATGCAATCTGTTTTGGACTCACAATTCTTCGGATAATTCGCAGGTGTCACATACCGAATGCATCAACCGCTTTTTTCCCGTAAATTGTTGCGGGACCGCCGTTCATCATTGTGCAGACATCGAGCATTTCGTGGAGTTCTTGAAGAGTTGCGCCAGCGGTTTTTGCGGCCTTCGTGTGGTGGACGATGCAACCTTCGCAAAGGCGTGTGACGCCACATGCCACGGCGATCAATTCCTTGGTCTTTGTGTCGAGAGCGTTGGCAGTGAGACTTGCGTGATGAAGTTGCTTGAATGCGACGGCGGTTTCTGGGGTCATTGGGGGGTCCTATTGATAGAATTAGGGTAAAAAAGAGTGAGATTCCAGGCAAAGTTTCAGCGGACTGGTTGCGGCCCGCCGAGGATGATCGCGGATGGGATCATTGCCTGCGCAACCTTTTTCGCATCCGATTGACTGATCGCGGTGACAATGATTTCGCGCGGCGTTCGAACTTGATCGCCAGGCAATTTGTACTTCACGAGCCATGTTTGATTCGATGCCATGCTGAGGTTCCTCTGATGAATGGAGAGACCTAAGAATAGTCGCTGCGCAATTTGGGAAGTTCGTTCGAATTGAAGCGATGATTGACGAAATTCGAGGAAATGCCTACAATCATCGACTTGACTGCGGGGTAGAGCAGCCTGGTAGCTCGTCGGGCTC
>SXGS01005672.1_pt1 | contig 14811 bp, 15 predicted proteins | sample 3174681 | NCBI WGS metagenome assembly SXGS01 (sample SAMN11356861, study PRJNA531348) | freshwater metagenome | isolation source: freshwater sample F1-80 | place: China: Fuxian Lake, Yuxi | collected 2017-12-25
CTCCGCCTCGCGCCGCACGGAGATTCGTGACGCGGCGGCGCGCGCAGGCATCGCCATCTCCGGCATCCACTGGGTACTCGTGCAGGCCGAGGGCATGTATCTGAACCATCCCGACGAGGCAATTCGCACGCGGACGGCGAGATATCTCTGCGACCTGGTGGATTTCTGCGCGGATCTCGGTGGGAAAACGATCGTGGTCGGCTCACCCAAGCAACGGAACATCATGGACGGCGTGACGTCGGAACAGGCGCGCGACTGGGCGCTCGGGACGTTCCGCGATTCGGTGAAGCGCGCGGAGGATCGCGGCGTGACCATTTGCTTCGAGCCGCTGGCTCCTTCCGAGACGAACTTCATCAACACCGCCGCCGATGCCATCGCCTTCGTGCAGGCTAGTCCGTCGCCGAACTTCAAAATCATTCTCGACGTGAAGGCGATGTGCTCCGAGCCCAAGCCCATCCCGCAGATCATCCGCGAGAGCCGCGGGCACTTCGCCTACTTCCACGCCAACGATGCCAACCTCAAAGGCCCGGGCTTCGGCGACGTGGACTTCAAGCCCATCGCCGCCGCGCTGCGCGAGGTCGGCTACGAGGGCGTGGTGTCGGTGGAGGTGTTCAAGTTTGAGGAAGGCGCGGAAGTCATCGCGACGAAAAGCATCGAGTATCTGAAGCGGACATTCGCGTGAGTGACCTCCCGCCGGGCGTCAGCGCGCCTCGACCGGCATCCGATAGCACGCGGCTTCCTTGTCGTTGCGCACGAGGAGGAACTCGCCGGCCAGCGCGGGCGGATTCCAGGTCTTGTTCGTGAGCACCTTGAAACGCGTGAGTTCGCGCAGCCCGGTCGGCGATGGATCGAGGAGAACTATTTCGCCCGCCTCCGCCATCACCAGCAGCCGTCCGCCCACGAGCAGGATTTGTCCGTGGCCGTACTTGCCGTCCTTCCATTTCATCTCGCCCGTGGCCGCGTCGAGGCAGGCCATGAAGCCGTCGTCCAACCCGTAGAGGTGGCCTTCGTGCAGGAGCGGGTTGCTGAACTTCGACTTCATCCGGTTCGTGCGCCAGACCTGGCGGGCCGTCCATTTGCCTTCCGCATCGCGCGTCACGGTGATGCGCGCGCTGCCGGTGCCGTAGCCGCTGGAGAGAATCACGTCATTCGTCCCGATGAACACGGGCATGGCGACGTGCGGATGGCCGCCCGGCCACTTGTAGGACCACAGGGGCGCGCCGTTCGTGGCGTCGCACGCAACAAGCGAATCATCGAACACCAGCACCTGCCGCAAGCCGCCGAAGATCCGCAGCGTCGGCGAGCTGTAGCTCGCGCCGAACTTCCCGCCCGCCCAACGCACCGAGCCATCCGCGATGGCATACGCCACCAAGGACTGGTTCGCGCGGCCGCCGGGGTTTGCCACCACCACGTCATCGAACACGAGCGGCGAACTGCTAAGGCCCCAGTCGGGCACTTTGCCGTCGTGCTCGCGCAGGATGTCCTTGGACCAGATCTCGCGGCCCGTCGCGAGTTCCAGGCAGGTGAAGCGGCCCGTCGCACCCTGGGCGAAGACACGTCCGCCGGCGACCGTCGGGTTCGCCCGCGGACCTTCGCCGGCGAGCGTGGTGAAGTAACGCGCCGTGTCCGCGTGCGACCACACAAGCCGGCCGGTCTCGAGATCGTAGGCGGTGATCAACTCCTCTTCGCCGCGCTGTTCCTGCGTTACGGCCAGTCGACCAGCGACGACGAATCCTGACCACGCTGCGCCCACGGGCTGACGCCAAAGCTGGACGGGCGGTTGTGTCGTCCAGTTCGTCGCCAGTCGCGGCTCGGCGAGAATGCCATTTCGATCCGGGCCGAGGAACTGTGGGAAATCAGCGGCACCCGCCGGTCCTACGGAGACGCGATTGGTCTGCGCTGTTGTTGCCGCCGGCACGGGTGTGGGGACGGCGACTGGAGTTGAGCGGCGAGCCCAGCGCGGTTCGATGATCGGGACGAGGTCGCCATCCACGCCATGAATGCGGAACACCGCCGCGAGCAGGCCCAGCGTGGCGATGAAGCCGGCCAGCCCGGCAACGCGTCGCCACCAGGTCAGTCGCGAGAAGGCGAGCAGCCACACGAGCAACAGGCCGAGCAACACGAGCACGACGCGGGCGACGTTGAGGTTGAAGTGTTGCTGGGACTTGTGGGGGACGACGAACAGGACGGCGTACGCGATGACTGCTCCAGTGACGATGACCACGGCGGGCCACCAGCGGGCGCGCCGGGGCGCTGGCGAAGGTTCGCTCACGGGCGGGGCCCCTTGTGCTCCGGGAAATCCTTCACGTAACGCCGGAGCAACGCCGCTTCGTCCCCGCGCATGAGATAAATCTTCCCGCGCACTTCCTTCCGCTCGCCGGGCTTGAGGCCGCCAAGACGAAAGTCCGAGTGCAGGCAACGCGCGACGCCCTGGAACAATTCCTGGTGCGGCTCCCACGCCGTCGCAAAGATCCATTTCTCATCCGCGCTGTAGGCTCCGATCAATCCGTGATCCGGCACGATGCCGCTGAGAGGACGCGGGTTCACGTCTGTGCGCGGCACATGCGCGGGGCACCAGACCTGGCCGGGTTCGTAACGCGCGCGCAACGCCCAGTCGCGTGTCGGCATGCGCGTGAGCTTGCCGTCGATGGAGAGGAAGCAGCGCGGGAGATAGTCGGTGGCGTTGCCCGCCGACTTCTCGTCGAAGCCCATGAAGGCGCTCAAGCGCACGCACGGCTGGGCCCAGTGCGCTTCGCTGCGGCGCGGGCCGGGGTTGTGCGCAGTGAGCTGGAAGTCCACTTCATCGTCGCCGGCGGTGATGATGTGCTCGACGGTCACGCCGTCCGCGAGTGTATCGCGGAGCTTCACGATGCGGCCGTCAGCGCTGGCGTGGAGCAGCACGTTGGTGTGCGGGATGACGGTGTGCTTTACCCAGTCCGCGTCCGTGGAGTTCGCGCGGCAATAGGCTTCGAGGTAGTTGATGCGAATCTCCCCGGGCAGGTGCACGCCGCGAATGATGAGCCAGTGCCCGGAGCGTTCGAGCGCGAGCGCCGCGGCGCGGGCCGGCGGACTGACCGCGAAGAACGAGAGAAGGAGTAACGAAAGGAGGAATGGCACCGGAAGGACGAACATCCGCCTCGTCACCTCGGCGGCTACGGGAGCGGTGCGGGAACGCATGGAAGCCATCGATGTCACTTGGTCATCGGCCAGCCGGCCTGGAGGATGGCTTTGTAGCCGCCGGTCAGGGACAGGACGTTGGTGTAGCCCATGCGTTGCGCGACATCGCAGGTCAGCGCGGAGCGGAATCCGCCGCCGCAATACATGATGATCTCGGCGTTCGGATCGGGGAATCGCTTCTCGATGTCGCGTTCGAGAATGCCCTTGCCGAGATGCTGCGCCTCGGCGGCGTGGCCAGCGGCCCATTCGGCGTCCTCGCGGACATCGAGCAGCACTGCAGCGGGATTGCGCGCAAGACGTTCGCGGGCTTCAGCCGGAGTGATCTCGCGGATGCGGGGGCGGACTTCGTTGACGACTTTCAGAAAACCAGGCGAGTGATCCATGGCCCCGACGATAGGCGCCGGTGATTCGGGGTCAATCTGGAAGACGGACGCGGCGGGTCACACCACGGCCACTGGATTCTCCAGTGTGCCGATGCCGCTGATGTTGATCTTCACGCGGTCCGCCGCCGCGAGGGTGAAGCCGTCCGGCGGCACGATGCCGGTGCCGGTCAGCAGCACGGCTCCGTGCGGGAACTTCTGGCTGCGGAACAAATACTCCACGAGCTCGGCGAACGTGCGCTTGATCTGTCCGACGGAGGTTTTGCCCGCGAACACCGGTGCGCCCGCGCGCTGAATTTCGATCGCGATCTTCCACGCCCGCGCATCCGCTTCCGTTGCGCCGACGGTGACGAACGGCCCGAGAGCGCACGAGCGGTCGTAGATTTTCGCCTGCGGCAGGTAGAGCAGGTTCTCGCCCTCGATGTCGCGCGAGCTCATGTCGTTGCCGATGGTGTAGCCGACGATGTGGCCGCGCGAGTTGAGCACGAAGGCGAGCTCCGGTTCCGGCACGTTCCACGTCGCGTCGCGTCGGATGCCCACGGCGTCGCCGTGGCCGACGACTTTCTCGGGCATCGACTTGAAAAACAGCTCGGGACGCGGCGCGTCGTAAACCTTGTCATACGCCGTCGCGCTGAAATCGCTCTCCTCCATGCGCGCCTTTTTGCTCCGGAGATAAGTGACGCCTACGGCCCAGATTTCCTGCTGCTCGACGGGCGCGAGCAATTGCACGTCGGTCAGCGGGAATTCCGGGAGCTTCTGCCCGGCCAGCGTGCCGAGCTGTGCGGCGAGACCCTCGAACTCGAGCAGGCTGGTGAGGCGGTCGATGCCCTCGGCGGAAAGATCGAGCACCGAGGAATCGTTCTTCAGCAGGCCGACGCGCGGACGGCCGGACCCGGATTGGAAGCGGCAAAGTTTCATGGCGCTGAGTTAGCCACGGAAGTGACGCGGATGGAACAGCGAGTTTTGCCCGGCGGGTTGGGTATCGACAGCGCGATTTCGCGGCCTAGTCTTCGCGGGTCGAATCGTCATGAAAGAAGCCTACATCGCTGCGAAGGAACGTTGGGCGCGCAAAATGGCCGGGAAGGAAAAACCGGCGGTGCGCTCGGAGAACCGTCTGCCGCCAGGACAGCGGCAGGTGCATAATTTCCCGGTGCTGGATCTGGGCATCCGCCCGGAGGTGCCGCTGGCGCAGTGGGAGTTGAAGATTCACGGGCTTGTGGAGAATCCGGTGACGTTGAACTGGGAGCAGTTCATGGCGCTGCCGCAGTTCAAGGACGTGAGCGACTTCCATTGCGTGACGACGTGGAGCCAGTTCGACATGGAGTTTCAGGGCGTCGCGTTTTTCACGCTGGCGGATCTGGTGAAGCCGAAGGCGTCGGCCTCGCATGTGTTCTTCAAGAGCTACGACGGTTACTCGACGAACAATCCACTGGATGTGTGCATGGATGACGACGTGATGGTGGCGCATTCGTGGAACGGCCAGCCGCTGACGAAAGAGCACGGCGCGCCGGCGCGGGTGATCCTCCCGAAGCGTTACGCGTGGAAGGGCGCGAAGTTCATCCGCGACATCCAGTTCATCGACCGCGACATCCTCGGCTTCTGGGAGGTGCGCGGTTACTCGAACACGGCGGACCCGTGGACGGAGGATCGGTTCTCGTGAAGTGTCCGCCTCGTTACCTCGGCGGCGACGAATGATCATCCGCGTCACATTTTATTCCTACTTCAAGGAGCTCGCGGGCGTGGCGAACACGACGGAGGAGTTGCCGGAGGGCGGCACGCTCGGGGCGTTGCACATGCGTCTGATGACGCGGTTCCAGAAGCTGGCGGCGATGGAGCGTTCGACGCTGATCGCGGTGGGAGTGGATTATCAGACGCGCGATTACGTGTTGAAGGACGGCGACGAGGTGTCGCTGTTTCCGCCGGTGCAGGGAGGCTGAAACATGCGCCGCGAACTGACATTGACGACAGAGCGCATCGACGAGGCGGCCTTGGTGTCGTCGCGTCAGATGAGCGCGGGCGCGGGTGCGGCAGTGTATTTCTCCGGCGTGGTGCGCGGGCAGGAGGGCAGCGAGGCGATCCGTGCGATCGAATACGAGGCGTTCGAGGCGATGGTGCGGCGGCAGTTTGAGTTGTTGTTCGATGAACTGGCGGCGCGGTGGCCGCTGGAATCGGTGCGGCTGGTGCATCGGCTGGGCGTGGTGCCGGTGAACGAGGCGTCGCTGTGGGTCGAGGTGATTGCGGGTCATCGCGGCGAGGCGTTCGCGGCGTGCCAGCATTTGATCGACGAGATGAAGCGCGTGGTCCCGATCTGGAAAAAACCGATCGCGTGAGGAGACGGGTTTTCCGGGCGGTTCGCTTGTCCGCCTCCTTGCGTCCGCGGCTACGATGAGGTTCGGAAAGAACCTTGTGTGTTCAGGGATTTTGCTCGGCGTTGTGAAGCCCGCTGTGGATGACCCGGCAGAATTCCTCCGTCGAGTAGGGTTTGCAGAGCAGTTCTCGGACGCCGGCGGCCCGGAAATCAAACTCAAGTCTCATGCCTGGTCATCCGTTTCCGATTCATCAGCCTGAAAACGCTGTGCAGCATCCGCCGGCTTTTCTATCGTGCCGCTCCGATTGATCGAAACAGAACTCAGCAACATGAACACACCCGGACAAGTCACTTCCGCCCTGCGCGCTTCACCGCGTCAATGGCTTGTGACGGGTGCGGCGGGCTTCATCGGCTCCAGCCTTGCGGAAGCATTGCTCGCTGCCGGCCAGCCGGTGGTGGGCTTGGATAATCTCACGACGGGCAAGCAGGAGAATCTCGCATTGCTCGCCAAACTCGGCGGTAAGAACTGGCGGTTCATCGGCGGGGACATCAGCGACGCGGCGATCTGCGAGGCCGCCTGTTCGGGAGTGGATGTCATCCTGCACGAGGCCGCCCAAGTGTCCGTGCCGGAGTCGATGGAGAACCCGGTCGCCACGCACGCAGCGAACACGACGGGCTTCATGAACCTGCTGCTCGCAGCCCGCGCGGCGAAGGTGCGGCGCGTGGTGTATGCGTCGAGCTGCGCGGTGTATGGCGATTCGACGCGCCTGCCGTTGAGCGAAGACCAGCCGACGCAACCGCTCTCGCCGTACGCGGCGAGCAAGCTGGCGAATGAGATTTACGCGGGCGCGTTCTGCCGCAGCTACGGGATGAGCGCAGTGGGGTTGCGCTACTTCAATGTTTTCGGGCCGCGTCAGGATCCGAACGGAGTGTACGCTGCGGTGATTCCGCTGTGGCTCTCGGCGATGATCGCCGGGCGCGGAATCACGATCTTCGGCGACGGCAGCACGACGCGGGATTTCTGCCACATCTCGAATGTCATCCAGGCGAACCTGCTTGCGGCGACGCTCGATATGTCGCCGGGCGTGCACGAGGTGGTGAACGTCGCGGCGGGCGGGCGGACGAGCTTGAACGAGTTGTTCGAGATGTTGCGCGGGATGTTGGTGGACGAGTTCCCGGGGCTAAAGGCCTTCGCGCCGAGCTACCGGCCGTTTCGCGCGGGCGACATACGGCATTCGCAGGCGGACATTGCGAAGGCGCGGCAACTCTTGGGTTACGAACCGGCCTGCACGGTTGAGCAGGGCTTGCGGAACGCTCTGGCGTGGTATAGGAACCCGCCATCGGGCTGACAACGCACCGTCATCGGGCAGCCGTAAAGCAGTTCGGTTTTCTTCCGATTAACTCAAAGCATGAACATCGCAATCGTTGGGCTTGGTTACGTGGGGCTTCCGCTGTCGCTCCAATTCGCACGTTCCGGGGTGAAAGTCCTCGGGCTGGACATTGATCCGCCAAAGATCGACGCGATCAACAAAGGCCAGAGTTACATTAAGCACATCGAGCCGGCGATGGTGCAGGAGCAGGTGAATGCCGGGCGGCTGTCGGCCTCCACTGATTTCTCCCGCGTGAAGGAAGTCGAGGCGGTGATCATCTGCGTGCCCACGCCGTTGAACAAGAATCGCGAGCCGGATATTTCCTACATCCTCGAAACCGGCAAGGCCATCGCGCCGCACTTGAAGAAGGGCACGCTCGTGGTCCTCGAATCGACGACGTATCCCGGCACGACGGATGAGGATCTGTTGCAGGTGCTCGAAGCGGGCTCAAAGCTCAAGGCGGGAACGGATTTCCATCTCGCGTTCTCCCCCGAGCGTGAAGACCCGGGTAATCCTGCCAGCAAGGTCGCGACGATTCCCAAGGTCATCGGCGGCCTGACGCCCGCCTGCCTCGAACGTGCGAAGGAACTTTACGGCAAGGCGCTCACGACGCTGGTCCCGGTCTCATCCTGCCGCGTGGCCGAGGCGACGAAGCTGCTCGAGAACATTTTCCGCAGCGTGAACATCGCCTTGGTGAACGAGCTCAAAGTCGTTTACAGCGCGATGAACATCGACGTGTGGGAGGTCATCGAAGCCGCGCGCACAAAGCCGTTCGGTTACATGGCGTTTTATCCCGGGCCAGGATTGGGCGGTCACTGCATCCCGATCGATCCGTCCTACCTCACGTGGAAGGCACGCGAGTACGGCAAGAACACGCGCTTCATCGAGCTGGCGGGCGAGATCAACACCGCCATGCCGGAGTATGTCATCAACCGCACGGCCGAGGCGCTGAACGCTAACAAGAAGCCGATTAACGGCTCGCGCGTGCTCATCGTCGGCCTGGCGTACAAGCCGGACGTGGATGACGACCGCGAATCTCCGAGCTATCACCTGCTGGAAATGTTCAAGGCGCGCGGGGCCGAGGTCGCCTACTTCGATCCGCATGTGCCGGTGATTCGCCCGACCCGCGAGCACGGGCACTGGGCCGGAACCAAGTCCGTCACCTGGGACAAGCCGACGATTCATTCCTTCGACGCCGTGGTGATCGCCACCGCGCACAAGGGCGTGAACTACGCGAACCTCGCCGACTGGGCGAAGGTGATCGTAGACACGCGCAACGCGATGAAGAGCCTGCCGGTGCAAGCCGGCCAGCTTTGGAAGGCATGAGCCGCCACTGGTGCCATCTACAGACCCTCGCACAGTCCGAGGTCGAATCCATCCTCACAACTCTGCCCGAAGCCCTGCGTCCCGCCGCGAAAGTGTTGCCGGTGCAATATGCCGAGCGGCCGGATGCGGCTTTTGTCGACGACGGGATCGACCCGGAAGTGCTCGGGCTCTTCGTGGGTTCGGACATCGTCGAGCCCGGCGAATCTCCGCTGCCACCCCAGATCATCCTCTACCTGGAGAACCTCTGGGACTTCGCCGAGCAGCATGAGGACATCTATCGCGACGAAGTGCGGACGACTTACCTGCACGAACTGGGACATTACCTGGGACTGGGCGAAGGCGAGTTGCAGCAACGCGGGCTGGAGTGACGGCAGGCGGGCCGGCGTTTCAGCGATTCAATGAATGCAGTTGCAGCCGGTGAATCCGGCGGGATACTGAGAACACAATGAGCGACGGCGAATTACTGGTCATCGGCCACAGGAATCCGGACACGGATGCGATCTGCTCGGCCATTGGCTACGCGGAGTTCAAGCGCCGGACCGGTTCGCCGCACGCCGAGGCTGCGCGTTGTGGCGACACGAACGACCGGATCGATTTCGTTCTCGAACACTTCGGCGTCGCTGCGCCGCGTTTCGTCGCCGATGTCTCCCCGAAGGTCCGCGATGTAATGGCCGACAATGTCGTCAGCGTTCCACCCGACGAGACGGTGGCACGCGCGCTGGCGGTGATGGACGAGAAGAACATCCGCGTTCTCCCGGTGCTCAACGCCGATGGCGTCTGCAAAGGCCTGCTCTCCGTCTTCAAGATGACGAAGTTCTTCCTGCCGGTTCCTGGCCGGCTGATCGAATCTCGCCGCATCCTCGCCTCGATTCGCAATCTCGCGGCAACACTGGACGCGCGCATCCTTGGCGGTTCGAACGAGGATCGCGAAGAGGATCTCATCCTGATGATCGCGGCTATGGGGATGGAATCGTTCTTCAAACGGTTCGCTGATTATCCGAGGGATCACCTCGTCGTGGTCGTCGGCGATCGACTGGAGATTCAAGATCTCGCCATCCGCGAAAAGGTCCGTGTCGTGATCATCACCGGCGATTTGCCGGTCTCCCAGTCGATGGTCGATTTCGCCGCCAAGCAGGGAGTGACGCTGCTGGTTTCCCCGCATGACACGACGACGACCGCGATGCTTTGCCGCACGGCCATCACCGTGAAGCACATGATCCACGATCACTTCCTCGCCTTCCGCCACGACGAACCCTTGAGCAGTATCGAAGCCGTGGCGGCCGCGTCGAACTTCCAGGCGTTCCCGGTGATGGACGATCACAACCGCACGGTGGGGATCTTCTCCAAGTCGGACTTCCTGAAGAAGGTCGATCGCAAGCTGATCCTCGTGGATCACAACGAGCTTTCGCAGGCCGTTCAAGGCGCCGATCAGGTCGAGATCGTCGAGATCATCGACCACCACCGGCTTGGCGCGTTGACGACGACGCAGCCCATCCTATTCCGCAACGAGCCGGTCGGCTCGACCAGCACGATTGTGGCGGACTGCTTCTTCCGGCAGCAGGTGGAGCTGCCCAAACAAATCGCCGGATTGTTGCTGGCCGGGTTGGTGAGCGACACGCTGAACCTGACTTCGCCAACGACGACGGAGCGCGATGCCCAGATTCTCCAGAAGCTCGAGGAGATCTCCGGCGTCAACGCGACGAAGTTCACCGAGAAGCTCTTCAACTCCGGCTCTGTGCTCACGTCGCTGCCGCCCGAGGAGGCCATCGTCGCGGACTGCAAGGAGTTCCAGGAACAGCACGTCGTCTTCAGCGTTGCGCAGATCGAAGAGCTCGGCTTCGAGCACTTCATGAACCGAAAGAAAGAAGTGCAGGCCGCCCTCGAACGCTACCGGGCGAAGAAGAACTATTTCTTCTCGGCGCTGCTCGTGACGGATGTCACCAGCAACACCTCGCTGCTGCTCGTCACCGGCGCGAAATCGTTCATCAAGCAGATCGACTACCCCGTGGTTGAGGAGCGCGTCTTCGAACTCGCGGGCGTCGTCTCGCGCAAAAAGCAGCTTCTTCCCTACCTGAGCCACTGCCTCAAGAAAGTCGGCGCGCGCGCCGGGGAGGCCGCCTGAGCCGTTCGCTACCAGCGTGACGATTCCACGACCGGCCAGATGCCGGGCTGCGACGCTGCTGGTGAAAGCGTGAATCGAAACGCCAGCGACGCCCCAAATCGCGCCATGGCCTGTTCCGGTCCGAGGACAAAGAGCGCTGTGGACCAACCGTCACTCTCCATGCAAGTCGTCGCCCGGACGGCACACGCGGCGATTCCTTCGACTGGCATCCCGGTGAGTGGATTGAGGATGTGACTGTACCGCCGGCCGTTCACCTCGAAGAAGTTTTCGTAGTTGCCCGCAGTCGAGATGGCGGCGTCGCGCAGCTTCACGTGAATTCGCCGACCTTGGCGCTCTGGATCTTCAAGCTGCACTTCCCACGCTTTTTCTCCCGGCGGCGCGCCACTGGCCCGCAAATCGCCGCCGGCGCGAACCATGCAGTTGGTGATGCCGTGGGCGCGCAGGGATTCGATGGCGCGATCGACGGCGTAGCCCTTGGCGATTCCACCGAGATCAATTGAGACACCGGGCCGGGCGAACTGAACGGTGCGCTGCGTGGGATCGAGAAGGAGGCTTCGATAGCCGACGTTCGCCAAGGCGGGCTCCAGTTCGAAGGGTGAGGGCAGGCGGTGCTGCTTCCAGATGAAACCCCACAGTTCGGCCACCGGGCGGATGGTAACATCGAAGGCTCCGCTCGTTTCGTGCGCGATGTCCTGGGCGGCGGTCATGACGCGGAACAATTCCTTCGACACGGGAACCGGCTGTCTCGCCGCCTGCGCGTTCGCTCGCGAGAGTTCGCTGTCCGCGCGATGCAAACTCATCAGTGCGTCCACCCGACGGACGGCCTCGAAGGCATCATCGATCGCGCGTTGCGTCGTGGCGACGTTCGTCCCATACGCGCTGATGACGACGAAAGTCCCGAGCAGCGGTTGCGCGCGGCGGATCTCTTCAGCGCGAGAGCGACGCGGGGTTGACTGGCAACCGGCCAGCAGCACCACCTGCAATATCAGCAGCCAGTGCAGGCTGGATGACGTGAGCAAATGTGGCCAGCACGCGGCGCACGCCGTCGGTGACGCTGCGGCAGGAGATTGTCGCGCCGCTGATATTGTGGATGTCGTCATTGAGCCGGAGCCGTGAGCGGCCTGTCTTGCCGGTGAACTGCTCGCGCCATTTGGCGCTGCGAATCTCGCCGCCGTGGCTTTCACGATATTCGAGAATCTCGACGCGTTGCACGGTCCCGGCGGGATTCAACGCCGCAGCGTAGTCGATGACTTCGTGCTTGCCGAGAACGTGGTCGAGGATCAAGACGCCCAGCAGGTTCGTGCCCTGCCACGCGATGCGAACCCGCGAGCCTTTTGCCTGCACGCGCTGGCCGCTGGTGCTTTGGATCGCGCGCAGTTGCTCCGCCGTGAATCGAAACGTCCGTGACTCTAACCGGTCGGCCACCGGAAAGCACAGTTTCTGCGCCTGCTCGGTGGTCAGGAATCTCTCGGCGCGAGCCGATGCGCGGGGCGAGAGGAGGAGCAACAAGACTGGGAGCCAGCGCCACATCGGATGCAGGCTTCAGAAGAACACGCCCGCACCGACCTGGAAGTAATCCTGGTTCGATTCGGAACGCTCGGTGGCGGCCGTGCCGTCGAGGTTGCGCCGGTAATCAGCCTTGAGCACGAAGTTGGGATTGAGCAGCCACGCCGCACCCAGGGTCAGGAAGTCTTTGTTCGTCGAGCCGTTGTCGAGTTCGGTGCCGGATTCCAAATCATCCTGCGTCACGATCTGGCTGAAGCGGATGAACGGAACGAAGTCCATCTCGGAACCTTTCCCGTCCCGGAAAGCGTCCGGCCAGAAGTGATAGGCCGCTTCGACATACCAACCGAACATGCGGCCGCCCACGTTGTCCGTGGCGGAGGCGTTGTTGTTCGCGAGGAGGTTCTCCGGCGCATCGATGTGCCAGTAAGCAAAGTCGCCGCGCAGTTCGAGACCGGTCTTCGGAATGCGATACGACGCCTCGACATCGAACAGGGCAACGGTGGAACTGCGCCGCTCGAAGCCCTTCACCTGCGTCACATAGAACGAACTGCTCGCGTCGAAGCCCTGAATGCCCGTGTAGTGCAGACGGCCCGAGTACGCGAGGTTGTTCTCTTCGGCCCGCCGCATCCGTGGACGCGCCCCGCGCATGCCGTTGGCGGCGTTGATGCCGACGCTGGTCGAGCCGGCGATCGCATCCTCCATGCCGCTGGAGACCATCAATTGATACCCCAGTCCTTCGACGATCTTTCCGAAGACCCCGACACTCGGCTCGAACCAAGTGCTCGGAATGATCTCGCGGTACAGCTCGGGACGCTCGGTCGAATAGAACGTCGTCGGCTCGTGGTGTTTGTTGATGCGTCCGACGGGCACGAGGTCGATGCCCAGCGAACGGACGTTGAAGTAGGGACTGAGCAGGATGTCCACGTAGAACTGCTCGATCTCGATCTCGCCGTCGAAGCGGCTCCGCTGCGTGCCGTTGCCGGTGGTGCCGGAAGTTTCGTCCATGCCGCCATGCTCGAATTCCAACTCGGAATTGAACACCAGCCAGTCGTTGATGGCGTAGGAAGGCGACAGCACGTAGCGATGCGCATCGAACGCGTTCGCGCCGGATTCCGGGAATCGATACTTCGCTTCGCCGTAGAAACCGACGGTGAGACCCTTGGATTTGAAGAACCCGTCCGTGACTGACGAGGACTCCGCTTTCGCAGGTCCTTCCTTCAGGCGTTCGACCTCCTGTGTCAATGCTTGAACCTGTTTTTGCAACTGCTCGAACAGGGCGGGATCAATCTCCGCGCTGCTGGCGGGAACCAGCATCAGGGGAGCGAATGACAAGACGGCGGTGCAACGCGTGACAAATCTGGACGGCGATTGTTTCATGATGTAATTGAGACAGAATCTCAGAACGGGAAGACAACTAATGAGAGTCAGTCTCAACAGCAAGAAGTTTCTTAAAGATTCTTCGCCCAGCGAACAGCCTGAATCCAGTGCGTCGCCAGAGCCAACGGCAGGATTAGCCCGAGGACGCGGTGGAGCCACACGGCCCACTCGCGAGTTGTTTCACCGCCTCCGTACACGAGGAAGGTGCCGGTCAACGCGAGTCCTCCAAATGAGAACAGCATGAGCGCGCCGCTAGCGAGATTGGCGCGCATCCGCCAGCCAACTCGAATGTGCTGGTGCGTCAGATACCCGAGCAGGCCGCACAGAAATGGGTTCAACGCTCCATGCAACCGAACCCAGCCGCCCGTCTGAAAAGGCACGCTACCATCCATGCTGTCGAAGCGGGCGTTCACGATCTGGCCCCACCAGATCGCAACGCCAGAAACGAAGCTCAACGCTAGAAGCGCCATACCGATCCAGAGCACCCAAGACGGCAGTCTACCGGGACGACGGCTGCTGGCTTCGCTGGGGGTTGATGCGGTGCTCATGGGGGGGGCGGCACGTGGCTCAGGTGACGGTGCGCATTTCGACGGCGTCGATGATCTGGTTCCCGGCGGAGATCGCGCTGATGACCACGATGGTGTTTCCGGGACGCAGCCGGCCTTCCGCAACCAGCGCCTGGATTGCGGTCTCGATGGATCGCTCGGGGTGCGAGTGGTCGAGCGAATGAACAAACGGCTGTACGGCCCAGTTGATCGCCAGTGAATCGGCGACGCCCTGGAACTCGCAGACCGCGATGATCGGTGAGTAACGAGGGCGGAACGAGGCAGCGTGACGGGCCATGTTCCCGCGGACGGTGAAGACCAGCATCGCGTCGGCCTTGAGTTGATCGGCCAGCACGACGGCGCTCTTCACAAGCTTCTGTCGCGGGCTGTTGAACTCGACGCGCTCGTGAAAATTCGCACCGCCGCTGCGCTCGATACGCCGGGAAATCTTGTCGAAGACCTCCATGCACTTTAGCGGATACTTCCCGACGGTCGTCTCGCCGCTGAGCATGATGGCGTCGGCCTGCTCGAAGACGGCGTTGGCGACGTCGGTGATCTCGGCGCGGGTTGGCAGCGGATTCTCGATCATGCTTTCGAGCATGTGCGTGGCGACGATGACCGGCCGGCCGTAGTTGAGGCACGATTTCACGATGCGGCGCTGGATGATCGGGAGCTCTTCATAGGGACATTCAACGCCGAG
>SXGS01301266.1_pt1 | contig 14811 bp, 16 predicted proteins | sample 3174681 | NCBI WGS metagenome assembly SXGS01 (sample SAMN11356861, study PRJNA531348) | freshwater metagenome | isolation source: freshwater sample F1-80 | place: China: Fuxian Lake, Yuxi | collected 2017-12-25
CGACATCATGGTCAACAATGCCGGCATCGGCTTCATGATGCGGCCCTTGCTGGAGGTCGATCCGGCCGACTGGGACAAGGTCATCGCGGTCAATTTGTCGGGCGCCTTTTATTGCACCCAGGCGGCGGCCACGGCGATGATCGCCGGCGGCCGCGGCGGTCGGATCATCAATATCGCCAGCCAGGCGGCGAAGACCGGTTTCCCGCATCTGCCCGCTTATGTGAGTTCGAAGCACGGCATGATCGGCCTGACCCGCGCCAGCGCGGTCGAGCTCGGCGGGCACGGCATCACCGTCAACGCGGTCTGCCCGAACCATGTCACGACCGGGCTCGGCGCGCAGCAGAATGCCTATTTCTCGAAGCTGCTCGGCTTTGCGAGCGTCGAGGCCTATCTCGCCAATATGGCGGCGAAGAATCCGATGGGCCGGCCGGGCCTGGCGAGCGACACCGCCGCCGCCTGCGCCTGGCTGGCGAGCGACGACGCCGCCTATGTGACGGGCGAGGCGCTCAATGTGTCGGGCGGCGAGGAGATGCACTGATGACGCCTGAGCGCATCGACTGGCCGAACAGCGCCAAGCTCGCGCTGTCGCTCGTCGTCAATGTCGAGGAAGGCTCGGAGATGACGGTCGCGCGCGGCGACAAGGGGATGGAGCCGGTCGACGAGCTCGGCATCCACATCAAGGCGCCGATCCGCAATTACGGCAACGAGTCCAATTACCTCTACGGCATTAAAGCGGGCGCGCCGCGGGTCGTGAAGCTGCTCGACGCGTTCGGGGTGCGGGCGAGCTGGACCGTCGCGGCGATGAGCCTCGAGAATCACCCCGAGATCGCCGAGGCGATCGTCCGGCGCGGCGACGAGCCGGTCAGCCATGGCTGGCGCTGGGTCCACCAATTCAAGCTGGACGAGGCGGCGGAGCGCGAGTTCATCCGCAAGGCCGTCGCCTCGATCGAGCGGAGCTGCGGCGTGCGCCCCTATGGATGGCTGTCGCGCTATTTCCACACCGACAATACGCGGCGGCTGCTGATCGAGGAGGGCTTCCGCTACCATATGGACGATTATTCGGGCGACGTGCCCTTCTGGGATCGCACCACCGTTCCCGGCCGCCCGATCGTCATCGTCCCCTACCAGCTCGACACCAACGACATGAAGATGTGGACCGATCCGGCGATGACGCCGGAGCAATGGCTGGCCTATGCGATACGGACCTTCGACCAGCTCTATCGCGAGGGCGAGGAGGGGACGCCGCGGATGATGTCATTGGGCCTTCATCTGCGGATCATCGGGAGGCCGGGACGGATCTGGGCGCTGGAGGAATTTTTGAGGCACGCGACGGCCAAGCCCGACGCCTGGATCGCCAGCCGCGGCGAGATTGCCGCCCATTTCGCGCAGCAGGTGGCGGCATGAGGGCCGCCGCTATCCTTCCCCCCTTGTGGGATGTGCAGGTGAGTCGCGCCCCGCGTGGCTCAGCCCTGTCCGGGGGACAGGGCGACCTGCGCATGGTGGCGCGAAGCGCCGGATGGGGGGTGCGGCCCGAAGGGCCGCGCGCTCGCTCCGCGCGCGCACCCCCCACCCCGCTCGCGCTGGCGCGCGAGTCGCCCTCCCCCACAAGGGGGGAGGGATGACCCTCCACCTCGACATCGACGGCGCGATCGCACGCCTGCTCATCGATCGCGCCGACAAGAAGAACAGCTTCTGCCAAGCGATGTGGGAGGCGCTTCCGGGCCTGCTCGCCGAGGCGATGGCCGACCCGGCGGTGCGCGTCCTGATCCTTCGCGCCGCCCAGCCCGGGGCTTTCTCCGCCGGCGCGGACATCGCCGAATTCGCGGTCGGCGCGCGCGATCCGGAATGGCGCGCGAAAAACCAGGCGGCGATCCGCGCCGCGCAACATGATCTCGCCCGCGCGGCAAAGCCCACCATAGCCCTGATCGACGGCGTCTGCGTCGGCGGCGGCTGCGGGCTCGCCATCGCCTGCGACCTGCGCGTCGCCTCCCCGCGCGCCAAATTCGGCATTACCCCGGCGCGGCTCGGCCTCGTCTACTCGCTCCACGACACCAAATTGCTCGTCGATCTGGTCGGTCCGGCGCAGGCCAAGCGCATCCTCTTCACCGGCGAATTGATCGGCGCGGAAGAGGCTCTGCGCATCGGCCTTGTCGACATCCTGTCGCCCGATCCCGAGACCGCCGCCGAGGCGCTCGCCGCGAGCATCGCCGCCGCCTCGCCGCACAGCGTCGCCGCGTCGAAGGCGATGATCCGCCGCATCCTCGACGGGCAGGCGGAGGACGATGCCGACACGCTCGCCCAGTTCGGCGCCGCCTTCCAGGGCGAGGATTTTGACGAAGGGGTGAACGCCTTCCTCGCCAAGCGCCCGCCGCGCTTCAGGAGCCGCTGAGATGGCTTTCGACACGCATGGGCGGATCAAGTGCGGCACGATCTCGACCCCCGATCTCGACGCGGCGCTCGCCGATTATCGCGATCTGCTCGGTCTCGAGTTGGCGGAGCAGGGCGCCGTCCCGGCCGATCTGGCGGCAAGCTGGGGCGCGCCGGCCAGCGCGGGCCAGCGCTTCGCCTTGCTCCAGCCGGCGAGCGGTGTGCCCTCATTTCTGCGCCTGGTCGAAGCGCCGTTTCATCCCGATTTCACGCCGACGCGCAGTTTCGGCTGGGCCGCTTTCGAAATCACAGTGCAGGACGTCCATGGCCTCGCCGAGCGGGTCGCCGGCAGCGGCTTCGAGATCGTCGGGCCGCCCAAGCCGATCCCCGGCCTGCCCTATTTCGTCGCCATGCAGGCGCTCGGGCGCGGGCGTGAGATGGTCTATTTCAACGAGGTCGCGATGGACACGCCCTCGTCCAATCTGCCCAAGGCGAGGAGCCCGGTCGACCATATCTTCATCGTCATCTTGGCAACGCCCGACCGCCACGCAACGGTGACAAGCCTGCGCGACAGGCTGCGCCTCGACGAGGGCGGCAGCTACACGCTCAATTACACGATGATCAACAAGGCCTTTGGGCTCGCGGACGGCACGCAATCGACGATCACGATGATCCAGAAGGGCCGGCTGCCGATCGTCGAGGTGGACGGCTATCCGGACGCCGCGACGCCCCGCCCGCGCCACGCCGGAATGTTGCCGCCCGGCAATGCGATGGTGTCGCTGGCGGTCGACGATCTCGATGCGCTCGCGCTCGATTTCATCGCCCCGCCGATCGCTCGTAACGGCCCGCTCTACGCCGGGCAGCGCACCGCGACACTGATCGGCTCTGCGGGCGAGTTGATCGAGCTGATCGAGCTCACTTAATTCGACGAGCGCTGCCCTCAGCGGCCGTCTGACTTTGCGGGAATATCCGGCAGCGCGGCGTCATAGCCAAGCCCGTAAGCGTTCGGCGAGCAGATCAGCGGCGCGGGCGACGAGGGCCGCATCGTCGTAGAATGCGGGCTGGTTGGGCCCGTCGATCCAGGCGATCTCTTTTTCGCCCGGCAGCGCGTCGTGGAACTTGCGCGCCAGATGCGGCGACAGTGCGTTTTCGGAGTGGACCATCATCACCGGCGCGGCGATCCGCGGCGCCGCGGCCTGGACGTCGAAGGGGAGGAAATGCTCGCGGCTCATCACCGCGAAGGCGTTGACATAGTTGGGAACGCCGGCGCGCGGCGTGCCGTAATAATCGAACAATTCGGGCGTGCTCATCGCCGCGTCGCCCTCAAGCGCGACCGCCGGGACGGTGTCGATCTCGCCGGTCGCCTCGTAATGCGCGCGCGCGGCGCGGCCCTGCTCGACCCGGGCGTCGAAACCTTCCGTGTCGCCGGCGCGCATCGCGGCGGGATCGCGATAATAACCGACGACGAGGCCGAGCGCCTTGACCGCGGGATTGTCGAGCGCGGCATGGGCGGCGTAGCCGGCGCCGAGGCAGACGCCGACCAGCCCGCGCCGGCCCGCGTCGATCTCCGGCTGCGCCGCCAGGGCGTCGAGCGCTGCGCGAACGTCGGCGATCTTGCGCCCCGCATGCTCATATTGGCGCGGCGCACCTTCGCTCTCGCCATAGCCGCGATGGTCGATCGCTAGCGCCGCAACGCCGCGCTCGGCCAGTGCCCGCGCATAAACGCCGGTGACCTGTTCCTTGACGCTGGTCATCGGCCCGGCGACGACCACGGCGGGAAAGGGGCCGCCACCCTCGGGCAGGCGCAGCGCGCCGACCAGGCGGTCGCCCGCGACTTCGAAATCGATCCGGCGGGTTCGCGTCATGGCATCAGCACGGTCGAACCCGTCGTGCGTCGGCCCTCCAGATCGGCATGGGCGCGCGCCGCATCCTCGAGCGGATAGCGCTGCCCGATCGTCACCTTGAGAACGCCACTGCGAATCAGCTCGAACACCCGCGCGCTGCCCGCCGCCCGCTCCTCGGCCCCGGCATAATAATCGAACAACGTCGGGCGCGTGTTGTAGAGCGAGCCCTTCATCGCCAGCACGCCGAGATTGACGCCGCCCACCGGCGCGTCGGCATTGCCGTAATTGACGATCAGGCCGCGCCGGCCGGTCGAATCTAGCGAGGCCTCCCAGGTCGCCATGCCGACGCCGTCGAAGGTGACGCGCACGCCCGCGCCGCCGGTCAGTTCGCGGACCTTGGGAGCGACGGGATCGCGCGTGTAGAGGATGACATGGTCCGCGCCGGCCTCGGTCGCCGCGCGCGCCTTGTCCTCGGTCGAAACCGTGCCAATCACCGTCGCGCCGACATGCTTCAGCCACTGCACGAGCAGCAGCCCGACGCCGCCCGCCGCGGCGTGGACCAGCACCGGCCAGCCCGCCTCGACCTTTGCGCAGCGCTCGACGAGGAACTCGACGGTGCAGGCCTTGAGCAGGGCGGCCGCCGCCGTCTCGTCATCAATGCCGGCGGGCAATTTGAACAGGGTGTCGGCCGCAACCAGGCGAGCGGTCGCATAGGCCCCGCGCGCCGGCCCGAAGGTCGCGACGCGCTCGCCCGGAGCGACGCTCGTCACGCCCTCGCCGACCGCCTCGACGACGCCCGCCGCCTCCAGCCCCAGCCCGCTCGGCAGCTCGACCGGATAGATCCCTCGACGATGATAGGTGTCGATGAAGTTCAGCCCGATCGCGGTCTGCCGGACAAGCGCTTCACCCGGGCCCGGCGCGGCCAGATCGACGTCGCGCCATGCAATCACCTCCGGCCCGCCATGCCGCTCGAAAACCGCCGTCCGCGCTCTCATGATGGCCTCTCCTCGTCCAATGTGCAGCTGCCCTGCATCCAGCGCAGGTTGATCCCGATCAGCCGCGCCGCCGGATCGGCCCAGCTATAGGAGACGGCGCGCTCCGGGTCATCCGGACGGTGCACGTAGAGGACCAGGCTCGGCCGGTTGGGATTGCCCGGCGGCCAGACGACGTTGCGCATGCGAAGGATCGCCTCGGGCGCGCCGCTCGCGCCGCCGCCGGCGCGGGCGCGGCCGCCCTGATCGTGCAGGCTGAGGCCGCGGCGGAATTCCCAGGCCGCCTCGCCCGTCGCATCCGCCGGCGCGCCTTCCTTGCGGATCGCCATCCAGCAGGTGAAGCCGCGCGCCCGGCGCAGCTCGGAGGTGCGCCCGTCCGGCCAGCGTGCCGACAGGCGATCGGGCGCGGTGCGGGTCAGGACGATGCCCGGACTCGCCGCGGCGGCCGCGCCGAAACGATCGAGCGGCTGGAAAGCGAGCGCGCCGTCCGCCTCCCGGACTCTCAGCCCGAGCCAGGGAGGGGCCGGGCGCCCGGCCTCACCGGCGAAATAGATCTCTTCCTCATTGCTGTAGATTTCGTCGGCCTGCGCGGCGCTCGCGCTCATCGCCAGCGCCGCCGCGACCAGCCGCCATGTCGTCATCACCCACCTCACCGAGAATCGGGATTGCGCTCGGACTATAAGCCGGTAACTTGTCCGGACAACTTTTCTTCGCGGGGGCGCGATGCCGGCTTATATGATCGTCACCGCCAGGATCGCCGATCGCGACTCCTTCATCGCCGGTTACGGCGCGCGCGCCGCCGAACTGGTCGCGAAATATGGCGGCCGCTACGTGCTGCGCGCCCCCGGCGCTGAGCTGCTCGAAGGCGAATTCGGCGACGGCGCCTCGATGGTCATCTCCGAATGGCCGGACAAAGCGGCGGCGCGCGCTTTCTGGGAATCGGCCGATTATGCCGAGGCGAAGAAATTGCGCGAGGGAATCGCGGAGTGCCAGGTGCTGCTGATCGAGGCGCCGGCCTTTGCCTGACATCGTCAAGCGCACCACGCTCATCGTGCGCGACGCCGAGCGCGCGGCGGATTGGTATGCTCATGTCTTCGGCATGACGCGCTGGATGGACACGCCCTTCACGCTTTCCGGAAATCAGCTCGCCGCCGGCGCGAAGGGCGACCGCACCCGCCTCGTCATCATGAAGGCGCAACATGACGAGATCGGCATGATCGGCCTGCTCGAATGGCTCGAGCCCAAAATGGACGTGCCGGAAAATCCGCCGCGCCGCGTTGCCTTTGGGGCGCCGATCTTCGTCGTCGCCGCGCCCAATGCGGTCGCGACCTGCGCACGCGCCAAGGCCCGTGGCTCGCACATCCATTGCGAGCCGGTCGAATGGACGGTGACCGGCGCGGACGGCCGCTTGCGCGACATGATTGGCGCGAGCTTTTTCGACCTCGACGGCTATTTCTTCGAGGTCAATCAGCTCGTCGCGGTGCGCGGATGAACGCGCCGGTACGTGTCGTTCCGGCGGCCCAAGGGGCCGCTCGGGAATGGCGGCTGGCGCGAGCGCCGGTGGGCAATGTCCGGCCCGAAGATTTCGAGTGGGCCGAGACGGCGGTCCCTGAACCAGGGCCGGGCGAGGTGCTGCTGAGAACGCTCTATCTGAGTCTCGCGCCGGTGATGCGGATGTATATGAGCGGCGCTTCGGTGGCGGGCGAAGCGCCATTGCGGCCGGGCGACGTTCTCCACGGCCGCGGCGTCGCGCAGGTGGTGCGGTCGCGCCATCCCGACTGGCCGGAGGGCGCGGTCGTGCAGGGCCAGATCGGCTGGCGGGATCATAAGGTCTCGGCGATGACGCCGGCCGAGAAGATGAAGCGGATGCCACGCAACGGCTTGCCCGCCGCCCTCGGGCTGGGCGTGCTCGGCATGACCGGACTCAGCGCTTCTGCGGGCTATCTGCTCTGTTGCGATCCAAGGCCGGAGGATCGCATGCTGCTCTCGGGCGCCTCGGGCGGGGTCGGCTCGATCGTCGCGCAGCTCGCCGCCAAGGTGGTTGGCTGCGAGGTGGTTGGCATTGCAGGCGGGCCCGAAAAATGCGCATTCGCCCGCGCCATGGGCTGCGCGGCGGTGATCGACTCTCGCGATGAGGATGTGGCCGCCGCCATCGCCTCGGCTTTTCCGGGCGGCCACGATCTCTATTTCGACAATGTCGGCGGCGAGACGCTGGCGGCGGCGCTGGAACACCTGGCGCCTCGCGCGCGCATCCTGCTCTGCGGCTCGATCTCGGACTATGCGCGGGCCGAGCCGTTCGGCCTGGCCAATTACATCCGCCTGCGCCGCAGCGATTCCACCATGCGCGGCTTCTATGTCTACAACCATCTCGATCGCTGGGACCAGGCGATGGAGGATATGACGGGGTGGATCGGAGACGACCGGCTCGTCCCGCATTTCGATGTCGTCGACGGCCTCGAGGCCATGCCGGCCGCACTGGCCCGGCTCTATGACGGCGCCAATATCGGCAAGCAGATCTGCCGGGTCCATGGCGAGCCGGAGGAATGGCTATGAGCGTCCGGTTCCAGCGCGCCAATTTCGTCGTTGCCGACCTTGATCGTGCGCTTGAATTTTATCGCGACGTGCTCGGCTTCGCGGTGACCTTCACGCTCGATCACAATCCCGAAAGCTATTCGATCCCCGTCTTCGCCATTCCCGAGCGCGCACGCCTGCGCTTCTGCGTCCTGAGCACGAAGACGCAGGAGCGGGTGATGGCGCTGACCGAGATCACCGGCGTGACGCTCGCGCCTGTTCCGCATCCCCGCCGCGCCGCAATCGTGCTGGAGGTGGACGATCCGGATGCGGTGATGGCGAGCGCCCGCGCGCGCGGCCTCGAAGTGCACGGCGAGGCGGAGCTGATCACCAAGGACGGCCGCAAGGGCCGCGAAATCGGCATCGTCGACGCCGACGACAATCTTATCGTCATCTACAAGATCACGGGGGCGGCATGACCGACGAACGCAGCTATCCGCGGCCGGGCGTCGCCTGGTTCATGGTCGCGATGCTGACGCTGGCCTACATCTTCTCTTACGTCGACCGCTACGTGCTCGGCCTGCTGATCCAGCCGATCAAGGCCGATCTCGGCCTGACCGACGAGGAGATCGGCTGGCTGCTCGGCCCGGCCTTCGCGATCTTCTACGCGACGATGGGCCTGCCGCTGGGCTGGCTGGCCGACCGCAAGCGGCGCACTTGGCTGATCGCGGCCGGGGTCACGGTCTGGTCGCTCGCCACCGCCGCTTCGGGCCTGTGCCGCAGCTTCTGGCAGCTTTTCACCGCGCGCATGACGGTCGGCGTCGGCGAGGCCGTGTTGAGCCCGGCGGCCTTCTCGATGATCAGCGACAGCTTCCCGCCCGAGCGCCGGGGCAAGCCGATCGCGGTCTATCAGGCCGCGCTCACGCTCGGCGCGGGCATCGCCTCGCTGATCGGCGCGAGCGTCCTGGTCTGGGCGCGCACCACGCCCGAGATCGAGGTGCCGGTCGCCGGTCTGGTCCAGCCCTGGCAGCTCACCTTCTTCGCGGTCGGCCTGCCGGGGCTGCTCATCGCCGTCGGCTTCCTCTTCCTGCCGGAGCCCGCCCGCCGCGCCGCGGCCGCGACAGACCCCGAGCTGACCGGCGGCACCTTCGGCGAGACCCTGCGCTATGTCGGCCGGCGCTGGGCGACCTTCCTGACCTTCGTCTCGCTGCCCTGCGTGATGACGACGATCGCCTACAGCCACGGCTTCATGCCCGCCGCGTTCGAGCGCACCTATGGCTGGCCGGCCGAGCGCTTCGCCTTTTACAACGGCGTCGCTAATCTGATCGTCGGCCCGCTCACCGTCTATGCGATGGGCGCGCTCTCCGACCGCTGGACCAAGCTCGGCCGCGGCGACGCGCCGCTCCTCATCATGATCGCCGGCGCGGTGCTGATGGTGCCGACCGGCGCCGCGGCGATGCTGATGCCGGGGCCGTGGAGCGCGCTGATCTGCCTGTGGCTCAACACCGCGACGATCGCCGTCGTCACCGCGGTCGGGGTCACGGCCCTGCTCAACATCGCTCCGGGGGCGATCCGCGCCCAGCTCGTCGCGCTTTACTATATGGCGATCAGCCTCTCCGGCCTGCTGCTCGGCCCGACCACCGTCGGCATCCTCTCCACCCGTGTGTTTGGAGAGGAGAATGTGCGCTATGCGGTCTCGGCCCTGCCCGTCCTCTACGGCCTGCTGCCGCTGCTGATCATCCCGATCACGGTGCGGCTTTATCGTGGCCAGATGGCCCGGCTCGTCGCCGCTAGCAGCTGATGGAGACCGAGGTCATCGTGGTAGGGGCCGGCCCGGTCGGGCTGGTCGCCGCCAACCGGCTCGCCGACCTCGGCATCGCCTGCGCCGTGGTCGAGGCCGCGGACGCGCCCGCCGCCGATCTGCGCGCCTCGACCTTCCATCCGCCGACGCTCGAAATGCTCGACGCGCTCGATCTCACCGCGCCGCTGATCGCCGCGGGCCTGGTCTCGCCGACCTGGCAAGTGCGCCAGCACGAAACTGGAGAGCGAGCAGTCTTCGATCTCGCGGTCCTGAAGGACGACACGCGCTACCCGTTTCGCCTGCAATGCGAGCAGCGCATCCTCTGCGCGCTCGCCGAGGCCCGGCTCGCGGGAAAGGCGGCGCTGCTGCGCGGACGCGCCGCCACTGGCGTCATGCAGGATGGCGACAAAGTAACGGTCACGCTCGACGACGGAGCGACTCTCCAGGCGCGCTTCGCAATCGGCGCCGATGGCGCGCGCAGCCAGACCCGGCGCGCAGCCGGCGTCGCCTTCGACGGCGCGACCTATCCCGAGACGACCATCCTCGCGACCACTCGCTTTCCGTTCCAGGACCATCTCGAAGGCCTGTCCAACGTCAATTATTGCTGGTCACGGCACGGCACGTTCAGCCTGCTGCGCCTGCCGGACGTCTGGCGGTGCAGCCTCTATGCCGATCCCGGCGAGAGCGAGAAGGCGGCGCTCGCGCCGAAGTCGATCGGGCGCAAGCTGCAGCGGATCGTGCCGCTCGCCGGCGGTCATGACGTGCTCGAAATTCGACCCTACCGCATTCACCAGCGCATCGTGGAGAGCTACCGCAAGGGCCGCATCCTGCTCGCCGGCGACGCCGCGCATCTCAACGCGCCGTCGGGCGGCATGGGGATGAACGGCGGGATTCACGACGCTTTCGCGCTTGCGGACGCGCTCGCGGAGGTGCTGCGCGGCGCGGACGAAGGGCACCTCGACCGTTACGACCGCAAGCGCCGTCCGATCGCCAAGGAGCAGATCCTCGCCCAGGCGCATCGCAACCGCACCCGCATGCAGGAGCGCGACCCCGCCGCGCGGCGCGCCGAACTCGCCCGCCTGCAGGCGATCGCGGCGGATACCGCCAAGGCGCGCGACTTCCTGCTGCACTCCTCGATGATCGCCGGCCTGCGCCAGGCGGAGGCGATCGTGTGAGCCGTGTCGGCATCCTCACGCCGATGGCCAACCCGACCGTCGAGGCGGAGCTGCGCCGCCTGCTGCCGCCCGAGATCGACTATGTCGTCGCGCGCCTGGTCAGCGATTCGGCCGACCCGGCCGAGCGGCTGGTCGCCTATGCGCGCGAGGCGGGGGCCGCGGTGGACCAGTTCGGCGGCATGACGCTGGCGGCGCTCGGCTTCGCCTGCACCGGTTCTTCCTACCTGATCCACGCCGAGGAGAGCGCCGCCATCGCCGCCGCGTTCGCGCTTCCTTTCCTGTTCGCCGCCGACGCAGCCGCCGCCGAGCTCGAGCGCCGCGCCGCGCGCCGCATCGCCCTGGTTTCGCCCTACCCGCCGCCCCTGCATGCCGCAGCCTGCGCCTGGTGGGAGGGGCGGGGCTTCGCGCTTGCGCACGAGGCGCGGGTGGAGATCGGTTCGGCCGACACGCGCGCCATCTACCGCTTGAGCGGGGCGGAGGCGGAACCGGCCGTCACCGCGGCGCTCGCCGCCGGTCCCGATGCTGTGCTCCTCTCCGGCACCGGCATGCCCAGCCTCGATCTGCTTCGCCCGGACGATTCCATCCCGGTTCTTTCCTCCAATTTCTGTCTCGCCGCCGCGCTCACCCGAGCGGCTGGAGCGGCGCGATGAATGTCGTGCGCTGCCGCAGCTTCGTCGCCGGCGACTGGGCCGGCGACGATCGCGCCACGCTCCTCCCGGTCACCTCGCCGATCGACGAGAGCGTCATCGCCGAGCTTGAGGAAGCCGATGCCGCGATGGTCGACCGGGCCGTCGCCGCAGCGCGCGACAGCGTCGCGCGCGGGGAGTGGCGCGGGCGCAGCGTCGCCGAGCGGCAGAAAGTGCTGCGCCGCGCCGCCGACCTCATCCTCGCCTCGACTGAGGAGATCGCCGCGCTCGAATGCGCCAATACCGGCATTCCGATCCGCCAGGTGCGCGAGCGCCACCTGCCCCGCGCCGCGCGCAATTTTTCGTTCTTCGCCGAAGTGATCGGCCAGCAATCAGGCCAGCTCTTCGAGCAGGAGGCCCCTTACCTCACCATGGTGCGCCACGAGCCGGTCGGGGTCGCCGCCTGCATCGCGCCGTGGAACGCGCCGATCGCCCTGGCGACGATGGAGCTCGCCGCCGCTCTCGCGTTCGGCAACAGCGTCGTGCTCAAGCCTTCGGAGCTGACCCCGCTCGAATTCGCGCCGCTGATGGACATTCTCGCCGAGGCCGGCGTGCCCGACGGCGTCGTCAACCTGGTCAACGGCCGCGGCGCGGTGACCGGCGCGGCTCTCGTCGCCCACCCCGATGTCGATGTGGTCGCCTTCATCGGCGGCACCGAGACCGGGCGCGAGATCGGCGCCGCAGCCGGGCGAGGGCTGAAGCCCTATCTCGCCGAACTGGGCGGCAAATCGGCCAATATCATCACCGCCCGCGCCGATCTCGACCGCGCGCTGGACGCGGCTCTGCTCGGCATCTTCTCGAACAACGGCCAGCAATGCCTCGCCGGCTCGCGCATCCTGGTCGAGGAGAGCATCGCCGACGCCTTCATCGCCCGCTTCGTCGAGCGTGCGAAGGCGCTTAAGGTCGGCGACCCGCGCGATCCCGAGACCGAGCTCGGTCCGCTGATCAGCGAGGCGCAATATCGCCGTATGCTCGCCTTCGCCGAAGGCGCCGAAACGCTCTGCGGCGGCGGCCGCGCGCCGGGCTTCGCCAAGGGTTGGTTCGCCTCGCCGACCGTCGCCATCGCGGCGGACAGCAGCGCCCCGCTCTGCCAGGAGGAGATTTTCGGACCCTTCGCCACCTTCCTGCGCTTTAGCACCCTCGACGAGGCGATCGCGATCGCGAATGACAGCCGCTTCGGGCTGGTCGGCTATCTGTGGAGCGACAGCTGGCGCGAGATCGCCGCGGTGACGCAGCGGCTCGAGACCGGCACGATCTGGGTCAACAGTCCCGTCGCCCGTGATCTGCGTGCGCCGTTCGGCGGCTGGAAGCAGTCCGGCGTCGGCCGCACCGGGGCCGAAGCCAGCCGCCGCCATTTCACCCGCGAGAAGGTCGTCACCCTCCCGCTCGCCGATTTCCCGATCCCCGCTTTGGGATCCTTGCGGAGCGAACCGTCATGATGCTCATGCTGCTCGCCGCCCAGGCGGCCGCCACGCCAGCGCCAGCGCCGGCTTGCGAAGGCCCGCCGGTGATGATGGTGGTTTCCGGCCCGACCCATGATGCGGATCGGATGCGCGCCTATGGGCGGGCGATCTTCGAAAGCGGCCTATATCGCCGGCTCGGCGGCTATTATCTGAACGTGCCGCGCCCTGTCGCGGTGTTCGAAGGCGAGCCGGCCGCCAACCACACCACGCTGATCGTGCGCTTTCCCTGCCTCGCCAATGCGCGCGCCTTCTGGAACAGCCGCGACTATCAGGAGCGGATCCGTCCGATGCGGCTGAACCCGTCCGCCGGAGACTATCTGGTCAGCGTCTATCCCGAGACGGCCGTGCCCGCCTGGATGCAGGACGCGGTGGGGACGGCGCCCTATCGCCGCTCCTTTTCCGCGGAAGGCATTCCCCAGGTCGCGGCGCCCGCGCCGGCCGGCGCTCAGGAGACGCTCGACGCGCGCACCATCCTGCAGCGGGCGATCGACACCGCCGGCGGCGACGCCTGGCTCAACCCGCGCAGCCTGATCATGCGCGGCACGGCGACCTTCTACGGCCCGGACAGCGCCCAGCCCCGATCGCGCGCCAGCGATTACCAGATGTGGCGCGTTTTCAATCCGGACCGCACGGTCAGCCACGGCGCCGACGGCCTGGTGCGCATCCGGGCGCGGGACGGCGAGCGCGTGATCTTCGAAGTCGGCTATGACGGCAGCCGGACCTGGAACGAACGCGGCCTCGTTCCCCAGGCGGAGGCCGACGCTTATTGGGCGACCACCTTCGGCTTCGGCATCATCCGCCAGGCCTTTCAGCCCGGCTTCCGCCTGGAGCGCGTGCCCGACGGCCGCCACGACGGCCGCGCCCTGTTCAAGCTGCGCCTCACCGACCCGCAGGGCGGTCAGACCCTGTTCGGCATCGACCAGCAAAGCTGGGCGATCCGCACCATGGAATTCGCCACCCCGCGCGGCTGGCACCTGCGCACCTATGACGATTTCGTCGAGCTGCAGAACCCGCGCTGGCTCCAGGCGCGGCGAGTTACGCTCTACTATAATGGCTTGATGCAGAACGAGGTGCGCTGGACCGATGTTCAAGTCAACGCGCCAGTCGATCCGGCCTTGTTCCGCTATCCGGGAGGTTGATGGCCCGGCCGTGCCCGGAATTCCTGAACGCCGCCTGACGAAGCGAAACGCCGTCTGAACGAGACGTAAATCAAAGTCGGTAATGGCGGTAACCATCGTCGTTCACCGTGCCTGTTGCACGGAACAGCCCATCTGTTACGCTGCTCCCCGAATCGGACGACGCTTTAAGGGGGCGTATTATGGAGTCGTCGGGTAGTGGTTGCGTTCGCGTGAGTGCCCGGCCCAAGCGGCCTCGGGGATCGCCTCGTCGTCCTTTCGTTAAAGTTGCCGCGCTCGCCGCCTTTTTTGCTTCTACTTCGGCGCTGGCGCAGGCCCCGGCTGCCCCCGCTCCACCGACGCGCGAGGAAGTGGAGCGCGTCGCCCCTCCCGCCGCCGAACCGCCCCGCGCCACGCTCCAGGTCGAGAGCGACGCCGAGCGGGCGCCCTGCGCGCTGGACCGGCCCGAGAACGAGAATATCCGCTTCACGCTGAGCGAGGTCAGCTTCGACGGCTTGCGGGGGTTGCCGGCGGAGGCGCTTCGGCCGGCTTATGCGTCGCTCATCGGCCAGTCGCTGCCGGTCCGCGAGATTTGCAATATCCGCGACCGGGCCGCCGCCATCCTCGATCAGGCCGGCTATGTCGCCTCGGTCGAAGTGCCGGAGCAGCGCATCGCGGACGGGCGGCTTCGCTTCGAGGTGGTGATGGCGAAGCTGGTCGGCCTGCGGGTGCGCGGCGACGCCGGGCGGGGCGAGGCGCTGATCGCGCGCTATCTCTCGCGGCTCACCGAGCGCGAAGTCTTCAACCGCAACGACGCCGAGCGCTACCTGCTGCTCGCGGGCGACCTGCCCGGCTAC
>SXGS01707520.1_pt1 | contig 14810 bp, 12 predicted proteins | sample 3174681 | NCBI WGS metagenome assembly SXGS01 (sample SAMN11356861, study PRJNA531348) | freshwater metagenome | isolation source: freshwater sample F1-80 | place: China: Fuxian Lake, Yuxi | collected 2017-12-25
AGTTCTCTGCGTTGATGACGGTGTGGAACGGCGCGTCCCCACCGCGCTCTACCCGCCCGGTCTCGACCAGTCCCGGGTAGATGCGGTCATTGAACTCTGCGACCACAGCCAAGTCGTCGATAATGACGACCTGGGTCTCCGGATCCTCAGCGTCCAGTTCGAGGAGGTGGGCGACCCCGCCCCCGTCTGCGCGCTCGATCCGCTCGACGCGCCACAGCCGTCGATCGCCCTGCTTGACCTCGCCCCGAGGGGGCAGTACCCGCGCCTTGTCGCCGCGTCGTACGGTGCGTCCGGGCAGTTCCACGGCCTCGGGTTGGTGCTGCTCGAAGACGAGGCCGAAGGTCCGGCGCTTCATCAGGGCAAGGACCTCCGCCTCGAGGTCTTTGCCGAGTTGCGGATCGGCCTTTCGTGCCTGCCTCAGCAGTTCGGTCAATCTCGACACTCGCCACGTCTCCTTGAAGTTTTGCGAGTGCTGAAACTCGCTCTTAGTCATCGTAAGGTGGCGACACCGACAGAACCGGTCAGGCTGGGCCGACCAGGAGCGGATGCGGCAGGCCCTTGTCGATCTCCTTAGTACCCGTCACGCGGGACCAGCCGACCTCCCATTACCGCTTGAAGGTGGCGAGGCCAGGCTTCTTGCCGGCGACCCGCTCGGGCGCATTCCTACTTGTCATGCGCTTCGACGGGCGAGGTAGCTCAGGGCATCTGCCGTTTGCCCTAGTGGCGCACCTCCCTTTTGGGAGGCGTACGTGGACGAACACACTTCAGCCGCCGACACCCTCAGACCCACCGACGGGCTACCGCGACAACGGCGCCGTCCCGACGACCGCCGCTCCGGCACAGTTTGAGACGTGTTCTCTCATCTAGTCTTAAATCGCCCCAGTTAATTGGCCGATAGTAGATAATTGCTGCTCAGAGACTCTACTCGTAGGTCCCGACCCAGCCCATGCTGCAAGCAACCGTTACGCAGACGCGGATCACACGAGTGCCCATGCGCCGGCTGATTGACAGCTGGGGTAGCGGGTTGTGGTCCACGGACGCCAGACTAGCCAGTTGACGCGGGCCGACCCAGACCTCGGATGGCGGAACTCGGGCGGCTCCTAGCTTCATGCCGCCTGGTCCCCGAGCACCACTTCCGCGATCTCGTCGGCGATAGCCTCAATCTCGTGTGTAGCCGTGGACAACGCCACCTTGTCGGCCAGGGATGGGCTGTAGGCGCGGACCTCGTCGGCACCCACCTCGTGCCAGATCGGGAGGATCGATTGTTCTCCGGCGTTCGTGCGGGTGACAATCCCGTCGAGTTCATGGTTCGGCCAGCCCTTCCCAAAGAACGAAGGCGACAACACCACGAGGCCGAATCGGCTTGAGCGAATGCCCTGATCGATACGCCGACGGAGGCTTGAACCAATGCGAAGTTCTGCAACGTCTAGCCAGACACGGACGCCACGAACCGCAAGCGCATCACGGAGAGGGATCGCGACGGTCAGTTTGTCCTCGGACGCGTGAGAGAGGAAGACGTCCCACGTTTGGCCGGCCATTATGTCGTCCGAAGGCGGCTCCACAACATCGTTGCGAACCTCCACCCGTCGAGCCGTGTTGTCCTGGCGGATCGTAGGAAGAGCGCCGCGCGGTGCCGGCTCAACATCGACTCCTACGCGATAGCGACCGGTGTAACCACCCAAATCGGTAACAACCAGCCAGCGGCCGGAACTCGGGATGGTCAGTCGAACCGGCGAGCGCTTGGCGAGACCACCGACGTACTTGTAGCGGCGACCGGACTTGTAGTTCCGGTATTCGGATTGCGTCATCAGCTGCACGTTGGCCTGACCACTCAGAGTGATTACCGCGGTCGCGCCTTTCTGTTGGTGGCCAAGATCGTGAACGGTGTGTTGCACTGGAATCTCCCGTCGTGGGGAACGACGATGACCCCTCCCCCAGGTTGTTGTAGCCCAGGAGCCCGCGTTGTAGCCTGTCCGTACAGCAACCAACTGTGAAGACAGAACCCGGACGAGGTTGATCCCGTTCGGGATCTTGTCGTTCTGGGACAGAGTCTATCGCCAGTACCACCGTTACGACAGCTTGCGAATGACATCGGTGTTATTCCTGCATTGATCGGCGTGTCGTCGCCGTCCGCCTCGCACGTCGGGACTGCGCTACGTCACAGAGATATAAGACGCGCGATTCGGGCAACTTTTGGTTACGCTCTCACATGTTCGACCGTCGATGAGGGTCACGGTCGAGCGTCCATCACCAGCACGTACGCGGCGTCGGCACCTGACGGGTGCCGCGCTGTGCGCGTGCGTGCTGATTCGACGCTCCCGAAAGGCCCTTGATCCATGTTCTCCTTCCTGCATTCTTCGGCGCTGTCTGCCGGATCGCAGTGCAACTCCGGCATCCCGATCGTGCGTGGAGCGCGGTCGTGACCGGGCGGGTGTCGTTCGTCGACGACGCTGTCCTGGACCATGCGTTGCCGGGTCTGGCCGATCAGGTGCGGGAGGCCGTGCAGCCGCACGGTGACTGCGCGATCTGCGGTACGACGCTGGGCCCGGTGCCGGTGCGATTCGGTGTTCACCCGATGCCCGGGGCGACCCACGTCGATGTCCGTCACACCACGTGCGGCCCGTCCGACCCGGAATCGTCGATCCACGTGATGAGGTCGACGACCTACCGCCTCGCACCGATGCGGGTACCGCTGACCATCAACGGCGAACCCAGGACCGTGTCGGCAGTGCTGGTCAATCCGTCGGTCGACGGGTGGGTGATCGCCGACACCGCAGCCTCGCTGCTGGACAGCTTCCTCCGCCGCGGGTTCGCCCCGATCGACCAGGCCGTGCCGTCGGTGTCTGCCGACGAGGTCCCGTGCCGCGTCGACGAGGCCGGCACCGTCGTCGTCGACGACCGGATGGGCAACGGATACCAGCTCAACGACCCGCCGAGTTCCTTCGTCGAGCGCATCGCGAGCGAGGGTGGGTTGCTGTTCGTGGTCTCGCACGTGGTTGCTGTGGACCAGGCACCCGACGGCGACCCGATAGGGCTCGGTGACCTGCTGTCGAATGCGGACAGCGTGGTGCAGGCGTGGGTGCCCGTCGACCCACCCCCGAGCGAGGAGGTCGACGAGGTCGTGGCGCGGTCGGAACAGGCCAGGGTCGGTAAGACCGCGCCGTCGAGTGACGCGTCGGCCGAGAAGGAGACACTGCTCGGCCGCGTGAACTGGACCGCGGTTGTGACCTGCGTGATGCTGATCGGCGCAGTGGCGGCGGCGGTCGTCGACTTCGGGGCCTGGTGGGTCGGCGACGTACCGCCGGAGCGCGCCGCTGCGGTCGACGCGGTCTTGACCGCCGGGAAAGTCGCGGTGATCGTTCTGGTGTCGTACGTCGCCGCCGCCGCGGTGGCGACCGTCGCCTGGAACCGGTGGCGCCACGGCCACCTCAACGCGTACCTGTTCAGATCGCAAGCATCGTCGGTGCTGTTCACGCTGCTGATCGGGTGGATCGTGTGGGCCGTCTGCGCAGCCGCCGCGTCGTTCGGGGGTCTGTGATGGCTGTCCGCACGACGAGAACAAACAACTCCCAGATCGGCGAGAACATCGTTCTCGCCGTGGTCGGCCTCGCCGCGTTGTGCGCGGTGATCGCGGCGGTGTCCTGGTGGGTGGGGTCGTGGGCCGCCGGCCTCGACACTTCGGTCGATCCGTTCACCGGACTGTTCGACGCGCTGCGCGGCCGCAGGCCGTGGCCCGTCCAGGCCACGGTCCTCACGGTGGTGGGCGCCGCGGCGGCGCTCGCGGTGACCGGGTTCGGTGTGTGGCGGTGGGCGCGAGGCCGCACCGCCGTCGACAGTGCGGCCAAGACGATGGTGCACCCACGCAAGCTGTCGGGGATCGCCCGGTCGGCGTCGCAGGATCTGGTGCCGCAGTTCGACAAGAAGGACCCCCGCTCGTGGGGATTCCTCATCGGCTACACCGTCCGCGGAAACGTGCCCGTGCATTTGTCGTGGGAGACCGTCATGGTGGCCATCGCCGGCATGCGCATGGGTAAGACCGCTGCGCTGGCCATCCGCGCGGTCCTCGCCGCTCCGGGTCCGGTCATCGTCAACACCATCAAACCCGACCTGCACGCCGCGACCAGGCTGAGCCGCGAACAGTGCGGACGGGTGGACATGCTTGACTTGCAAGAGGTCAGCGGCGCCCGCGTGGTGACGTTCTGGTGGAATCCGCTCAAGCGCGTCCGCGAGATGAGCGATGCACGGCGGGTGGCGTCGTTCTTCGTCTCCGGCTCCTCCATCAAGGGGGCGACGACCAGCAGCTACTTCGACGGCGGTTCCGCGGACCTGTTGGCGTTCTACCTCCTCGCTGCCGCCGCCGGGGGCGGGGACATGCTGCATGCGATGCACTGGCTCAATCGCGATCAGGACTCGACCCCCGCGCTCGTGCTCGATGCCACCGGGCACGCCGAAGCCGCGAACGCCATCCGAACCGCTCTGCGCATCAACCCTCGTCAGCGAGACGGCCTGTACGACATGGCCCGCAGATGCCTAAGCGTGTTCATCGACAAGGACTACGCCGACGTGATCACACCGCCTCGCCGCGTGGTCATCGAAGCTCGGACGAACCCCGACACGGGGGTCCCGGAGATTCGCAGGCTCCCCGGGTCGGTGCATCATGACCGACCGGAGTTCGACCCCCACGAGTTCGTCACCAGCACCGACACGATCTACACCCATTCGCGGAAGGGTCCGGGACCGGCACGCTCGCTGATCACCGCGTTGATCGGGCAGATCTTCGACGCCGGTATCGACGTCGCTGTACGGAACCCTTCTCGTCGCTACCCGAAGCAGATGCCGTCCTGGTGGCCCCAGTCGTGGTGGCGTCCGTCGACCCGCTCGCGTGAGGGTCGACTGGAGGTGCCGCTCGTGGCGGTCCTCGACGAGGTGACCAACACCGTCCTGCTCGACGATCTCCCCGACCAGTACTCCTACTTCGGCTCGCACGGCATCATCCCAATCTCCATCCTGCAGAACCCCCAACAGGGACACAAAGCATGGGGCACGGACGAATTCGACGGGATGCTGTCGAACTCGGTGCACTTCTACGGGGGCGGTGTCAACAACAGGGACTACACCGCCGAGCTCTCCGACATCGTCGGCACCCACGAGGTGCTGACCACGACGCGCAGCCGCGGGAAATCCGGGGACAGCAGCAGCCAGAGCTGGCAGGAACGCCCGATCATGCCGCAGCACAAGATCGCTCAGATGCCCAAGAGTCGGGCGTTGCTGGTCATCCCCGGTAGTCCGCCGGTCCTGATCAAGAAGGTGCACTGGTGGGAGACCGACGACAAGGCCATCGTCGAGGAGTCGGTGGACCGCTACGCGGGGACGGAGAAACTCAGGGCGTCGATCCTGGCCGGGATCGAGGACGACGACGAGTACTCCGCCGACGAGGACGACGAGACGCCCTTTCCAACACTGTTGTTCGACAAGGACGGCGATGAGGACGAAGGGGAGCGCTGGTGACCGACGACTACGAGCCGGCCGTCGCCGGCGGCGCGATCGACATCACCGGGCAGTGGGACGGCCCGGAGGCTTCGGAGGAGGTCGAACACGAACGGCGGTTCCCCGACCTCGAAACGTTCGTCACCGACTTCTTCGCCCGGGTGGTCAATCGGCATGTGTCCGATCGGCCCGGTGATGGGTTGACCTGGGACCCACGGTGGTGGCGTCACCGCGAGGTGCGGGAGCGGCTGCGGGCGCTGTGGGACGCCTACGAGGGCGCCCTCGCTGCGAGCACCGAGGACCCGTCGGCGATGTCGCGGTGGTGGCTCACCGACCTCGACGGGCACCTGAAAGTGTTGCTCGACGGGCGACACGGGCCGATGAGTCACACCGACCCCGACGGATCCTGGACCGGTCATCCGGCTCTGCGCACCGTGCCGGTGCCGGACGGCGTCGACCTCGACGACGAATAATCGGGGTCACGCTGCCTTGCTGTGAAGCTCGGCCAACGCCAACATCAATCCCGTTGCCACCATGACGGCGATGATGGCGTTGGCCGGCGTGTAGTGGTCCCGGTGTGCCCCGTGAATCGTGACGTGCCTTGACAGTGCGGCCGGTCGGGGCTTCCCGCTCAGCGCGTTCCACTCGGTCAGAAGGTTGACGACTGGGGCGAGGGCCAGTTCTATACGCAGCCAATCGATTCGGAACGCCTCGTCGAGATCACCCAGACCACACCTGCTCCTCGCCGTGGGGTGCTTTCCTGCGATGTGAGCGGTGATGAGGGTGTCGCACACATTGACCGCGAGGGCTTGCGCTGCCTCACTGTGGCCGCCGCGTAGGGCGGCCACCGCTCGTTGCAGGAGGCCGCGCTGTCCTTCGACCTCGCTTCGTAGAGCAACGTCCAGTGTGTTGTCACAGTCGTCGAGGATCGTAGGGGTGCGTTCGAGCAGCACTTCCAGTCGTGCGTCGCGGTCCGCCGCGTCCACCAGCTCCACTACCACCTCTGCACGCGGGACATATGCAAGCGGAATGCCGTCGTTCTCGACGATCTGGGCGACCACCTCGAGGTCGGGGCGGTCATCGGGCCAGTTCGCCGGAAATCGACGCGCGATGCCTTCGAGGAACTTCTCGATGCCGGGCACACGGACGGTCGGCGGCAAGGTGAGACGGGGAACGGTCAGCGGAGGATGCAAGCTTCTCCACGCAGTAACGATCGAGGGCGTTGCGGGCGGTGTGATCACCGCGAATCGGCGCGCGGCGTCGACGATCGGCTGCATCGACTCAACATGGGCACGATTCCTGGCTTGTAGGTCGCGCACGAGCTGTGCGGCTGGGCTGTTCGCCAGGGCCCACCCGGGCGCGATCGGCGGCGTGGGCATGGTTCTCGCGAACGCAGCGGCGGCCGAAACGCTGCCCGCGTCCGCTGCCATACGCCGGAAAGCTTCGGAGAGTCGTATCGGCGGCGGCGAGGTCACCTCGTCACGGTAGACACTGCTCCCGACAGTCCAGCGGTCCTAGACCGTTGCTACAGACCCGGCCCGACGTCGAGGCTGCGGTCGTTCTCGCGGCCCGCCGTGCGGTCCCGCAGGTGTTGCTCGGTCTCCTGCTTACGGGCGGCGGCGGTGCGCGCGCGCTCCTCGGCGGCCCGATCGGCCGGCGACAGGGCGTTGCGGCGGTCGAGCTCGTCCCGGTAGGTCTGCCGGGTGCGCTCGCTGCGGGCGGCGGCTGCGCCGCTGACCGGCGTGCGGGCGACGGCGGCCACGCGCAGACGGCGTTGCAGCTCGGCGGTGGGGATCTGTTCGACCGCGGCACTTGTCGCACGGGCAGTGTCGGCAGTGGCCTTGCGGCGCTGGGCTCGCAGTGTGTTCTCGACGCTCGCCTCGTCGGGGGTGAGTGCGCCGCGGCGCTCCCGTTCCGCAGTGAGCGCGGCCGCCCGTGAACGGAGACGGTCGCGTTCTGCGGCGGCCGCGGTGAGGGTGTCGTCGGCGGTGGTCGCGGCACGCTGATCAGTGGCCCGCGCCGCGGTGAGGGTGGCGTCGTGATCTTCCTCGGCGCGGTAAGCGTCGGCGACGACCCGGTCCCACGTCTGACGCGGCGGGGCAGCGGCGAGGGCGGCGTCGGCGGCCGCGGCGGCGGACCGGGCCCGCTCGGACCACAGCGCGGTTTCCGCGGTCGCGGCGGCGAGACGTTCCTGGTCGACGGTGCGTCGACCGAAGCGGCCCGTCTGCGGTTCCCGTGCGGCGCGTTCGTTCTCTTGCGCTGCCGCGAGTCGGGCCTGAGCCCGCTCGGCGCGTGCTCGCGTGTCGACGGCGTTCTGGACGGCCTTCGCCGCCGCCGTGGTCTGCGCGATGTCGTCGCGTGCGGCGGCGACGGCCTTTCCTCCCAGTGCGGAGGTCTTGGCGGCGGTGGCGAGGCGGACGTCGCGGTCCAGTGCGGCCAGTCGCGTGCGGGTCTGCGCGGCGGCGGCGTCGAGTCGGTCGTCGTCCAGCGCGCGGATCGGGTGGCGTCGCATCTGCTCGGCGACTGCGGCGACGTCGGTGTCTGCGTGCGCGGGTGTGCTCACCAGCTCGGGTCGCTCACCGAGGGTGGACCGCGGCGCCGCGGCGGCCGGATCGGCCGCGGGGCCGTGCGGCGCACGGCCGTCGGTCAGGCCGAGGTAGGTGCGCAGCTCATCGGTGTAGGCGGTGAGATCTTGGTCGGTTCCGGTGACGGTCTCGGCGACGTCGGTGACGACTGCGCAGATCGCGTCGCGTTCGGCGTCGTCGAAGCGGGTCAGGGGCAGATCGAGGGTGTCGGGGTCGGCGCCGAGTGCGGTGTCGACGACACGGCGGGCGAGGTCGGCCCATTCACGGTCGGTTAGCGCGGCCGCGACGCGCTCGGGAACGGCGCGGCGCACCGCGGTGAGGGCGTCGGCGTCGACGAGTGCGTGCATCGCGTTCCGGTACGCCTGCTGCTGGGGGTGGGTGTAGTCGAGGTCCGTCGCCCAGACCGCGTCGGGGCCGTGCGGGTCGATGATCGCCTCGACCATCGCGGTGGCGAAGGTGCGCAGTTCCGTGTCCGCTCCGTGGTGCTGCGGGGGCAGTACGGGCACCGTCGACGCGACCGCCGGTGTCTGCACGTTCTTGAGGCGGGCGAGGATCGCGACGGGGATGTTGCCGGCGCTGTGCAGTCCACGGTCGCTGAGGGCGTCGATGACGGAGTCGACGTCGGCGCCGCGGGCGATGGCGTCGCGGACACCGGCCACGGCGGCGTCCCACCCGTGCTGCGCCTTCGCGGTGGTGTGGATCGCGGTCGGGAGCACCGTGTCGAGCAGGTGGCGGGCGTGGGCGTCGCCGAGTTTCGCGGCGGCGGTGTCGTAGTACTCGCGGAACCGGTGCGGGTCCGATGCGCGGGCCAGCCCGGCGCGTAGGTGCTCCACGGCGGCGCGTTCTTCGCCGTCTCGCGCGAGGATGCCGACGAACACTGTCGTCGGTGTCGCTTCCGGCCCCGGGGCGTGGTCGAGGTCCGGGTCGGGGAGCTGGTCGGTGACGAGGTAGGCGTAATTGCCGGTCTTGCCTCGGGTCATCGCCACGTACGCGGCCTGTCTGTCCACGGCGTCGGAGAGCAGTGCGCGGCCGACGTCGACGGTGAGTCCCTGGGCGCGGTGGATGGTGTGGGCGTAGCCGAGTTCGGTGTGCCCGGCGACGTACCAGGCGGGCAAGACGGTGTGCGCGCCGTGCCGGTTGCCGGTGACGGCGATACTTCCGTCCTCCCCGACACCGGTGACGGTCCACAGGTCACCGTTCTGCACGGAGAAGCGGCGGCCGGCGGCGTCGGTGGCGCGCAGCTCGGCGCGGTTGCGCCTGGTGACCACGACGTCGCCGACGTGTGCGCGGGCGGTGTCCGACAGCGGCGCGGAGATTCCGTCGCCGGTGCCGGCTTCGGTGTGGTGGATCGCCTGGGCGGCGGTGTTGAGTTGGCGGACCTGTTCGTTCGTGGGGGCGAGCATCACCGACGACAAACCGTCCCGGGTGTCGGCGAGGTGATCGTCGAGCAGACGCACCAGCAGCTCGTCGTCCGTGCCGCCGATCATCCGGTCGTGTGTGCGGTAGAACTCGATCGCCGTGTCGTCGCCGGTGCGCAGTGCCAGCGACGCGGTCGCCTCCGCGGGGTCGCGGAAGCGCACCACGTCGACGAGCTCGGGCGCACTTGTCTCACGGGCGAGCATGCCGAGCGCGCCGCCCGCGTCGACGGCGTTGAGCTGTGCGGAGTCGCCGATCATGCGCACCACAGCGCCGCGCTCGGCGGCCAGGGCCACGAGCTGGTCGAGGTCGCGGGTCGAGGCCATGCCCGCTTCGTCGACGAGGATCAGGGTGCCGCGGTCGATGCCGGTCTCGGTGCCGATGCTGTGCCGGTGCAGCACGGAGGCGATGGTGCGGCCGGGCACACCGACGTCCTCGCCGAGCACCGTCGCGGCGGCGGCGGACGGTCCCAGCGCGAGGACGGTGCGGCCTTGTTCGTGCCAGGAGTCGACGAGCAGCTGCATCGAGGCGGTCTTCCCGGGGCCGGCCGGGCCGATGCCCACCGACACCAGAGTTTCCGCGGTGGCCAGGCGGCGTGCCATCACGAGCTGTCCGTCGTTGAACACGAACTCGCCGCCCGTGCGGGCGGATTCGAGTGCTTCGCGGCGGGCGCGGGCACCGTCGAACGCCTCCGCCGAGACGGTGAACACCGTCTGGGTGTGGGCGGCGTCGATGAGGCGCTGTTCGGCGTCGAGGACCGCTGCGCAGGAGTAGCGGGATGCGCCGTGGTCGGTGAACACCGACTCCCCCGACGCGCGCGTCAGCGCACTCGGGAGGTCGTCGAGGGTGATGTCGAGGAGCAGCGAGTCGCGGTGCAGCGCCGCCTGGGTGACCTGCTCGACGGCGCGGCGGGCCTGGGCCGGGTCGGCGAACCGGACGCGGGAGAGCTCGTCCTCGACGACGGTGCGCACGTTCGCCTCCGTCCACGTCGACCGGGCGGCGGACACGCGGTCGATGACGCGCTCCGCCCACTGCTGCGCGTCGATGTCGGTGACGACGTCGAACGTGGCGGTCGGCAATTGCACCGAGGCGAGGAGTGCGTCCACCCCACCGTCTGCGCCGCGCTCGGCGAGGAAGGCCTCGGCGCGTTCACGCCACTGACCGCGCATCACCGACAGCGACACCGGCGGCGCTTTCCCGGACCGGGTGTCGAGCGTCGCCTGCTGCACGAGTCGGATCTGCTGCGCCTTCGACGGGGTGCGCCCGTGCTCGGCGCGGTACTCCTCGGTCAGCTCGCGCGCGCGGTCCATGATCGCGTCGCGGCGGGAGAACTCCGACAACAGTTCCTGATCGAACCCGACGATCTCGCGCACCGGACGCTTCCCGTCCGGGCGGGCGCGGTCCTCGAACTGCACCCCGGCGTAGCGGGCGGTCTTGTCCGCAACGAGGGAGTTGTAGCGGGCCGCCGCGGCGACCGCGACGCGGTGCAGCGGACGCGCATCGAGGGCGCGCCACTTCCCGTCGGCGGTGGTGCGGACCTTGTTCGACACCGCACAGTGCGTGTGCAGGTTCGGATCCCCCGTGCGGTTGTCGTAGTGCACGAACTGGGCGATGACCAACCCGTCCGTCTCGACCTGCTCGGTCGATCCCGTGCCGCGGCGGGTGAACCCGGCCTCGGCCTGGATCCACTCCAACGTCTCGTTCACCGCTTCGGTGTGCGCACGCTCGACCGCGTCCTTGGCGGCGGCGTCGCCGAGTCCCCACAGGGCGCTGATCGACTTCTGCGGGGTGAACACCAGGTCGTATCCGGCGACGGGGTGACGCACCTTCGACTCCTGGCCGCGGATGAACTCCGTGAGCTCCTTCGGCAGCCCGTCACGTCCGTTCGCGTCGCGGAAGAACGACTGCGCGACGTCCAGGCGAACACGCTGACGCTCCCCCGCCGACAACGCCTTACCGGCGTCCTTCGCCGCGGCGGCCGTCGCGTCCTTGACGGCGGCAAGGTAAGGCACCTTGTTCTCGAAGCTGGGGAACGGGCGACCGAGCTGCTGCGCGGCGGCGGTGCGGTCGACGTTCTCTCCCGACACTGCGGCGCGGGCGATGTTCGCCTCCGCGTCCGGGTGCAGCCCTTCGCCGAACAGTGCCTTCATCTGCGACTCGGACACCACACCGTCGACACCGAGTGCGGCCGCTCCGCGGCCGGCCCACAGTCCGGGAGGGGCGCCCTCGGCGGTGTAGTAGTCGGCGATGTTCTGCCCACGCGTGACCGTGTGATCGCACGCCGCGACCTGCTTCGTGAGGTAGGTGTATCCGTCGCCCGCGTGCAGGCGGTGCAGCGTCATCACCGCACACCACCGCCCCTGACACCCTGGATCGGTGCCACCGCGGGGCGTCCCGTCGGGGTGAAAACCGGCCGCTCAGCGGCCCGTTCCAGGCGCGTCAGACCCCCTGCGAGGGGGTCGAGCGGCCGGGGATGCACAGTCCGATGGTGCCGCAGGCGCTCTGCAAGAGCAACTGGTGTGTGGGGTCTGATTTGGGCGAGGAACGAGGTGCTGGGTGACGACGGAGGAGGAATGGTGGTTTCGGGGTCGACAGCGGAGCGGAACGTCGACACGGGTGGGGGTTGTGTTAGGAATCGGCGGGCAAGTGGCGATTGCGGCTAGGGTGGCCGGCATGGCGTCCACCTCGGCCCGCGTCGCGGCGCGCACCCGCGCACGCGACGCGCAACGCAAAGTCCTCGCCGCCCGCGCCGAACGCGACAAGGCGAACATGGACTCGCTCACCGAGTTCTTCACCGCAGCCGAAGAGATCGAGGCTGCCCGCCGCCGCCAGGCCGGCGCCCTCGCCGCGATCCGTCAGCGGGAGGGAACGCTCACCGCGGCCGCCGCGCTGGCCGGCCTCACCCTCGGCGAAGCGCGCACGCTGCTCGCCGTGCTCACCGCGCCGGACCCGGCACTCGACGACGACGCCGCGGCGACGTCGAGCACTGACTCTCTGCCGCACACCGCCGACGCTTCCGACTCGTCCGAGTCGGCGGTCTAGCACCACTGCGGGTGCAAATGCCTCCCCCCGATCCGGCGTTGCACGATCCGGTGCCCGGTCAACTCGCCCTGCCCGGTCTGCCACCCGTCGACGGTCAACTACTCCTGCCCGGCTTCGCCGGCGTCGCCGCGCCGTCGGCGCGCAGCTCTCACCGCGGCACCCCGCTGGCCGCTCCCCCGTCGGCGGCGACAATCGAGCGGTTCCGCTCCAAAGTGGTCGTCACTCCGGGGTGTCACTTCTTCGTCGGTGCGGTGTCGAACCCGGACGGGTACGGGCGGATCAACTTCCTCGACGGCGGCGTCCAGCGCACCATTGGTGCCCACCGGTTCGCGCTGATCCTCGCGCACGGCGACCTCGGCCCCGATGTCGTCGGAGAACACGACTGCAACGAGACGTTGTGCGTGCGCGTCGGCGACGGGCACCTCAAGCTCGGCACCCAAGCGGGGAACCTCGCCTACGCCGTCGCCACCGGCCGGCACCTTGGACCGACCCCCGCCTACGCCGATCCGCGCGGCCGTTACGGGCGCGCGCTCGCCATCCGCGACGCATTGATCGGTGGGTACGAGGCCGGCCGACTGCGTGCCGCGCTCGCTGGCGTTGACGCCGACAACGTCGGGGTCCCTACACTTTTCTGAGCCACCGCTGCTTCTGTTCGGCCGAGTCGAGCAACGTAAAGGGGAAGTGGGCGCGTGCGTTGTTGACGACGTGAGCGAGTTGTTCACGGAGCACGTCGGATCTCTTTTTCAAGGTTTCGCACCCGGATCGAACACTGGCGGCGTCGGAGTAGTTGATGTCGTTGATAGTCGGGCGCAGCTCGTCGACTGCGCGGAGCATGGTGCTGATGTGCGGGTCGATGTGCGGGCTTCTCGTCAACAGGTGCATCGAGTAGAGAGCCGATCGCATGCGGCGCTCCGCGGGGAAGAACTCGTTGTCCTTCGTGCGCGCGAACTGCTGCGCCAGTTCCTCTTCCACTCGGTTCTCGGCTGTACGTGCGTCGAGCATCAACTTGAGGCCGATCCGGTAGCCCGAGTCGATCTGCATCCATTCCATGCAGGCGGTGGCGATCTCGACCGCAGCGGTGCGCACGTGATGGTTGTAGTCGTCGCGTCGTTGCTCGGTCTGTCGGCGTTCAGCTTCGGCCAGGGTGCGTCGGTTGTAGTAGGCCGACACCGTTAGCGCGACCAATGCGATGACAATGGTCCCGACGCTTCCCCACCCCTGCGTGAACCGGAAGCCTTCATCGGCTTGCTCGGTCACCTGCTGCACCGTCTCCTTCATTCGTCGGACGGTAGCAACCACGTTTCTGTCGCACCCCCGGTGTAGACAGCGGGTCACGACACGTGCGCCGCACCTGGTGGTGCACTCCCCGACCGGGAGGACTCACCATGCTCACACCACTGGCACTGGCCGGCGGCGGACTGCTCATCCTCGGGATCAAGTACGTCGCCGAACATCGCACCGGGCCGCTCGCATGGGTCGCCGGTGCGATCATCTGGCTCGGCACCATCGCCGTCGTCGGTGCCGTCATCGCCGCGCTCGTCGCGGGGGCCGCTGTGTTCGCGCTCATCGCTGTGGTGTTCGCGTTCATGATCCCTCTGGCATTGCTGGGCGGGTCCGTCGGCAACGGCAGCCGTGGGGTCTACCCGCGCCGCTACTACTGACCCGGCGGACATGTGCGCGGCGCGGCCGTGCACATGTCGGGACCATGATTTAGAGTCGTCCGTGTTCGACCGTCGATGAGGGTCACGGTCGAGCGTCCATCACCACCGGCACCACCGCCGCACGGCAGCTCCACCAGTCGTGTGTGTTCGGTTGCGTGTGCCGGTCGACGCTCCCATCTCGAAAGGCCCTCATGTCTGCCATCACCTCGCTCGACAAGTCCGCTGTCCTCGCTCGCGCTCGCGAGGCGATCGACACCCGCACTCGGTTCGTCGAGACGCTGTTCGACGCCGCCACCGATGCCGCCGCTGCGCACTCCGCGGTCGCCGACGCACGCGACGCCGCCGCGACCGCGGACACCGCATTCGAGAAGGCGTACCGCGACGCGCTCGCCGCCGGATGGACCGCCGCGGAGCTCAAGGCCGCCGGCCTCCCCACCCCGTCCGCACCACGCCGGTCCGGCCGCCGCAGCACCCCCCGGCGCAACAAGGCAACGACCCCGGTGTCAGCACCGGTGGACACCGCTCCGCGCGACGGCGCGGCCGTCGACGAGCAGGCGACCGCATGACCGGCGCAACCACAGCGGTCGAGGCGACGGTGTGGCGGCGCCCCCCCCCCGGC
>SXGS01780979.1_pt1 | contig 14807 bp, 11 predicted proteins | sample 3174681 | NCBI WGS metagenome assembly SXGS01 (sample SAMN11356861, study PRJNA531348) | freshwater metagenome | isolation source: freshwater sample F1-80 | place: China: Fuxian Lake, Yuxi | collected 2017-12-25
GCGGACAACTGCTCGCGTTCGTCTGGTGTGAGCGTCACGCGGTATTTCTTGGGCACAGGGATTACCTCCACACCAAGTGAATCACATCTTCGTCCGAGGCTCCGGTGAAGAATCAACTCCGCCCTGACAGACCACTAGAGGGCCGAGCCAGCTCCGCTCGGCGCCGATGGTGGTTTCCTCTCCGTGGCCCGGTAGAACGCGCCAGGAATCCGGACACTCCAGCAACCGGCTGAGGCTGATCGTCATCTCCTCCGCATCCGCGAGCGGGAGGTCGATTCTCCCATAGGCGTTTCGAAAGAGCAGATCTCCTCCGATGATCAGCCCGGTGTCCGGTTGGATGAGCGCCAGATGACCTGGAGCGTGACCCGGCATGTGCCACACCACCCACTCTCGGTCTCCCAGCCGCAGTCGGTCTCCCTCTCCGAACAGTCGCGAAACGGGGAACTTCGGCATCGGGTACGGAACCCCATAGGCCTCCGTCTGCGGCAACTGAAGCAGCGGGCGATCCAGGGGCGACATTCCAATGGGAATCCCGGCGTCGACATAGATCGACACATCAAGCAGGTGGTCGAAGTGTCCGTGGGTGAGAAACACCATGGACAGGCGCACCTCATGCTCCCGACAGTGGCGGAGCACCCCGTGCGCTGTTCCGTACGGTGCGTCGATCACCCAGCCTTCACGAGTGGCCGGATCCGTCAGGAGGTACGTATGTGTGTCGACCGGTGGCCCGGTCCAGCGATGCAATGTCACCAGGATGCGTTCTTCGCTCCGCACCAGGGAGGCGTCGCGATCAAGCTCCGCAGGCTCGGAACGACCGATTCTATCACAGGGCCTGAACCCGTCTTCGCCCGACGGCCGCTCGGCACGGATCTTCGACGGTGAGCGATGGAGTCGCTATCCCGCCCGACACGGGCCGAGCTCATGGACGGCTCTTCTTGCCGGCCTTCAGAAGATCGATCCACTCTCGGATGCGTTCTCGCCGAACTTCCGGTCGACGGGCGGAACCTTCGAGCCAACGCAGGTAGCCTTTTCGATAGAAGGTAGCCAGCGACTCGAAAAAAGCGCGGGCTTCCGGTTCAGCATCGAGCGCCTCTGCGAGGTCTGTCGGAAGAGAGTCCCACTGAGGGCCCTCAGGCGCGAGAAGCACGGTAACCGCGTCTCCGACCTCAATTCCACAATCCCTCCGCCAGGCGGGACCCAGCGATAATCGCCACCCGGAGTCGTGCCGTTCAACGGGGCCGCGAAACTTTCGGCCGCTGATCTCGCCGCTCACATGGTGCCGACTCTTAACGCCCCAGGTCAGATCCGGATCAAACGGCAACTTGAGGAACGCGCGTCCGTCGGACGATAACTCAACCGTAGCGCTGAACTCGATCGTCGACACCATACTCCTCCGCTAAAGAAATCGTCCGTATGGGACTGGTGGTCCACCGTCCGCTTCGACAACATTGCCTCGGTCGGATTCATTACCGCAGCCTGTTTGTAGGGAAATGGAAGAAATGTGTTCAATATCACCATTGGCAGGTGTCCTACCTGCTCGATCATCCGTGGAGTTTGCCCATGCCACGCCTCAACCGGCGCCAGCGCTCAGGGTTCACGCTCATTGAGCTCTTGGTAGTTATTGCCATTATAGCCATTCTCGCTGCTATCCTCTTCCCCGTGTTCGCCCAGGCGCGGGAAGCTGCGCGTAAAACCCAGTGCACCAGCAACGCCCGGCAGATCGCGACGGCCGTCGCGATGTATCTGCAGGACTACGATGAGAAGTTGGGGTTTGCCTACAATTACCGGGGCGTCGGCGTTTATCCCTCCGGGGGGATGTCGTACAACACGACCAACGGATTGGTGCCGCCCTCCATCTATCTGGGTCCCTACATCAAGAACTTCGGGGTCTTCTCATGCCCAAGCGCCCCGATCAAGACGCCCACAAGCGGCAACACCACCTACGGTTCTCTGATCTCGAACTACGGCTGGAACTGGCAGATCACCTATGTTCAGAGCGGATATCCCGCCTTCGCCGGGCGGACCGGACCCCTGTACGAAGGGACCACGCTGGCGATGCTGGAGAGGCCGGCGGAGACCGTGATCATGGGAGACAGCAATCCATCCCGACTTCAGGGTTCGTACATCTACCCCCACACCAACGTCAACACGGCTACCCTTGGTTACCAGGGGAAGCCGCTTCGGCACCAGGAGGGGGACAACTATGTCTTCCTGGATGGTCATGCCAAGTGGGTCAAAGGCGAGAAAGTCCGGGACTATGTCTGGACGTTCGACAATCGCCTCGGCACGATCTTCCCGTAACTGCGTTCGCTCGGGGTGCTGTTCTCGCGGGCGGCGCCCCCTTGCAGGGTAAGCGCGGCGGGAGTGTGAACCTCACGGCATGATCCGTTCTGAGGAAGTCGATCCCACGATTCAGGCTGCCATTCGTGAACGCTACACCCAGATCTTTGCACCGAACGCGGTGCTGGACCCGACGACGGCTCGCGTGAAGGCGGAAGGCGCCAAGGTCTGGCGTCAGCATGTGAAGCGGCAGTCCGCGCGGTTCTGGGGAGCGGGGGCAGTTCTGCTTTTCAGTTGGCTGTCGCTGCCGCTGCTGGCGCCCACCAACGAGGGCCTCGGCGTGCTGGCATTCCTGTCGCTCAGCGCTGCTGCCGTTGGCATTGTGGTGGGTACATTCCAGCAGGTTCAGAAGGATCTGGGCCGCCATGTCAATCCGGATGTGATGCGGAGCGCATCCGCGTTGATTGCCCTCTCGCGGGCTGAACAGCTCTACTGCCAGGCGGTGGCTGCTCTGGCCGATGTCGGAGCCACCGTCAGTCCGGAGATTCAACGAGATTTGCTGGCGCAGCTCAATGAGCTGCTCTCCAGCTACCGAAAGTTGAACACGCTGCTGCTCCGTTTCTCCGCCACATCGGCGACGGACTCCATCTCTGCACTGCAAAGCGAGCTCAGCGCGCTGGCGGCGAAGCGGGACGCCCAGAGTGATCCGATTGCGCGCGCCACGATGGAGCAGACCATCGAGCTGTGCCGAGGGCGGTTGGAGAGTGCCCAGCGAATGCGGCCGGCCCGCGAACAGGCCGAGGCCCAGCAGGAGTTGATTGTTCAAACGTTGGGATCGATCCAGGCGAGTCTCGCCAGGATATCGGGAGCAAACGTCCCCAGTTCATCGGTCGATGTCTCCGATTTGCAAAGGATGGTTCACGAGGCCAATCTGCGGGCGCGCTCCGTGGATGAAGCTGTCGCGGAGGTTCTGACGCTTCAAGGTTGACGACTGCGGAAGCAGGGCTTCCCGGAAACCCCTCCGGCGGTCAGCCAGCAGTGCCGGTACGAGGTGCTGATCGATTCCCCCGGACTCCCGGAACTCAACGGTGGATGCCGGGGGGAGCGCGGCCCCTCGTTACTTTCCCTGGAGAGTGCGGCCATCCTGAATCGGTCGGGGGTCGCCGGTCACGAGGAACGGGGCCCAGTAAAAGGGGTGCGCGGTCTCCGCCTGTGCGGCGAGTTGCCTCATGGCACGGCGCATCGCCTCGTCCTTTGGCCATCCTGCCTTCAGGCCCTGGTGGAACGCTGCCATCAGGCGACCAGTACTCGTGTCGGCTACGCTCCACTGACTCGCCACCAGGCTCCGCGCGCCGGCAATCTGCCAGCATCGGGTGAGGCCGACCAGCCCTTCCGCCCGCTCCAGTTTCCCGCGGCCGGTACCGCAGGCGGAGAGCACCACCACATCGGCATTCACCCGGAGGGAGGGGTCGAGGATCTCCGCGGCTTCCAGCACTCCATCCGTCTCGGGGGTCACCTGTTCGCCAGGCGCCGGAGCCGTTAGAATGAGGCCGGAGAGCAGCGGATCGACAGAGAAGTAACGGCCGTGAGTCGCCAGGTGAATGATCCGGGCACGGGAGAGGCGCCGGCGAACACCTGCCTCAGTCGCCTCCAGGCGAGTGATCGGACGGCCGCCGTAGAGCTTTGCCACGGCTTCGGCTTCGGGTCGTGTGGCGGGGAGTGGCTTCCACTCCCCGAGTTCGCCGCGAAGAACCTCACGAGGGCCCCGAGATGCGAGCTTGAGGGTTCCTGCGTCGATCAGGGGACTCGGTGGACGCAGTTTCACCTGTCGATCCGTTTGACGTCGAGCCAGCGCGACGGACTGGGGATCGAACAGACAGTCTCCCAGTGCGAGCACTCCCCGGACGTTCGACAGCGCATCGCGGGATGGGCGGACGGCGCGCGCATGAAGCGACAGGGACTGCGTGAAAAGTAGCCGCTTCTCCAGACCCAGAGAGCGCTTCCGATCTCCATACTCCGGCAGCACCAGCGCGGCCCAGGGTAGATCCCAGAGGGGTCCATCCGGCGAAAGGATCAGGCGGCTGCTCGCGCCGAGTGTGCGTCTGGCTTCCGAAGGCAGCAGGAGGGAGGCCATCTCGCGGCTGTAGCGTCGAAGTCGAGTCTCGTCACTGCCGGGGTCGGTGATGCTGCGACTCAGCGCGCTCACGCGCGTCTGGAGGGCGGCTTCTCCCATGGGGATGACAAAGGATCGGATGGCGGAAGTTCGACCGCCGGTCAGCAGGTAGAGCTGGGTACGCGCCTCGCCAACCGAGTAGGCCAGGAACAGCTCTCCGGGCCGCAAGGCGGCGCGCGCCCGGTCGAAGCCGAGCGGCTCCGCGAGGGCGCCGCGGGGAGACGTTGCTTTCACTCGCTCCCAGGCTCTCTCGGTGGCCACTCGGGCTCGAATGACGCCCTCGCGGGCCGCTTCGCTCTCCTGTCGAGATCCTTCCAGACGCCCGCGAATCGCCTCCGCCGCCCCTCCGGAGGGAGTCTCAGGTTGCTGTAGAGTCTGTTCGGCTCGCTGCTCTCGAGCGAGAGCCAGCGATTGAGCCGTACGAGTCATGTGCTCGCGTGCGCGGGCTTCGCGAAAGGCCCGCATGGCTGCAGGATCGGCGGTTCGCTCCAGCGCCCGCTCGGACAGAGTCTGTTGAAGCGCCTGAGCGCGGGCCTCTTCCACGGTTCGGAGCGCGCCGGTCACGTCTCCCAGCGCGAGCCGGACCCGCTCGAGATCCGAGCCGAGATAGACGCGGCGCTCCTGAAACGCTCTCCGAGCCTCGTCCCCCGTGATGCTGCCGCCCTGCTTTCGCACCATTCGCCAGGCGGATGACATCAGGCGCTCTGCCGTCCGCAGATCCCGCCGCGCCTCGGCGACCCGGCCCAGATTGTTGAGGCTCACGGCGTGGTCGAGGGATCCGGGCGCCTTCGTCTCGCGAATCTTCAGGGCCCGTCGGTGGTAGCGGTCGGCCGCTGCAGGATCGTGCCGCGCCTCCGCCAGCAGCCCCAGGTTGTTCAGGCTGCCCGCGACCTCGAGAGATCCAGGCGCCCGTTTCTGGCGCAGGTCCAGCGACTCGGAGTAACAGGCGGCAGCCGTTTTCAGATCCTGCTTCTCGCGGGCGAGGCCGCCGAGATTGTTGAGGGCCGCCGCGACGGAAAGCGATGAGGGGGAGAGCCGTCTCTCGAGGCGGAGCGCCTCCCGATAGCACGCTTCGGCCGCCGTGAAATCGCCGTTCTGCGCCGCAAGCAGGCCCAAATTGTTCAGCGTGGCGGCCATGTCGTGAGAGCCGGGCGCCTTTTCCTCTTGAATTCGGAGCGCGCGCCGGTAGTATTCCCCTGCGGCCGCCAGGTCGCCCCGGGTCTGCGCCGTGCTGCCCAGATTGGTCAGGGATGCTGCGACATCGAGCGAGCCGGGGGCCTTTGCTTCCCGAATTCTCAGGGCCCGCTCATACTGCGACTCCGCTGCTCTGAGATCCCCCCGAACCCGAGCCACATCCGCCAGATTGGTGAGAGCGGCAGCCATGCCGAGAGAGTCCGGCGCGATCCTCTGGTAGAGCCGGAGTGCATCGGAATGGCGCTTCTTCGCCTCAACCAGGTCGCCGCGGGCGAACGAGGCGATTCCCAGATTGTTGAAGCTGGTGGCCACGAGGAGGGTTTCCGGCGCGAGGCGGCGGCGAATCTCCAGCGCCGAGGCATGCTGTGGCAACGCCGCATCGGGATCTCCCTGGGAGAAGGCGACCAATCCGAGATTGTCGAGAGTGGCCGCCACCTCCAGAGAACCCGGCGCGATTCGGGCTTGTAGGTCGAGAGCGCTTCGGTAGTATCGTTCGGCCGCACTGAGATCGCCGCGGGTGTAGGCCACCACGCCGAGGTTGTTCCGGCTGGCCGCGACTTCGAGGGAATTGGGAGAGAGCCGCTCGCGGATCGTCAGTGCTCGCAGGTGAAGCGCATGGGCCGTGTCCAGATCGCCCTGCGAGCGTGCGACCTCTCCCAGGTTGTTCAGACTGGCGGACACCTCCAGAGAGTCGGGCGCCTTTTCCTCGCGAACCGCGAGAGCCCGGGAGTGATACGCCTTCGCCGCCGTCAGATCGCCCTGGGCCAGGGCCACGGCGCCGAGATTGTTCAGGATGTTGGCGGCTTCGAGGGAGCGGGGAGCGGCCGCGTCGAGCAGGGTGAGCGCCCGCTGAAGCTGGGTTCGGGCCGCCGTCAGGTCATTCCGCGTCTGCGCCACGCTCCCGAGCGAGGCGTAACACGAGGCCAGGGCCAGCGAAGTGGGCGCGAGCTTTTCGAGAATTTCTATGGCCCGCTGGTGGTGCTCCCGGGCGGAGTCGAGATCGGGGGTCGCGAGGGCAACGAGGCCCAGATGAAACCGGCTGGTGGCCACTCCCAGCGACCCAGGCCCCAGGCGCTCCCGAATCCGGAGCGCTTCTTCGTGGTAGGTTCGGGCTGCCTTCAGGTTGCCATGGGCATGCTCCAGGGCTCCGAGGCCATGGAAGGCGAGCGCAACGGCTTCCGAACCCGGGGCGTGCGTTTCCCTCAGCTTGAGGGTGAGAAGAAAGAGAGCCTTCGCCGTTTCCAGACGGCCCGAGCCGGCCGGAGTCAGGGCTTCGGCTGCGAGTTTGGATGCGAGTTCCAGCGCGGCTGGGCCATCCTGGCCGACCCGTCGCACCGCCTCGGTGGCCGACTGGATGGCCCTGGGATCTTCCGCTTTTCCGAGGGACTCCCGGACCTCGCTCAGCAGCTTTTGAATATCGGGTCGCAGTTCATCGGCGGCAGACCGCCGAGCGTGGGGGGCGCCGGCCCTTCGGAAGGCTGCGACTGCCGCCGGAACCCCGGCGACGCTGACCGAGGCCAGCAGAGTAAGCGGGAAGACAGCCCAGAAGGATGGAGTCGGGCGCCTTCTCTTCAGGTCACGGTCGAGCTGAAGCGAGTTGGCGACCGGAGCCTGAAGGGTGGATGAGAGACGCCCTCGGAGCGACCGTCTTGGGGCGGGTGGAGTTGCCGGGCTCACGGCTTGCCGCCGGGTAGAGCGTGTGGGTCGAGTCGCCAGGCGGTCTGAGCACGGGCGAGGCCCTTCAGCGGAAGCGTCACCGACTCTCCACGGAACGGTGCTCCGGCCGCAGCGAGGCGCTCCCAGGCGCCGTCGCCGATCAGCACCTCGCAGGCGCCGGGGTCGGGAAGCTCCTTGGTGGCGCTCTCCAGCCGCGCGGCGACGTTGACCGTGGTTCCGATGACGGTGTAACTCATTCGACGCCGACTTCCAACCTGCCCCACCAGTGCCTGGCCGCTCTGGATGCCCGCGCCCATCCGCAGCGGCGGCTCCCCGTTGAGTTCTCTGTCGGCGTTGAACGCTTCGAGGCGCTCGCGCATCCGCAGGGTGCAGCGCACCGCCCGCGCCGGGTGATCCTGCTGCGGGAAGGGAGCGTTCCAGAACGCCATCACGGCATCTCCGATGTACTTGTCGAGGGTTCCCTCTTCCGCGCGAACGCACTCAGCCATCTCTTCCAGGTAGGCGTTCAGAATGGGGAGCAATGTCGCGGGATCATCTGTCTGATCGGCCCAGCTTGTGAAGCCGCGGAGGTCGGTGAAGAGCACCGTCACCTCGCGGGTACGGCCGCCGAGCTCGTTGGCGGCCTCCTGATCCAGGAGGGTGCGCGCGACTCGGGAATCGACCTGCCGCCCCAGGACCTGCTCCGCCCAGCCGCGCGCCTGAAACTCGTGGATGAATCGGAACAGCGAAGTGGAGGCCATCACCGCCGGAAGCGCCAGCGTAGGCCCCACCACCGGAATGAGCCAACCGTGCTGTAGACCGAGACTCGCGGTGATCCAGACTGCTCCGGCGGCGAGCGCCAGCACGGCGGCTTCCACGGCGAAAGGCAGGCGCCGGGATCGGAGAAGCCATGCGGCGAGTAGGCCCAGAGCCAGCGCGAGGGTCGCCTCCGCGGAGAGTGGGAGCCGGCGGAGGGGGCGATTATCGAGCAGCGTCGCGAGCGCGTGCGCGTGGATCTCGACGCCGTGGTACTCTCCGCCGGGGGCGCGGTGAAGGTCGTTGGCGGCGTCGTCCATCGGTCCGATGAGGACCGCTGCTCCCTGAAAGGCGCTCTGGAGCTCCGGGCTGAGGTCGCCTTCGAGTAGCATCTCGAGGGGGATCGCGCGGAAACGGGAGCGGTTGCCGCGAACGCTGCCGCCGGTGAAGTTCACCCGCATCGAGTGGGGCCAGGGTCCCCCGACGAACGGCGTCTCCAGCCGGCGGAGGGCCCCCGGATCCGTGGGGGTTTCGCCGTGCATCCGGAGCGCCACCGCGGCGGCAAAGCCGGGCTGCAGGGCGCTGTTCGACCCCACGCCCAACAGCACATGACGGACGACGCCTCCCTGCTCTTCCGCAGCTTCCGGTCCTCGATCGAGAAAGGCCAGGTCCGCGCCGGAACTACCGAGCGGTTCGACGGGACGCAGACCTCCACGAAGCGACCATCCGAGCACCACCCGGGTGCCGGATTTCTGGACATCGCGAACCGCCTCCGCGAAGAGCTGGTCCGGCGCCCCGCCGAACAGGTCGACCTTCGGCTGCAGCCGGTTCAGAAACGCGTCGGCTGAGCGAAGCTGCAGGAAATCCAGCGCCACCACGCGAGCGCCGAGCCCGGCGGCGCGTCGAAGCGCCTGGGCGCGGATCATTCCCCAGAACAGTTCTGGAAACTCCGCATAGCGCTCGTAGCTTTGCGGGGTGATGCCGACGAGGAGGATGGGGGGGGCTGAAGGTGGGTTCGGAGACGCTGCGAGGCGGAGGTCTTGCGCGGAGAGTTCCAGCGCTTCAAGGGGACCGAGCGTCAGGAGCGCCGTGAGTGCCGCCGAAATCAGCGACAAGCGGAACCCCCAGACTTCCCACTTTGACCGCCGCCCGGACGGCGCCTCGGCGGCATCGACGGGCGCCCTGGAGTCTCGGTGGGTGGAATTCAAGGCTGGGCTACCGGGCGCCGGTGAGCAGGCGGGCCAGCCGTTCTTGCTCTCGATCCGTGCGGGCCTTCAATAATTGGGCGCTTTCCAGAGTCGGCGCGTCCGATTGGGACTCGGTGAGGGCCTTGAGGCGATCCCGAGCCGCGTCGTAGAGCCCGAGGCCGATCGCGCGCTCGGCGGCCAGCAGGGCGAGTGCGCCATCGGCGGGGCTGGCGTCCGCGGCGCTCCGCAGAGCGTCGTAGCCTTTGCACTCCGCTTCCGTCGCGAGGCGAAGCCAGGTGGCGGTCTCCGCGACAGTGGACTGCTCATCTCGAGCCGAGAGGCTCACCAACAGCCAGACGCCCCGGGGCGTGGAAGTTGGAAGGATCAGCGAGGATGTGGTCGGCAAGAGTGTGGTCTCGGAGTGAGACTTGCCGGTGGTGGCGGAGCGGAGCCGGACGAGGAGTTCCTTAATGCCGTTGATCCGGGCGGTCCAGCTCAACCTGACGGCCGGCTCGCAGCTTCCGTAGTGCGGCGCGGAGGGAGCAAACTCCAGCCCGCCCGAGCGCAGCACACCCCCCATCATCCGGCCGGGCAGGGCGGCCGATCCGATCCGGTAGCTGCCTCCCGCCGGCGAGCCCCCGGCTGAGACCGTGCCCGTGCCGGAGCGGCGCTCCACCTTCGTGTCGCCGACGACCGCCACGACCGGACCCGCGAGTTCGTATCGGCTGCCCCGATCCAGCGCCACGGCTGCATGGGCGCCCGCGTCGAGCTTCAACAGGGCGCCACGGGGAATGCCGAGCCAGGGTCGGAGCGCCGGCCCTTTGCCGCCGCCGAGCAGCACCTTGCCCTCGACACGAACGGCAGCGCCGACGCGGGGCGGTTCCGCCGCGCGCGAGCCGACCCCTAGCCCCAGGGCCACCAGGACTCCCGCCGCCCAGATTCGGGTGGCTCCGCCGCTGCAGGCGCTGTTTGACATCTTGTCTCTCCTACTTCCACAGTCCCAGTTGGATGGTCCGGGTGGGTCCGACCTTCCTCATGCATGTTCCGTGAAACCAGAACGCGTCTCTCCCAGGGAATTCTGATCCGAGGATCCGGCAACCCGTATGAAACAAATCACCCTGCGCTCCTGTTGGTCTCGTGCCCGACGATCGGTCTGTGCCGTACCGCTGGGCCGAACGCGCAGGGGCCAACCGGGATTGAAATCCCGGGCTACTTCGTGAAAGCCCTCCGGGCTGGGCCGGCGCCCTAGCGCAGCGGGCGACCTCCCTGCAGACGTGGCGCTCGGCGTGTGCCCCGTGCACAGAGCGGGAACCCATTCAATGCGATGCGGCGCAAGGTTCGCGCCTTGCAACACCTCCTCACCCGCTCTCGCAGCGCCAAAGTCCTGGCTGTCGAGCGGGTGGTCACCAACCAGGGCAAGAACACGCCCGGCGTCGACGGAGTGATCTGGAAGTCGCCCAAGCAGCTTCTTGCCGCAGTCCATTCGTTACGGGCGCGGGGCTATCGCCCCAAACGCCTGCGACTGAGGACACTGGAAGGAACGCGTTAGCTGCTCGCCCCAATCGGGGACGAGTGGGCGAGGCTTGAGCCGTGTGCGGGGAAACTCGCACGCACGGTTCTGAGGGGAGGGGGCGGCGGCAACGCCGCCTCCTTATCCGACAGCGAGTGTCCGCCCATCGCGCCTTCTGCGGGGATGACGGGGTGGCGACGTTCGTTCGGATGGGTTCATGGGGGAGATCGCTCGCACGAGTCCTTGGGCGATGCCACAAGCTGTGATGAGGGTGAGACGGGAATCACGAGTGGGGTGGAGAGCGCCATCAGGTTCCGGTGCGGGGGCGGTATTCCTGGGACCAGTGGGCTTTGAGGCGGGCCCTCAGTTCTTTCAATGCCTCCGCGTGGGCGGGGTCGCCGATCAGGTTTCGCTTTTCACCGGGGTCGGTGGTGTAGTCGTAGAGTTGTTCGCCGCGCTTGCCGTTGTCCCATTCGGTGTAGCGGTAGCGCTCGGTGCGGATGCTGTGGCCGGGGAACTGGCCCCGCCACACCTGGGTGTAGGCCGGCTTGTCCCAGGGGGCGGATGGGTTGTCCAGGAGGGGGCGAAGGCTCTTGCCGTCCAGGCCCGCCGGCGCGGGGAGACCGCACAGGTCGGCGAGGGTGGGGTAGAGATCGAGCAATTCCACCGTTCGGCCGGAGTGACCGCCGCGACCCCGAGTTCCGGGCGCTGAGAGGATCAGCGGGACCCGTGCGGAGCGCTCGAAGAGGCTCTGCTTCATCCAGAGCGAGTGATCGCCCACGTGGTAGCCATGATCGCTCCAGAACACCACGAGGGTCTGATCGGCGATCTTCAATCGCTCGAGGGTATCGAGGAGCCGTCCGACCTGAGCGTCGACGAAGGAGATGGCTGCCCAGTAGGCCTGCAGCGACTCCCGGGCCTGCTGCTCCGTAACGCCGAACCACGGACGGGGTTGGGTGGAGCTGAGCGCCGGTTCGGGGACGTCCTTCAGGTAGTCCCAGGGGCCGATATCCACCGTCACGCGGTCCAGGGGGTAGAGGTCGAAGTACTTCTTCGGCGCGATGTAGGGGCAGTGGGGTCGGTAGAAGCCGGCGGCGATGAAGAACGGGCGCTCCCGGTTGGCCTCCATCAGGCGGATTGCCTCATCGGCCACCTTGCCGTCGGTCTGTTCCTCGTCGCTGCCTTCCGCCTTCAGCAGCGCCAGCGCGCTTCCCAGTCCGCGCTTCGGGGTGTAGTTGGTGAGCTGATCCTCTTCGCGTTTGTCTCGCCCGGCGGGGTTGAAGCGCTCGTTCCAGGAGGGCGCATCGTCGAGGCCGTCGGTGCCGATCTGACCGGGATTGCCGTAGTGATAGATCTTGCCGACCCGAGCCGTGTGGTAGCCGTGCTTCTGGAAGAGCTGGGGCATGGTCACCACATCGGGCAGCACGCTTCGGAAGTGCTTCTGCAGATTGTAGACCTGGGTGACATCCGGCCGCCGCCCCGTCATCAGCGAGGTGCGGCTGGGAGAGCAGAGCGGGAACTGGCAGTAGGCCCGGTCGAACCGGACGCCCTGCCGCGCCAGACGATCGATGTTCGGCGACTTCACGACCGGGTGGCCGTAGCAGCCCAGGTCGTTGTTCATGTCGTCGACGGCAATGAAGAGCACATTGTAGGGCTTCGCCGCGGCGCGCACCGGGTTCGGCTTGCCGGCGCCGGCGAGCATGGCGCACATCATCACGGCGCCGGCCCACTTCACCGCGACGACGGCTCGTGCGCCGAACGATCCTCGAGTTCCCATTCGCTTCATCGCGATCTGTCTCCATCCTCACGGACCTGCCGGGTTTGATCCTCCGCGAACACGGTCCCGGCTTCGCCCATCAGGCGCCGATTCCGCCCTGGGGACGGCTGATCCTCCCCGGGGAGACCGGTTATCGGCGGGCAGCTCGGAATGCTCGCCGATAACCGGAGCTGGAGCGCTCTATCGAACCCGAACCCGGGCAGAGCGCTTGTTGTTGGTTTCACTCTTCTCCGCAACCAGGTTCCCCGGATCGACGACGGCAACCAGGAAGATGTTCTGGTTGCCGGTGAAGCCGGGGTTGACCACCGTGACATCGAAGTTCTGGCGATTCATCGCCGCGCTGAGGAGCGCGGGGATGTCGAACTCGCCAACCTGCACCGCGGGCGGAGTGTTTGCGGTGTCGGTGGCACTGAACAGAAGGCGCAGCTTGGTGGCGCCGGACCGCCCGCGGCCCGTGTTCTGAGCAATGAAGTTGCCCTGCAGCCGGATGGCGGCGCCGGACCGGGTGACGGAGCCGCTCAGGTTGCGAACGGTCAGGTCGGCGTGCTCGAAGATCGTCGAGAACGTTCGCGTGTTGTTGGTGAGGGATGGGTCGGTGGTGGCGCCCTGAACGGTGACCTGCTGCATGAACGTCCCGGCGGTTGCCGCGTTCAGCGTGACGATGAAGTTCGCCGTGCGGCCGCGCGCCATGGTCGGCGCGGTCCAGGTCTCGGTTCCCGTTCCCAGACTCGAGGCGAAGTCGGTGTCCTGAGCGGAGCCCTGGATCGAAACGCCCGTGGGAGCGGTGAAGATGACGGTGACTCCCTGGGCGGGATCCGGTCCGGCGTTCATTACGCTGAACCGAACCTGATAGTTGACGTTGGTTCCCTGATTCCGGGGAGGCGCCAGGCTGGTGATCCGCAGGTCCGCCCGGCCGGTGGGGGCGGCGGGCACCGTCGCCGTGAGGACGTTGGAGACTTCCGGTCGCCCCACGATGCGGGCGCGGTACTGGTAGGTCGTGCCGAGCGTGACCGCCGTGTCGTCGATGCGCTCCGTGGAGGTCAGCGATCCGGTCGTGATCTCGGTGAACGCTCCCATTCCGGTCTGTCGCTCCACCGAGTAGTTCAGCGGCATGGGTGGAGTGGCGCTGGGCGTGATGTCGAAGCTGACCTTCGGTGAGGCTCCGCCGACAACGGCGAGGCTGCCCAAAGAGAGCTGGAAGGCCGGCACGGCGCCGGTGACCGTGTTGGAAATCAGCGCGGTTCCATCCACCCGGGCGCGGTACTCATAGGTGGTACCCGCCTGAACCATGGTGTCCATGATCGTCTGCGTCGAGGCCAGGGCGCCGCCGGAGATCCGGCTGAAGCCGACGCCCGGCTCCGAGCGTTCGATCGAGAACATCGAGCCGGGGGGCGGGACGCCGGTCACCGTCAGATCGAAGCGGACCGAGGGCGCCGCGGGCCCGACCACGGTGACGGCGCCGAGGGTTAGAAGGATCGGCGGCACCGCGGCGTCCAGCGTGTTGGAGACGGATGCCGTGCCGTCGATCTTTACCTGATAGGTGTAGGTGACTCCGGCGACCACGGTGGTGTCGGAGATCCGCTGAGACGCGGCGAGGGTTCCGCCGGAGATCCGCGCAAAGTTGCCGCCGGCTTCCTTCCGCTCGACCGAGAAGAGCGTTCCCGGGTCGGGCGTCCGGCTCGCCTTCAGGTCGAACTCCACCCGGGCGCCGGCCGGGCCGGTGACGGCGAGGCCGCTCAGGGTGAGAGTCGGCGGCGGGGTGGGGGCCAGATCGAAGGTGAGCGCGACCGCTCCACCGTCGAATGCGCCGCCGAAGTTCACCTGCGCGGCGCCGGAGGTCACCGCCAGGCGGTCGTATTGGCCGCCCAGGTAGCAGATCGTCGAGGTCGGGAGGGAGGTCGCGGGGGGCGCAAACTGAAGATCAAGCGTGACGCCGTCGCCGAAGAGACCCGACTGCTGCACTCGAACCGGGACCGGGGCGAGGGGATTGACCACCAGGAAGGCCTGCCATGCTGCCACGGGGACGACATTGCCGCTTTCGATGGGGTTGATGGAAGGGAAGAGGGTGGGCGATCGGGTGAGACCGCCGACTCCAACCACGATCGCGGCGGCGCCGTTGTCGGAGAGGGGGGTGAGATCCACGGTGATTCGATTGTCGGGAATCAGACCCCGATCAGCCTCAGAGCCCTCCGAGGATTGGCCGCGAGCTCGGTCCTCGCATCTGCCGCTCCCCTACAGTCCACCGTTGCCAGGATGTTCAGGCACACCCCTCGA
>SXGS01544515.1_pt1 | contig 14803 bp, 15 predicted proteins | sample 3174681 | NCBI WGS metagenome assembly SXGS01 (sample SAMN11356861, study PRJNA531348) | freshwater metagenome | isolation source: freshwater sample F1-80 | place: China: Fuxian Lake, Yuxi | collected 2017-12-25
CCAAGGAAATCGACGACGCCGAGGCCGCCGACGGGAACCGGCGACCCGGCCGCAAGCCCCCGGCACCCGCCGATCGCGGCGGCAAGCCCGGCGCGGCCTCCAAAAGTGACGCCCCCCGCGCCGCTCCCGGCAACGACCGCGACCTGCGCCGTGAGCTCTCCAACCTCGAGCGCTCGATCGCCAAGCTCGATACCGAGAAGAAGCAGGCCAACGCGGCGCTGCTGGCGACCACCGATGCCGAGGAGGCCGTCCGGCTCCATGCCGAGATGACGGCGGCGACGGAGAAGCTCTCCGCCGCCGAGGAGCGGTGGCTCGCCCTTCAGGAGGAGCTCACCGCCGTCGTCGGCGAGGCCTAGCGTCGACTTTTTGCCGTTTTCGGAGGCAGGAGAACTTGCCCGTCGCGTGGGTCGTGGGTGTCTACGCCCCGTCGCCGGTGGACAAAGGTCATGGATCACTCTGGCTTCGATGCGACCACCCCGATGAGCACCGACACCTTCCTGGCGACGCGACTGGAACTGCCGGTGGCCACGCGGTGGCGGCAGGCGGTCGTCTGCGTGCCCGCCGCCCCGCCGCCGGTCGCCGGCTGGCCCGTCGTGCTCGCCTTCCATGGCGGGCAGAGCCATCCGGAGATGATGCGGCGGTTCTCCGGGCTCGACATCCTCGCGGCCTCCGGACGGGCGATCGTGGTCTATCCCGCCGGCACCGGATCGCGGGAGGGCCTCCTGACCTGGAACGGGGGCAACTGCTGCGGCGAGGCCCGCGACCAGGATTCCGACGACGTGGCCTTCGCCCGCGGGTTGATCGCCGGCGTGTCAGCCCGCCATGCCGTCGATCCGCGGCGCATCCACGCCACCGGCATGTCGAACGGCGCGATGATGGCCCACCGGGTGGCCGCGGAACTCGCCGACACGATCGCGTCGATCGCACCAGTGGCCGGGCCGCTGGCGCTGGCCGACGTCGCCCCCGTGCGGCCGGTGTCGGTGCTCCAGTTTCACGGCACGCTCGACCAGTTCACGCCGCTGGAGGGAGGCGTGGGCCGGCGGAGCGTGACGCGGGTCAGCCATCGGCCCGTCGTCGCGGGCCTGCTCGACTGGGTGCGTGCAAATGGCTGCCCGGCGGAGCCGATCCGCGAGTCGATCCCCTGCCCCGACGCAGCCCTCGCGATCGAGCGGTTCACCTGGGGGCCGGGTGCCGCGGGGAGTGAAGTGGTGTTCTACCGGATCGAAGGGGGAGGCCACGTCTGGCCCGGCCGCGAGCCCGACTCGTTTCTGCTCGGTCCCGCGGTGCTGCCGCTCGACGCAACCGAACTGATCTGGGACTTCTTCACGAGGCATCCGTTGCTCGGGCAGACTTGTTCCCCAGTCTGACAGCGGCACTCGCTTCGACTTCTGCAGTTGTTGAGTGCCGGGCAGAGGCTGTCCGTCGCGTAGGTCGGGGGTGCCCATGCCCCGTCGCCGGACGTTCGCGGATGCCATCGTGGCATCCGCTCACTCGATGCCGGCTGCGCTCCCGGCATCCTGCCTTCGCTTGCCGCCAACGCCGGCTCTCAGGGCACGGGCACCCCCTCCCGTGACCTGATTCGGTCATGAAGCGGATTCGGAATGCCCCTCGCTTCGACTTCTGCAGTTGCAGTTGTTGAGTGCCGGGCAGAGGCTGTCCGTCGTGTAGGTCGGGGATGCCCATGCCCCGTCGCCGGACGTTCGCGGATGCCATCGTGGCATCCGCTCACTCGATGCCGGCTGCGCTCCCGGCATCCTGCCTTCGCTTGCCGCCAACGCCGGCTTTCAGGGCACGGGCACCCCCTCCCGTGACCTGATTCAGTCATGAAGCGGATTCGGAATGCTCCTCGGGCACTTTCAAACTGTCATCGCAACGGCGTGGGCGCGAGTCTTTCCTCAAAGTGAATGGGGGTGGAAGTCCGCCCGCTTTGAAGGAGGCTCGACCCCAGGCCTCGGCCGCCCTGCCGCTGAAATCCCGGAGGAACCTCGTTGAGCGTCTCCAGATGCATCTTCTGACCCTGTCCACGGACGGTTCACCGCCGCGGTCCCGCGTCAGCCGCGGCCGGAGCGACGGGTCAGGGATTCGAGGCGATCCTCGATCGCCGGCGTGAGCTGCTCCCAGCGGAATCGCCACGTCCAGTTGCCCCACTCCCGGCCCGGCACGTTCATCCGGGCCTCGCTGCCGAGTCCGAGCACGTCCTGCAGCGGGTAGATCGCGGTGTTGGCCGGCGATCGCAGCGCCAGCCCGATCATGTCCCAGTGGATCTCGGAGCCGTCGCTGCCGACGGTGACGCGGACGGCGTGCTGCTCCCGCCGGATTTCGTCGGCCGAACGGGTCGATTCGCCCCCCGCCGTGCCGTGATACCAGCCCACCGTCGTGTCGTTGTCGTGCGTGCCGGTGTAGACGATCGAGTTGGCGGGATACGACTCCGGGCGGTAGGAGTCCTCCTGCGGCGAGTCACCGAAGGCGAACTGCAGGATCCGCATCCCCGGCAGGCCGAGCTCGTCGCGGAGGGCGTGCACGTCGGCGGTGATCAGGCCGAGGTCCTCCGCGATGATCGACCGGGGACCGAGGGCCCGCGTCGCCGCGTCGAAGAGTCTCCTGCCCGGGCCGGGCACCCATCGGCCATGTTCCGCCGTCGGGTGGTCGGCGGGAATCTCCCAGCAGGCGGCGAAGCCCCGGAAGTGGTCGATCCGCAGAATGTCAACGAGCTCGAACGCCCGGGCCAGCCGCGCGATCCACCACGCATAGCCCTCCTCCTCGTGCACGTCCCAGCGGTAGAGCGGGTTGCCCCAGCGCTGGCCCGTGCGGCTGAAGTAGTCGGGGGGCACTCCCGCCACGACGGTCGCCCGCCCGTCGGCATCGAGCGTGAACAGCTCGGGCCGGCACCAGACGTCGGCGCTGTCATGGGCCACGAAGATCGGCAGGTCGCCGATGATCGAGATGCCGACCGCGGCCGCTCGACTCCGCAGCCTCAGCCACTGCTCCTGAAAAAGAAACTGCAGCACCCGCGCGTGGGCGATCGGCTCCGCGAGCGTCTTCCGCGCGGCCGCCAAGACCGCCGGCTCACGGCGGGCCACGTCGGCCGGCCAGGCGTGCCACGGCCGGCCCGCGAAGGAGTCCTTCAGCGAGACGAAGAGCGCGTAGTCTTCGAGCCAGGCGGGGTTGGTCTCGATGAACTCCTCGAGCCCGGCACGCTGGGCCGCCCCCGCCCGGCGGGAAAACGCCGCGGCCACCTCGTTGAGCAGCCGTGTTCTCGGTTCGATCAGCCCGCCGAAGTCGACCCGGTGTTCCGGCAGGAGCGGGAGCGAGCGGAGCCGGTCGTCGTCGAGGAGCCCCGCGTCGCGGAGAACGTCCAGCGAGATCAGCAGCGGGTTGCCCGCAAACGTGGAGAGCGTCTGGTAGGGGGAGTCGCCGTAGCCCGTGGGCCCCAGCGGCAGCACCTGCCAGAGCTTCTGTGACATGCCGGCGAGTCGTTCGAGCCACCGCGTCGCCTCGGGGCCGATCTCGCCGATGCCGTGGGCACCGGGGAGCGACGTGGGATGCAGGAGAACGCCGGCGGCGCGGTGCCGCTGTGACGCGGCCCCGCTCACTTCGGCGCCCGCGGCGCACTCCTGGCGGCCTCCGCTCCGGGGCCCGCCACGCGGTCGAGCACGGCGAGTTCCACGGTCAGCCCCGGCCCGAAGGCGAGCGCCACGCAGGGCCCCGCGGCCCCGGCCCGGGCGAGCCGTTCGAGGATGAAGAGGATCGTCGCGCTCGACATGTTGCCGTGATCGGCGAGCACTCCCCGTGACACCGCGAGCGTGTCGGTGGGCAGGCCGAGAGCCTCCTCGACCCCGCCGAGAATCCGGGGACCGCCGGGATGAACCGCCCAGGTGGCGACGTCGCCGGCGGCGATCCCCGCGCGGGCGAGCATCTCCTCCACGGCGGGCCTCAACTGGCCGGCGATCAGGCCGGGCACCCGCGGCGAGAGCGTCATCTCGAATCCGCTGTCACCGATCAGCCAGCCCATCTCGCGGTCGGAATCGGGCAGCACCTCCGACGCCTGGGCGATGATCCGCCAGCCGCCGTTCGCCGCGGCCGCATGGCCCCGGCCGACGCCGATCACGGCCGCCGCCCCGTCGGCAAACAGGCTGTTGGCCACCACATGGTCGCCGTGGCTGCCGTACTGGAGGTGCAGGCTGCAGAGCTCGACGCAGCTCACCAGCGCGACGGCCGCCGGGTTGGCGGTCACGAACGCGTCGGCGACCCGCAGCGCGTTGAAGGCCCCGTGGCAGCCCATGAAGCCGACATGCGTGCGGGCCACCGCCGCCGGAAGGCCGAGCGTGCGGACGAGTTCGAGATCGACGCCTGGGTTGGCGAAGCCGGTGCACGAGCAGCTGACGAGATGCGTGATCTCGTCAACGTCGAGCCCGGACGATGCGAGGGCGGCGGACGCCGCCTGCAGGGCGAGCCGCCCCGCCTCCTCGGCATACCGCCGCATGCGGGCACCGGTCGAGGGCCGATCGCCCCCGGCCTCGGCGGGGGGGAAAAAACGTTGCACGAACGGCTCGTCATCCTCGGCGGGCTCGAGCAGCACCGAGCCGCGGGTGCGGATCCCCGACTGCCGGTAGACCGCCGCCAGGGCCCGCTCGCGGCCGGGGGCCGCGTTGGCGAAACTGATGGCGAGGCCGGCGGCGTCGCTCTGGGCGATGCGGTGTTCGGGCACGGCGGTGCCGATGCCCAGCATGACGAGACTCATGAAGTGTGCTCCAGGTCGGGGCTTGCACCGACGACGAGCGGAACGACCCGCGCTGCGGCAGCGGGAGCGAATCGCGCGAGGCCGGCCGCGCAGGCGACGAACGTCGGTCGCCTGACAACGCGGGTGATGCGGAGGCACCGGGCGTGATGCCGGGCGCAGTGGAGGGAATGGGATGCAGCGTAGCGGATGGCGGCTTTTTTCGCATCAATCGGCCCTGCCGCGGCCGGGGACTCGATGGCATCGGCGAGCAGGCGTGAGGTGGTGAGCGCCCAGCCCATGCCCTCGCCCGTGAACGGCTCGACGTAGGCCGCGGCGTCGCCGATCCGCACGACGCGGCCCGAAGCCGTCGCGACGGGAGGGCTCGCGTGGGTGAGCCGCGGTGTGCCGCGGAAGGTCGCCCCGGCCAGAGCGGGTGCCCAGCGGTCGGCCTCCGCGCGGCCGCAGGCGTCGGCCAGGATCGCGGAGAGCAGCGGCGCAGCACCGCCGGCGGCGCCGACGGCCTTCGCATCGACCGCCGCGGCGACGTCCATCCGGCCGTCCTCGAGCCGCACGATCCCGCAGTAGCCCTGCCGCGACACGGCCATCAGGAGCCGGCCCGGCTCGGGCCCCGGAGCCGTTTCCGGCAGGATCGCCCCGAGTCCCACCCGGCTGTCGGCGGCAACGCATCGCCGGTCGTGGGCCGCGACCTCGATCGCGGGGGCGAGCCCGCCGGCGATCACCGCCAGTTCCGCGCGGATCAAAGACTCCTCCCGACCAGAGCCGGAGCCCTCCCGACCGGGGCCGGAGCCCTCCCGACCAGGGCCGGAGCATGCCACCACGACGGTTCCTTCGGCCTCGTCGATCGACACCACGCGGGTCTCGGGAAGCCAGGCGGCGCCGGCGGCGATCGCTTCCGCGACGAGGCGGGAGTCGAGCGAATCCCGCGAAATCACCCCTCCCCCCGGCATCGCGATCGTCGCCACGCTGCCCCGCGCGGCGAGCGTGACCCTGGCGAGGGGGATCCAGTCGAGCGGGAGAAGGTGGTGCGGGAGAAGCGCGGCTGGCTCCGCCGCCGCGATGATGCCCAGCCCGCGGAGCTCGGCGACCGCCGTCGTGGAGAGGCAGCACCCGCAGACCTTCGGCCGCGGCATCGAGGCGGCATCGACGAGGAGCACCCGCAGTCCGCGGCGTGCGAGCCGCAACGCGGCGGCGGCCCCCGCGGGCCCCGCGCCGACGACCACCGCATGCCAGCGGACGGCGGCTGCCGCGCTGGCTTGAAGCGTGGGGGGGATGTGCGGCGGCGCGGCGCGGGCGTGGGCGATCATGCGGCACCGTGGCCCTGCGAGGTCCATTCGATCACGCACCGTTCCGGCCAGGTGCGGCGCAGCCCGGCATGGGCGAGCCCCGCGTCGTCGAGGAGCAGGCGGTATTCGTCGAGCGTCCGGGCGGCCTTCACGGAGACGGGCCCGTCGATCCTGGCCACCCGCGACGTGGAGAGGAGCGTGGTGCCGAGAACCGCCAGCGCCAGCCCCGCGCGGGTGCGGAGCAGGTCGGAGACGGCGCCGCCACAGCTCGCCCGCGTGGCCATCGAGGCGAGCACGCGACCCGCGGCGGGGTCGTCGAGATGATGGAGAAACAGCGAGCTCACGGCGACATCGCAGGGGGGGCAGCCGTCGGCGACGATGTCTCCCACCACAAACTCGGCCGCGGTGCATCGTCGCCGGGCCGCGAGGCCCCGGGCCCGTTCCACCGCCCGACCGCTCATGTCCACGCCGATCACCCGCACGGCGTCGGGGCCGCCCGCCCACCGGGCCGCGAGCCGCTTCGCGAGGGCCACCGTCACGTCCCCGCCGCCACAGGCGAGATCGGCGATCACGAGCGGTCGGCCGAGCCGCCGGGGGAGGAGTCGGCAGACGGCGTCGGTGAGCTGCCGGGCGGTGAGGGAGATGGCGTTGATCGTCCGCAGGGCCACGAGCGCGTGCATGTGCTCGCCGTCCGACAGGGACGGATCGTCCATGAGTTCGTCACGGCGTTGCTGCGGAATCGACCACACACCCACGTTCAACACTCCGGCGCCGCCGCGGAAGCGACGACGCTGGTGTTTACTGTAGAGGAGTTGCGGGAAACGCGTCGGCCGGGCGTCGGGAGGCGGGCGTCAGGGGCCCGGCGGACAGGCGGGCGTTTGATCGGGTGCGTCGTAGACGACCGGAACGCCCCCGGCGGGGGCGTCGAGCGGCGGGCAGCAGGGATCACCCGCAGCCGCGGCGGCCGGAATCATCGGCACCCCCGCGACGGGAGCCGCCGAAACCACCGGCGGTGCCGCCACCGCGCCGGGGTAGGCAACTGCGCCGGGATAGGCCACGGGCTGGGTTGCGGGCAGGGCCTGCGGATAGACCGGCGGCGCCAAGGGCGGGGCGTAGGAGTATTGGTTGGCGCTGTGGCTGGCGCAGCCCGCCGCGGCCACCGCGACACCAGCCAGCAGGGCAGAAAGAGTTCGCATGCGGGGAGCCTCCGAAAAATGCCGGGACCAACTGGCTTGTGTGGCTCTTGTGGCTCGTGGCCCGGCAGGGAGGCGAGACGATAGGCAGCCTCGGCGGTCGGGGCAATGCCGATCGGGACTGCGGTTTCGCGGTCTTCCGCGGTTCACTCCGCCGATTCGACGACGGCGATGCTGGCCGTGAACCCGTGCAGGACCGTGCGGCTGCCGATCGGGCCGATCTCGCCCTGGGCGAAGAAGCCCGCCGCCGGAAGCGGCCCCAGGCACTCCTGCACGCAGCGGGCGTCGTGGCTCGGGGTGTCGAAGAGCCGCAGGCCGCGGCCGTTGCAGGTGAAGACGAGGGCCCCGGCCGGTCGGGCGGCCGGACGGGCCGAGAGCAGGCTGCGGAGATCCTCGTCGGCGCTGGCGGCGTCACGAACGTGAAACTGCACGGTCTGTCCGGTGCGGACCAGATCCCCCACCGCGATCACGCCCGACTCCGGGTCGGCGCCCACGACATTCCGCACGAGGAAGTCGCCCCGGCGAAACGTGTCACGGTATTCGGTGGCCGCCCTCCCGACGTGCAGCGACGACCGCACGAGCTCCCGATCGGCCGGATCGAGCCCGCCATACACCTCCCGGAGCCGCTCGAGCGCCGGCCGGCCACCGAGCTCCACGATCATGTTCTCCTCCGACTTCGTGATCACCATCGGGTTGCCGATCGGCCGGCAGCCCTGCGAGACCACCGGCCGGATGCGGACGGCTCCCCCCACGAGCACGCCGACGGCGCCCGATTCGTAGGTCCGTGGACCGGCCACGAGCGTGTTGCCCCCCGGTTCGACGCCGCCGCTGGCCATGCCTCCGACGATCGGCGTGCCGGGATGCTCCTCCTCCATCCGCTTGATGAAGGCGTCGACCGGAAACGAAAACGGATCGGCGAGCAGGATGAGCGTCGCGTTGGCGGGCCATTCCCCCTCCGCGGCCTCCGGCCACCCGGCAAACATCCCGCCATCGGGCGTCTGCATGTATTCGAGCGACACCGGCTCGATCCACGCCCCCGGCAGCCGCGCCAGCCAGACGGCCACCGCCGGGCCCCCGTCAAACTCGTCGCCGCCGGCGAGCACGCCCTCGGCGGTGGTGCCGATCACGATCCGCGCCGGCACGAGATCGGCGAGCGACTCCATCGCGGGGCGGATCATGCGGCCGTGGCCGGCGGAGACGAAGACCACGGCAAGATCGGCCGGGGTGTTGCCGCCGGCGTCACCCGTCGCGGCGAGCTCGGCGGAAGCGGCGGCGACGGCCTCGCGGATCGCCTCGGCGATCTCCGGATGCGTCGAGCCGCCGGAGCCGCAGTGGGGGGCGTCGAACCCGGCTGGCGGCGTCATGTGACGATCTCGGCGAACGACCGGACCGCCTCGTGCTCGAACAGCCCCCCCGGATCGCGATTGCCCGGCCTCACGGCCAGCGCCGTGGCCATGCCGGCGGCCCGGGCCGCGTCGAGTTCGGCTCCCACGTCGCTCACGAAGAGAATCTGCCGCGGTTCGAGCCCCATGTCGCCCGCGATCCGGGCGTAGCTCTCCGCCTCCCGCTTGGGGCCGGTCGTGGTGTCGTAGTGGCCGCGGAGGTGGCCCGTGAGGTCGCCGTGCGACGTGTGGGCGAAGAACAGCCGCTGGGCCTCGATCGACCCCGACGAATAGATCCGCACGTCGAGGCCGGAGTCGGCCCACTGGGCCAGCGCCGGCGGCACGTCGTCGAACACATGGGCCACGATCTCGCCCGACTCGTAGCCCCCCCTCCAGATCATGCCCTGCAGCGACTTGAGCGACGTCTCCTTCACGTCGCGGTTCATGAGGTCGAGCGCGCTGAGCGCCAGCCTGGAGGCGCCCTCCGCGGAGTCGATCGTGTCGGCGGGCAGGCCGGCCGTGGCGGGTCGGCCCGCCGCCGCCACGCGGACGGCCGGATCGTCGCGATTCTCCGCCAGGAAATCCCCCACGCGTCGTTTGGCATGCTCGAAGAGCACGTCGTACACGAACGAGATCGACGACGTCGTTCCTTCGACGTCGAGCAGCACGCCGCGGCCGTCGAAGACGATCACGTCGCGGTCCCTCCGGAACCGGCGACCCAGGCGGGGCCGAGGCAGAGCGGCTCGTAGGCGGCGTGAACGCCGTCCTCGAGGTAGTGGGGAGTCCAGCCGCTCGTGTCCTGGAAGAGCCGCACGGTGCGGATCCGCCGGTCGCCGCAGAGGTCGAACCAGTGTCGCGTGCCCAGGGGCACGCTGATCAGATCGCCGGCCCAGACCTCGATGGCGAACACCGGCCTGTCGCCCGGGTTGACGTGAAACACCCCCCTGCCCTGCAGGATGAACCGCACCTCGTCCTCGGTGTGGGTGTGTTCCTTGCTGAACCTCGCGAGCATCGTGTCGAGGTTGGGCGTGTCGGGGTAGATGTCGATGACGTCGGCGGTCACGAACCCGCCCCGCCGTTTGAGCACGTCGAGCTCGGGGGCGTAGGCGGCGAGGATCTTCTCGGCCGGGGCGGCTGGATCGACGCGGTCTTCCAGCGGCCACTGCTCGTAGTGGAGGCCGTGCGCGGCGAGAAACTCCGCGATTTCCGCGGCGTCGGTGATCCGCCGGGCGGCGGCGGGAACGGTGACGATGGCCATGGCAGGCGTTCGCTCCTCTGGGTTACTGCTGTGGTTGGTGGTGCTGGAGGTGCCGCGCCCGGGCGACGCATTCGAACAAAAACTCGAAGATCTCGATGTGCCGCCGGGCCTCCGCGAGGTCGCGGCCCCAGGAGTAGAGGCCGTGCCCCGAGAGCAGGAAGCCGTGGCACTGGGGGCGGCCGGCCGTCTGCCAGTCGAGGCCGCCGAGCCGGCCGCGGATCCGGTCGGAGAGTTCGGCCATGTCCTGGGTGTTGGCGAAGATCGGCACCTCCTCGACGGTGGCGTGGGTGCCGATGCCCTCGAGGCCCTTGAGCATCTCGTAGCCGGAGATTCGCAGGCTGCCGTCGGCGAGCCCGGCGGCGGAGAGGATCGTGCCCCAGACGGAGTGCGTGTGGAGCACGGCGCCGACCGCCGGAATCATCTCGGCGAGGGTGCAGTGGAGGAGCGTTTCGGCCGACGACCGGCGGCCCGAGCCGTCGGTCACGCGGCCCCCGGCATCGACCCGGACAAAATCGTCGCGGCCCAGCGCCGACTTGTCCTTGCCGCTGGCGGTGACGAGCAGTTCGAGCGGATCTCGGCCGAGCACCACGCTGTAGTTGCTGCTCGTGCCGAGCGACCAGGAACGGGCGTGAAACTCGCGGCCCACGGCCCGCAACTGGTCGATGGGGTCGGCGGCTTCCGAAAAGGAGGAGTGGGTCATGCGGAAGACTTTATGGCAGCCCGGCATCCGGCCGCAACGACGCCCCGATTTCAGCCGCCGCGGAAGCCCCCTTTTCCGGCGGCAGGTCGGGCGGCCGGAGGCGGTTCTAGAGATAGGGGCTGAGGAGCCGGGCAATGCCGTCACGCAGCCGCACGGGCAGGCTGCGGGCGTCCACTTCCGCAAGCGTCCGTTGGCGGGAGCGGGCGATCACCGCCGCGATCCGTTCGTCGAGCAGGCCGGCGAGGCCGCGATCGTAGGTCTCGACGTTGAACTCGAAGTTGAGCCGCATGCTGCGTTCGTCCCAGTTGCCGCTGCCGAACATCGCCCACGACGAATCGACCACCATGAGCTTGGTGTGCTCGAACGGCGGGGGCGACTTCCAGACGTTGCAGCCCCGGCCCAGAACCTGCCAGAGCATCGCATCGCTGGCCCAGCCGACGAGGGCGAGGTTGTTTTCCTGCGGGAGCACGATGTCCACCCGCACCCCCCGCATCGCCGCCACGTCGAGCGCCTGGAAGATGGCGTCGTCGGGCAGGAAGTAGGGCGTCATGATCCGCACCGACCTCTGGGCGGCCGCCAGCGCGCCCACGAGCACGAGCTTGATGCGGCCGATGTCCGGGTCGTCGGGGCCGAAGCGGATTCCCCGGGCGAGCATGGTGCCGGCCGGTTCGAGAACAGGCCGCCAGGCGGGGCCGGTGAGGGTCTCCTCGGAGGCAAACGCCCAGTCTTCGCTGAACACCTCGAGCAACTGGGCGACGACCGGGCCCTCCAGGCGGAAGTGGGTGTCGCGGACGGGGTGTCGGGGTTCGTGGGCCAGCCAGCAGCCGTCGCGGATGTTGAGTCCGCCGGTGAAGCCGATCCGGCCGTCCACGACGAGGATCTTGCGGTGGTTTCGCAGATTGGCGTACGGAAAATAGAAGGGGACGCTCGTCGGCAGGAACCGCTCCACCCGCACGCCCCGGCTGACGAGCACGCCCGAGATCGGCGGGAAGGTGTAGGTGGACCCGATGCCGTCGATGAGCACCCGCACCTCGACGCCCCGTGCGACCGCCCGTCCGAGGGCCTCCGCGAAGACCTTTCCGGTGGGGTCGTTGTCGAAGATGTAGGACGCCAGCGCGATGCTCCGGCTGGCGGCGTCGATCGCCGCGAGCATCTGGGGATAGGCCTCGTTGCCGCCGTCGAGGGGTGTGATCGTGTTGCCGTCCACGAGCGGCCGGGCCGTGACGTTGCCCACGAGCGTGCCGAGCGACCGCAGCGGCGAGTCGTCGGGGCCGACCGCCTCGCGGAGCCGGTACTCCCCCGGCACCGCCGGCTCGAGCGCGTGGGTGACCCGGGCCTGGCCGGCCCGCAGCTGCGTGGCCCGGGAGCGGATCCGGTTGACCCCGAGCACGGCATAGGCGATCGCCCCGAACACGGGCGAAAACCAGATCAGGCCCACCCAGCCGATGGTCGAGCGGGTGTCGCGCTTGATCAGGATGGCGTGCGCGGAAGCGGCGATGTTGATCGTCAACACGGCCGCCGCCGCGACGTGGGGCCACATCGACATCCACCACCGCCACGCCACTGCGAGCGTCGATTCCATCGGATCCAAGGGTAGCAGACTGTGGAACAAGTCTGCCCGAGCGGGATCTGCCCGAGCGGGATGCGGGGATCATCGACCGGGGAAACCCTCGGCGTTTCCACCGGTCGATCGGGTGGACAAAGGTCTTGGACGACTTTGGCCACGGGCAGGTAGCCCCCCCACCCCACCCCCGGTCCTGCCACCTGCCGGCCCCCGGAGGGGTGGGGCGATTCGCTCCACCCCCGGCGGATCATGTGGGGCGATTCGCTCCACCCCGCCTGGTCGAGTGGGGCGATTCGCTCCACCCCTGCGGGCCCGGTTCAGGCTGCACAGGGCCGTTCGGAAAAATCGGAAAACTCGCTTTCTCCGGGTTTGGATGGCCAAAACACCCGGCAGGAAGGGGAAAATAGGGTGTGGCCGACAGTTTGGCACGCAGCTTGCATTTCATTCCCTCGCCGACGGATCTCAGGGGATCCGGAGGCACGGCATGAAGCCGTCCACGCCTCTTCAGGAAGGATCAACACCATGTTTCGCACCATTTTCTCGCTCGCAGCGGTCGCCGTCATGTCTTCCAGCACCATCTTCGCCGTCGCCGAAGCAGGCTCGATTCTTGCCGGACCCGACTCCTTCGCCTCGATCGCGAACGGTTCGCTGGCCTGGGCCGGTGAAGACGAGACCTACGTCGGGCTGACGACCCTCAGCACCGCCGAGGCCGATATCCCTGAGGGGAGCGTCGATTTTGTGGCCGGCATCGCCGCGCCGGAGCCCCCCGCTGTCGTTCTCGCCGGTATGGCGATCGGCGGCGTGTTTTGTGGCCGTTCATTGCTCAGGAAGCGGCAGCCCAAGGCCGCCACCACGGAGGACCGTTCATGAGTCGCCTTCCCGGATACACCACGGCCCGCACGCTCACCCCCACGGACGTCGTGCTGTGCCTCGTTCCCATCTGTCTGTTTCTGTCGATCGTGAGCCTTGTCTGACGCCTTGCGTGAGCCTTGTCTGACGCCCTGTCTGAGCCTTGTCTGATTCGTTGCCGCCGCCGGTGACGCTCGTCTTCTCCATTCGGAGTCTCTGTCATGGTCTTTCAAGCCTTCGATCTCGACGTAGACATCCCCGCCCGTGTTCCGAGCGTGGTGGTCGTCGATCCGGCGTTCGACGCCTACTCGGCGCTGGTGGCCAGTGCCCGGATGGGTCGGCTCGATCTCCATCTCCGCTCCAGCGGCACCGCGGCGATGAAACTCGCGGGCAAGATCCCTGTGGACGCCTGGCTGATCGCGGCCGATCTCGACGACATGTCCGGGCATGATCTTGTCGGTTTGCTGGAGGCCCGGCGATCCAGGGTCGGAAGCGAGGCTGGAGCGGCGATTGCCATGGTCGGGGCGGAGCCGAAAGGTTCACGCCACCGCCAGCTCGCCGAGCAGTCGGCCCTCGAGATCGGCGTTGACGTGATGCTCTCGAAGCCGATCACGGTGAGTGATCTCGAGAATCTTCTCGGCATGCCGATCGAGGAGCGTCGCCTTCGGTTTGCAACGCAGGCGCGGGAGTGGGTGGCGGTTCCTGTCAGCGTCGGCGCTGCGGTGATCGCGATGGCGGTGTTGATGATCGGCTGATCGGAGCGCTTGCCGGTCGGGCATGTCGTGGAATGAAAGCCGACCGGACGGCCGGCGGGTTGAAGAATCGCGTGGATTGAACATCAGTTTCGAGTCGGGGACTGGGGGCATTTCGTCTGGAAACCTGCGCACAGCCGCATGTGTTTCACACTTTTCCCATTCTTGGCGCGGGCCTGGCCGCCTGCTGCCGGTGACGTTCGTCATCTCTGTCGGGAGCCTTTGTCATGGTTTATCAAGCCGTCGATTTCGACGCGGACATCCCCGCGCGTGTTCCGAGCGTGGTGGTCGTCGATCCGGCGTTCGACGCCTACTCGGCCCTGGTGGCCAGTGCGCGGAAGGGTCGCCTCGATCTCCATCTCCGCTCCAGCGGCAGCGCGGCGATGAGACTGGCCGGCAGGATCCCGGTGGACGCCTGGCTTATCGCGGCCGACCTCGATGACATGTCGGGGCATGATCTCGTCGGTTTATTGGAAGCGGAGCGATCCGGAGCCGGAGCCGGTGCTGGTGCGGCGATTGCCATGGTCGGGGTCGAGCCGGAAGGTTCACGCCACCGCCAGCTCGCCGAGCAATCGGCGCGAGAGATCGGCGTTGACGTGATGCTCTCGAAGCCGATCACGGTGAGCGATCTCGAGAATCTTCTCGGCATGCCGATCGAGGAGCGTCGCCTCCGGTTTGCGGCGCAGGCGCGGGAGTGGGTCGCGTTCCCCGTCAGCGTCGGCGCTGCGGTGATCGCCATGGCGGTGTTGATGATCGGCTGATCCGGGCCCTTGTCGGTCGGGCGGTTCTGTGGAATGGCAGAGGAACGGTTTGCGGGTAGATGGATATGAGTTTTTAGTCGGGAGTCGGAGAACGGTTTGGCAGGAAACCCATGCCCTGGCGCATGTGTTTTGACAATTGGCATTTTTGAGTTTTGAGGGGGAAAACGTCATGACACACCACACTTCCGTCCTGCGCCGCATGGTTTGCCGCAGGGTTTTTCGCATGGCTCATGCCGCGGTGCCCCCGCGGGGGGCGGCCCGCCTTCTGCTGGCGGTCGCCTTGCTCGGCCTGGCCTCCGGCGTGGGTCATGCCCAGACGC
>SXGS01406730.1_pt1 | contig 14801 bp, 19 predicted proteins | sample 3174681 | NCBI WGS metagenome assembly SXGS01 (sample SAMN11356861, study PRJNA531348) | freshwater metagenome | isolation source: freshwater sample F1-80 | place: China: Fuxian Lake, Yuxi | collected 2017-12-25
AGCATTGAATGCCTTGAAAGATGACCTGAAGGCGATTAGAGCGATGGGTAATGTGAGTGAACTTGACGCAGTGATGGAGTCGCGTATTGCTTCGATCGCCAAGCAGGTAGCCGACATTAAAAATAAAATTTAATGAAGATCGATTGTATTTTGTAAGTTATGGATGAAAAGATCTTCACATTCAAGGAGGATGAATGGGTTCTTCCGAAACTGGAGGCATTTTTTCATTTACCAGAGACACAGAAAAAATTCGAAGATATTGGCGCTCAACGAGAACTTACTTCCGTACAAATGAATGGTGTAATGAATGGTATTCGAGAGATCGTCATTGGAAAAATTTCTGACGCAGATCTTGCGAGTTTGCTTGAAAAAAAGACAAACCTACCTTTTGAGAAAGCTCTTGATATTCAAGGGGATATTTTCGCACAAGTCGTTGGTAATGTTGAAAAACTTCTTGAAGAACAGCAGCAGATTTATAAAGATCTTCACCTCGAGGAATTTCTTCCGCCTCTTCCACCTGCGGCCGATCCAATAGAGACTATTGCACGTGAGATTGTGAAGAAGAGCGGTGCTGCTTCAAAGGATCATGTATTGCTCCGTCGTTTAGAGATGACGGTTGTTGCCCGGTTGAAGGGTGTGCATGATGATGCTGCGACAAAAGAGATGCTCGAGAAGCCGACGAAGACCGGAGGGTCTGAGCTCACATCCGAGCAGAGCGCGGGGATTATTGCTGCGATTACCGCAGCGTTGCCGACGCTTGGTGCTGCGAAAGAGGCTGCGGAGAAGCTTGCGAAGGAGCGTGCGGAGCTGGAGCGGCAAACGAAAGATGCGAGGGAGAAAAAGATGCAGGAGCTTACGGTTCGGTTTGGACGGGTTGTTGCGACACCGCCATCCGTAAAGACCTCCGCTCCAGCTGTTCCACTGCCACCTAAACCACCAACGTCTGTCTCTGCGGGGTCCTCTGTGGGGTCTGACCCCAGAGGGTCAGACCCCAAGGAAAATAAGCCCATTTTACCGGTCATGCCGCCTGTCACATCTGTCCCTGTGGGGTCAGGCCCCAAAGGGACAGATGTCCCTCCGGCAGCGCCAAAGTCCGTGGTGCCTGGTACCAAAGGGCTGGTTCCTTCTGCCTCGACGGATGGGCCTTATGACGTTGCGGCAGACGCAGCTATCGCTGCTTCGGGTGTTGCTCTTGCGAATGAAGACTTGAGGCGGCGGCTTCGCACGCTCGTGTCGATGTATTTCCGCGACCTTCGTGATGCGCTCGAGACACAATCAAAACTCACGATGCCTGTTGCAAGCGGGGGAATGGGAATGAGTGATGCTGACGCGGAAAAAGCTATGGCGGTGTTCAAGGAAAAAAACATCGCGTATCACGCGAGGGACGTTGCTCGCGTCACCGAAAGTAAGGCGCAGTACGTCGCGGAGCAAACAGCGAAGGTGATGAACGCAGGTGTTGCAGAGGCACAGAAAGAAAAAGAAACACTGGAGACTGCGTTTACGAAATTGGTTGCAAAAGGTGGAGGCGCTATGCCTGTCGCAACGCCTCCAAAATCACAAACACCACCAGCGCCACCGCGTGTCATTGCAGTGAGCGCACCAAAAGAAAAAGCTCCGCCTCCGCCGAATCTACCTGTTGAGGAGCCAGGCACACCGGGACCGCGGTCCCGGGAGCCAGGCACCTCAACAGCAACCAAAGAATCGGAGCCAGACACACCGAGCCTGCGGGCTCGGGAGCCAGGCACCGATTCAAGTCAAGACCAGCGCACGATCTCAGATGTCCGTTTCACCCCGCACCTCACCGGCCCGGTTGAAGAACTTCGTCAGCTCGCACTCAAGGATTTTCGCCGATTATCGAAAGATCCGCGCGAGGCGACTCTGAAGATCAAAGACAAAATCGATCTCCTCGACGATCTCGGATTCGAAGTGAAAACGCAGGGGATTAAAGCATGGCAAGAGTGTGAGGTGAATAAGACGTATCTTTCGATGTTACGGAGAAGTCTCGAAGGGACACCGATCGTCGACGTCGCAGCTGAGCTTGAAAAAAAACGTGAGCCGTTTTTGAATAAGGATGAATTCGCGGCGATTATGGAGCTTAATCGCAAGCTTCGTTTTGGGTAAAAAAGAAATCCTCCCCCAACCCCCTCCTTAGCGCTTTGCGCCAAGGAGGGGGACCTTAGAACCGTCCCCCTCCTCGCCCCGCGAGGAGGGGGTAGGGGGGAGGAGCGCAATTATGCTATGATGTTCGTATGAACAAATTCACTGTCCCGCAATTTATCGACGTGGAGGATAAGATTATCGGACCGCTCACCGTCCGGCAGTTCCTCACCATTCTTGCGACATCTTTTTTCATGTTCCTTGATTACAAACTGTTCGACTTTGCCGCGTTTCTTGCGACTGCGATTCCTACTTTTGCGATCGGAGGTATCTTTGCCTTTCTTCGAATCAACGGCCAACCGTTTCATTATTTTTGTCTGAATCTTTTTCAAACACTTCGTCGCCCGAATCTTCGCGTGTGGGATAAGGATCTGACTGACAGCGAACTACGCGAATTTGTGAGAGCGTTACCACCACCACCACCGCCTGCACGCATCAAAAAAGAACCGCTTGCGGCGACGAAACTTACCGAGTTGTCGCTGATTGTGAATACTGGTGGTGTGTATAATCCTGATGCAGATTAAACAAGCCAATCATCTTGTCATTCCGGCCTTGAGCCGGAATCCAGAACGTAAAAAGTTAAACCAAACGTTTCTGGATTCTGAATCAAGTTCAGAATGACAATGAAGAGGTATGCCTGAGATGCAATCAAAAAAACTCGCAGGAACAAAGCCGGGTCCGGCGACCCAGCGGTATTTGGATATCAACGAAATTAAAGAAGATGTCGTAATCATGAAAGACGGCACGATGCGTGCAGTGCTGCTCGTTGCGAGTATCAATTTTGCACTCAAGTCTGAAGATGAACAGAACGCGATCATCTCCGCTTATATCAGTTTTTTGAATGCATTGGAGTTCCCGCTGCAGATCGTGATTCAGTCACGTAAATTGAACATCGACAATTATCTTGAGCGATTAAAAGAGTCACAGAAAAATCAAACGAACGAATTGTTACGGTTTCAAATCTCAGATTATCGCAGCTTCGTGCAAGAACTCGTGACACTCGGACAGATCATGCAGAAACAATTTTTTGTGGTCGTGCCGTATAACCCGTTATCCGATAAAGCGAAAGGATTTTTTTCGCGACTATCTGAAGCGTTTACTCCTGCGTTGTCCGTCCGACTTGCAGAGGATCGATTCCGGCAGCGCAAGAACGATCTCCAAGGTCGCGTGGGCCACATTCAATCCTCACTCGGCAGCATGGGTTTGAACGCCGTGCAGCTCGACACACAAAGTCTGATTGAACTGTATTACCGCGTCTACAATCCGGAGTTATATGATAGCGAAAAGATGACCGATCAGGCGAAGCTTCGCGTGACCGATGAAATCACCACTGTTTGATCTTCCATATGGCATTTGAACCTGGAAAAATTGGACCGCTCGGCCCCACACAAATTCCGCAAGCCCCGCGGAAGCTTTCAGCGAGTGAACAGAAGCGTGCAGGAGAAAGTCAGGCGATTGCGAAGGAAAAAGAGTTGCTCGAAGAGGAGCGGATTTATCGCAAGGGCACCGTTTCCATTAAAGACATCGTCGCACCAGCGGGTTTCAAAATTGAACCGACGTTTTTGGTACTCAACGAAAGTTTTGTACGTACGATTTTCGTGATCACGTACCCGCGTTACATTTCACTCGGTTGGTTCGCGCCGATCGTCAACCTGAACTATCCGCTCGACATCGCCATGTTTTTTTATCCGGTGAAACCGGAGGTGATTTTGAAACAGCTTAAGAAAAAAGTCGGTACGCTCGAAGCACAGATTCTTTCTGATAACGAAAAAGGTGCACCGCGCGATCCGATACGAGAAACTGCGCTGCGTGACATTGAAGAACTTCGCGACTCGCTCTCACAAGGGACCGAACACTTTTTTCAGTTCGCGCTCTACGTCACGATTTACGCAAAAGATAAAAAGGAATTGGACAAGTTGTCCGAGGATGTTGAGGCGCTTTTTGGTGGAAAATTGATTTACACAAAGCGCGTGTTTTATCAGTCTGAGCAAGGGTTCAATTCCACTGTCCCACAAGGAAACGATGAGCTGATGATCACGTTCAACATGAACTCTTCGCCGGTAGCATCATCGTTTCCTTTCATTTCTGCCGATCTTACTTCAGATAACGGCGTGCTGTTCGGCGTGAATCGCCACAATAACAGTTTGATTTTGTTTGACCGGTTTTCGATGCAAAACGCGAACTACATTGTGTTCGCCACGTCGGGCGCAGGAAAATCATACACCGTGAAACTTGAAATTCTCAGGTCGCTCATGCTCGGGACCGATGTGATCGTGATCGACCCGGAAATGGAATACAAACATCTCTCCGATGCGGTTGGTGGAACGTACATCAACGTTTCGCTCGCATCGGAAGCGAAGATCAATCCATTTGATTTGCCGCGTGCGATCGGTGAGCAGGTGACGACCGAAGATATTATCCGCAGCGCAGTGATCACCGTGAAAGGACTTCTTCGTATCATGCTCGGCACAGTCACCGCGCAAGAAGATTCGATTCTTGATCGTGCGCTTCTTGAAACGTACGCAAAAAAGGATATCACTCCTGATTCTGATCTCGCGACGGTTGAACCGCCGATCATTCAGGATTTTGTTGACGTGCTCGAGGGCATGGAGGGGACGAAAGACCTGGTTATCCGCCTTAAAAAGTTCACAGAAGGTACGTTTGCAGGCCTGTTCAATTCACCAACAACAGTTGCAATGAAGAACACGCTCGTGACATTTTCCGTACGTGACCTTGAAGATGAACTCCGTCCGCTCGGCATTTACGCAATTGTGAACTATATTTGGAATACGGTGCGTTCGGAGCGCAAGAAGCGTATTCTCGTGATTGATGAAGCCTGGTGGCTGATGCAAAACGAAGACTCAGCGAAATTTATCTTCGCGCTCGTCAAACGTTGCCGCAAATATTATCTCGGCGTCACCACAATCACGCAGGACGTGAACGACTTTTTGCGCAATCAGTATGGCCAAGCGATCGTCACGAATTCGGCAATGCAACTCTTGTTAAAACAATCTCCCGCAGCGATCGATAACATTGCGAAGACTTTCTTGCTTACTGAAGGAGAAAAATATTTGCTTCTCGAGTGTGGTGTCGGCGAAGGTATTTTCTTTGCGGGAAACAAACACGCGGCAATTAAAGTAGTCGCATCGTATTCTGAAGATCAGGTGGTAACAACAAATCCTCAACAGTTGCTAGAGATTGAGGCAGCGAAAAAAGAATACGATGCTTCGTTAAAGCAATAAGTTATGTCACGCAGAACAAAAATTATTCTCGTGATTGTAGCCGTAGCACTTTTTCTTTTGGTGTTTTGGTTGTTACTGCGTCGACGTGGAGATGCGCCAATTTCCACAGGGAACCAACCGGCGAACGCGGTAAACAGCCAAAAAGGTCTCCTGAATACCGGTACGACCACTGCGGTGAACACTGCATCAGCGACAAACGTTCCGGTTGTGACACCGTCTCCAAAACCTCCCACGGAGGCGAATCTCGGTCGACTCGCCGCAGTGTTTGCAGAGCGTTATGGGAGCTATTCCAACACCGACAACGATTTCGCAAATCTTCTGGACTTGAAAGTATTTATGAGCGTGGCTATGATCGGCCGCACCGATGCCTACATCGCAAAACAGCAGGGGATGCCGCCAGCGAAAGAGCACTATGGAGTGACCACGCGTGCGATCAATACCAGTACGACCACATTTGCTGATGCTCGCGCAGAGCTCAAAGTAAAAACGCAGCGGCAGGAGTTCATTGGCAACACACCGAACGGTAAAGTGAAATATCAGGATATCGATGTTGTTTTTGTGAAAGAAGGTGAAGTATGGAAAGTGGATTCCGCAACGTGGAATTAAAAGATTCCCCCTCCTTACCTTTAGGTAAGGAGGGGTTGGGGAGGATTACCTTTGAAAAATTTTGTCGCGCGTTGTTTCCCCACCACTGCGCTGCCTGTGAAAAAGAAGGCGAGGTACTGTGCAAAGAATGTTTCGAAGACTTAAAAAGTCCCCACAAGGGGCTTTTTGCTTGTGCGACGTGTGGCGTCGCAACACCACTCGGTGTCGCGTGTGATTCGCGAAGATGTCAGGCGGCACCGCTCGACGGGTTACTCTCGGTGACTTCCTACAGCGATCGTACGTTTCGTCGTCTGTTACATCTTTGGAAGTATGAACGTGTCGACGCCGCCGGTGCTGCACTTGCGGAACTGTTCAAGTTGTTCGTGCGGCGTCATCGTACACTCATCAATATCATTGCGGAAGATGCAGAGATCATTCCTGTACCGCTCGCCTTTGTTCGTCGCGCTATTCGCGGATTCAATCAGTCAGAAGCGCTTGCTTCTATAATGGGAAAAGTTATTGAAAAGCGAGTTTCCACACATTTTTTGCGACGTTATCATGGACGTGCAGCACAAGCGGCGATAGAAGATCGCCAAGCAAGAAAAGAAAATATCACTGGGCTGTTTTATACCACATCGCACGTGCGATCTGGCGGCCGCTATGTCCTTGTTGACGATGTCGCCACATCATCAGCAACGCTGCAAGAATGCGCAAAAGTGCTCAAAAAATTTGGCGCCAAAAGTGTGTGGGGGGTTACTTTGCTTCGAGGATGATCGCACCTCCCCAACCCCTCCGCTAAAGCGGAGGGGTTGGGGAGGTGCGATCGATTTGCAAATCCCCGCAAACCAGGTATAAGTACAGAACACTCTGCCAACCATGGCGAGTGAGGAGGAACACATGAAAAGCTCGTTCACGTCTCGAAATCGTCTCCCTGTCATCGGTCTGACGTTCGCTCTCGTTGGACTCGCCTCGTGTGCGGTCGCCCAAGTCGCGAGTCCGCCGGAGGACACTCCGTGCCTCAAGTACTGCAAGGACCACGTCCGTTGCAACGCCACTGGCGGCCTGGACGACTGCCTGCTCAAGTGCCTCGACATCGAGAAGACGTCGACGGTGTGTACGGAGGCTCTGAAGCACGTCGCGAGCTGCACCACGTCGGCGTTCACCTGCGATCCGTCCAGCTGCGCCGAGGCGAAGACCAACTACCGCGAGTGCGTCGAGTCGGTACGCGCATCCACCAAATAATCCTGCTTTAGAGGCCCCTCCTTACCCTTTGGGTAAGGAGGCCGCGCCACCTGGCGCGGCATGGAGGGCGAGTGCAAGGAAACGGATCTTGTCACTCGCCCATCAGGGTTGGGGAGGATTACTTCTCACAACTTCGCACCATGTCGGTGCGAGCAGGAGGCCATCATGGCAAACAAAGAACAACTCATGCGTCTTCGTCGTTCGGTCACGGAGTGGAATGAATGGCGGCGCGCGAACACCGATGTGCAAATCGATTTGCGGGACGCCGATCTTTCAGGGCTCGATCTCCGCGGTGTGGATCTGCACGGCGCGTTGCTGTGCCGTGCAGAGATGTCGTGCACGAATCTTCGCGGCGCCGATCTCTCAGGAGCGGATCTCAGCGACGCGGACCTATCAGATTCCTCGATCGTCGAGGCGAAGTTCGCGGGCGCAGACCTTGCCTCGTCGAATCTCTGGGGCACCAGCCTGCCCGGCGACGAATCTCTCAAGAGCAATTAAGGATCTTCATCGCGAAGGATCGGATTCTACATCCGGTCTTTTTTACAATCGCTCTTCTTTTTTGGGGTGGGCACCCTTCGCTAAAGCTACGGGTGCCACATAAAAACCGCAGACGAGCTGCAGTTTTTATGTGGCGGAGAGGGTGAGATTCGAACTCACGGTACCATTCCTGGTACGACAGTTTTCAAGACTGTTGCCTTAAACCACTCGGCCACCTCTCCAGATTTTGAGTTGAGACTACCTATTTTTGCTAATCTTCGCAAGGTTCTTGGGTTCTGGTTGAGAACTCTTTAACTCATTTTAGACGGAATTTCGAGGTACTTTTTAGAGTTGATGCCCATTAGATGCCCAAAATATGGAGTCTGGCGTACCTCAACCCGTTCCAGGGTATCAATCGCATCCCGAAGCGTCGATGGTGCGAGGTGTGCGTACCTCAGGGTGATCTTCATATCTGAGTGCCCAAGAAATTGTTGAATGACCTGCAGAGACACGCTGTTACTCGCCAGGTGTGAAGCAAACGTGTGGCGAAGCATGTGCCAGCCAAGACGGCGGATCCCCGCAGCGCGACACGTTCGCTCAAGCGCCTTTCTCGCCATGGAGTGTGTGATATAACCACCCTCGGCTCTTTGAAAGAGAGGACCAGAGCATTTTTTAAGTTGAGAAAGCTCTGAACCGAGATCCTTCGTTATCGGGATACTTCGCTCGCGATTGTTTTTTGGGGAGGTCACCACTTTTCCACTAAGTGACCTTCGGACGACCAGTTTCATTCCTGAAAGATCGATATCCTGCCATTCAATTGCCACGAGCTCCCCAAAGCGCATACCAGTTCGCAGCGCCATGAGAATCATTGCAAACCACAACGGTTTGTCTGCTGCCTGCAAAAGTTGACCAGCCTCGTCACCGGAGAGGAAGTCAAACTTGCATGGCGGCATTCTGACGCGTCGTATCTCAGGTCTACTCTGTATCTCACCCCACTCTTCTGCGCACCTCAAACATTTTGCGAGCACGTTGAGTGTGTTATTGACGGTGCTAGGAGATGAGCCACGTTCAAGTAAGCGAGCCTTGAGTTGTTCTACGTGACGTACGGAGATATCACCAAGGTTCATCGAACCGAAGATCGGATAGAGATGGTAGTGGAGCACCGATTTTTTTCGTTTCTGTTCTTGCGGTTTATTATTTGCGACGACGTAGGAATTGAACCACTCCTCTCCGAACTGTTTGAAGGTTGGAGAGTTAGGTTTTGTAAGATTCTTCGCATGAAGAGGTTCTCCCCGTAATAACCTTTCTCGAATCTTTGATTCATATACTTCTGCACCCGCCTTGGTATTTTCAGGCGAGCGTAGTCGATGTCTTACCCGATTGAACCGAACATCGATCCACCAGGCATCTTTAATCTTTCGAACCGCCATACTCATTTCCATTTGTCCGCCGACTCACAACGCTTACGTCCGAGGTAGTTAGAAATATCTTCCGGGATAAATCGTAACTGTCCTCCGACCTTGATGAAGGCGAACTCCCTTTTATCCATCAGTCGGTAAAGCGTAGCTCGTGAAATCATAAGCCAAGCCATCACCTGCGGTGGTGTTAGGAGCTTCGGTACCTCAAGCGTATTGTGTGAATCGACGCTCATTTTAAGTTGTTAAGGTGCAACGGCTGGATGAGAGCTTCTCATCACTTTTTGGCCCATTGACCTTAACATAAGATTCTCTAGAACGTAATGTTCATCAGTGTGATTTCGCCATCCTCGTCTATCTTGACCGCCTCCGTTGATTGGGACACAAACTCCTCCGAGGGTGCGCGCCGCGCCACTAGGAACTCAGTGTATTGCTCAGATATGAAGTAAAACCCCGGGCCTTGGCCCGGTGGTTCCTTGCCATCCCGCGGCGACGCGGGACGAACCGTGTTCGTTTGGTAGAGATACCCCGGGCCTTGGCCCGGGGAGTGTCATTATTTCCAGGAAGCTAGAGGTAAGTAAACAGATACTGTGTATTAGCGTAGACACGGAGGCGGATGGTTCAATCGATCGAGCATTTTTGATTTCACGTAAGGCCTTTGATCTCAATGGGATGTGTATTTTTTCAGAACATGATGAGGTGTATAAAAGTTGTTTGAATAAGGATGAGTCTGTTGAATCGACAGTCATCTCACTTTTGAGACAACAAATGGTTCATTAGAGTGTCATCTGTTGCACATAAGCGCTGACGCAATTTCCAATCCTTGGAATAAAATAGCCGGCCAAACATTCGTTTGCCGACTTTCGTTTGTGAGAAGTTAAGGTTTGTGGATGAGTGTGGTGCAACGCGTACAACACCACCCTTCATGCGGAGACACTACGATTTTTCGCTCCTCTGCAACTCGTCGGTAAACAGTGGGTGATTGGATTTTATTTTTGGGGAATCTGTGGCCCCGAACAGCGCAGATACTCCACGCGACGATGCGATCGACTTCGCCGGAGGTGAGGCTTGATGCGCACATCAGTGTAAAACCGAGCAAGCCGGTGATGACCATAAAAGCGAGCGAGAAGATGATCTCCGTCCCCGAATATTCTCCGATTCCACATGTGGCGATCGGAAAGCATGCGAGGATGACGAGAAGTAGACCGAACAAACAGAGGGAGCGGCGATTTGATTCCCACATTGGTGTCCTCCGGGAGAGACGTTGGTGCCCGTTGATGAACAACACGTACAGCATGACAAAATGTTTCTGGACTGTCAATATTGTTCCAAGCGTTCAAGAAACAACTATTTGCCATATTTAAGGTAGTGTGACAATCTACCTTTAGTTATTTCCAAAAAGGAGAAGGAGATGCGACTATTTTCGTGTGCGGGGCGTTGTTTGAAGCTGGGGCAGGTGTCGTGATGAAGCGGTCTTCGCGACGATGGCTCATTGGATCGTTCACGGTTGCCGTACTCTCGGCGATCACGGCTCACTACCTCACCAAAGATGCCTTTAGCCACCTCGCGCTTTGGGCGGCAGTTCAGGCGCTGATGATTGTATCTGCGGGCGTGTTCGCGGGAAAGCTGATCCGAGTAACGAGCGATTTCAACAAGGAGAAGAGACGATGACAAGCACAGAACTCCGGGACTCGTTCGTCGAAGCACTTCGACGACTCGGACCAAAAAGCGAGTACGTCGAAGCGTTTCGATCGGCGTTGTCGCTTAGGCAGCGTGAGGGCGACCCATTCGAGTCGGATGAGCCATCGGGCCTACGTTCAGCACTTGCAGGTGCGCTTTCGATTTACGCCGGGCGTGAAGGCACCCCCGTGACGCTCGCCCGGCAGTCAGTGGACGATGCATTCTTCGAGGCGCTGCTGGACGCTGCCCGCGAGGTGCCAGAAAGCGTGTACCAACGGCTTCTCTTGCGACTAGAGGACGTGGGAACTCTTCCGCAGAACGAACGGGACGCGGAAGGTGTTGTCCGCGGAGCGTTGCAAGAGTACGCGCGGAACGCTGATCAGGGAATTGGTCCCGGTCCGTGATCCGCAACTCGAGCCTACCATTTCCTTGGTAGGCTCTTTCATTCCAGAACCGACTCAGGAGTGACATTCATCAATCGCATTGGGACAGGATGATGACATCGCTCTCCAAAAAATGATTCTGTTCTTGCGCTCCGGCATCTCCGCCGGAGCGCTCTTTTTTATTCATTACCCTAAAAAAAGACCGCCCTCTATAGAGGCGGTCGAAGGTACGATCACGGTGGTTCGGGGAGATACCTGAGGAGCTTACGTTCAGCGATGAAGTTCCGGAGTTTTTTGTACATCTCGGTCGCGGTCATTTGACCGGTGCCGAGCACGTCTCCGAGGTGTGTCGACCTGACGCTTTCGAAATTCACCTGAAACTGGCCAAAGCCGCTGAAACTTTCGAAGCCAAGAATCTCGATGTTCTCGTCGTTTTCGTCGATGATCAACGGCTCTTCGTTCCAGTCTCCCCAGTCGCCGTTGACATCGCTCTGCTCACGCTCGGTGATCGCGATGCCGTTATTCAGGAGGTAATCCCAAAGTTTCTGGTCGACGATGTACGGCTCGAGATCGTCCTTTCCGAAAACGTCCATGAGCGTACGCGTGGCGATCGGCGTAAGGTCGAAGGAAAAGCGATCTCCAACCCGGTTCCTTTTGTTTGTCATTTCTCATCTCCTCTTTCGTGTCGTGGGGTCAACTTTAGCATAAGAGGACCCAGCGTCAAATTTTTTGCTGCACTCGTGATCACGGTGCGTTTCACCGATCACTTAAATTTTTTTTCAACATCTGAACGTACCTGTCGCCAATAATCTTTTAAATTTTCATGCGAGAGAATTTTTTCTACTTGCGCCATGGGAATCCACTCAAGTCTTTCGTCTATGCTGATTGATTGCATCTTTTTTCCTGTGAATGGCGTAACGAGAAACATGTACAAAAAAACCTCGACACCTTTTGAGGTGATGTATGATATCGGCGGTAACTTTGAAAGAAGACGAACGCGAAGACCGGTTTCCTCTAACACTTCTCTTCTCATTGCAACCAAAGCATTCTCCTCAGCTTCAATATGACCCTTTGGAAAAGACCAGTCACGTTGTTTCTTTCGAAAAAGCAAACCAACTTCGAGATGGCCCGTAATTTTTCTGACAATGATCGCTCCCGACTTTTTTGTCACAGCCATACACTTAATCCACGAAACGAATTGCAAATTTCAAAAATGTTTTTCCTGTTTCAGGAACGATTGCTTCGCTAACCAATTCACCATCGTTCGCTTCGATGATTTTTCTCGAAGCAACATTGCTTGCATCGCAAGTAATAATCACCTCGCGCAGTCCAATGTTACGCGCTTCCGCAAGACCGAGTTCAAGAATCTTTTTCCCGTATCCTTTCCCTCGAAACGCGGGATCGATTTCGTAATAAATATGGCTCGCGAAATCAACGGGCATCGTCGCGGAACGCGATGGTTGGTGTCTGATTTGGATCATTCCGACACGAACATCGTCTTCCATCAATACAAACTCGGAAGTGGGGAGTTTTCCGGAAAGTCCTTTGGAAACAAGATGAAGCATAGTAATGAAATGATACCGCGATTCCCGAAGACAATTCAAAAAAGCTAACCAGGTTGGTTAGCTCAGTACTGAGATGCCGTAGGTTAAAGAAAATTGTGGTAGACGCCACCGGAGAACATCACCCACAAAAACACAAAGAAATAGAAGTCGAACTTTCGAAATGCAGCGAGGCTCAGTTTTCGTCCCGCAGTAAGTTCCCGCAACGACACGGCCCACACAAGTCCCACGAGCACAAATACCAAGCCCGTGCCTAGCGATGCAAGGACCGGTCCTACGCGGAGTTGCCAATTAGCGTCGGAAAGACAGACGTAGGTTATGGTTGAAAAGACCAACCATAGAAGGAAAGAGATGAGAATCAAGACTGAGTGAAATGGTCGTTTCGGCGGGTCGAGCATATCACGACCGACGATGGCGATTGCGGCGAGCACTGCACCAACCGAACCACAAACAAAGAACTGCATCGCATAACTCATGACGACCTCCTTCGTTGGCACAACGTACTACGCAGGAGATGTATAGTCAATTTTTTCTTGATTCATAAAGACGCCTATGGTGAAATCAGTTTTAGGAGGTTGGGTTCATGGACGAAAAAGCGGAGTACATTGTCACAGCTCCAAAAAACAAGATGCGGGCGATGGTGGAACTTACGGCCACCCTCGGCATCTTCAAACGTGAGTCGCGAGGCGAGCTGTTCGTCGAGTGCGAGGAGTTTTACGTCGCAATCCTGCGGGATGTCCTCGCTGCGGATATCGTCATCGTTCCAAAAAAAGTCGATTTGAACGAGCGGCTTCGTGCGAGTGCACGGGCGCTCCGCGCTGCTGCAGCTGACGTTCTCATCGAAGAAGGGCGTGTCATCCTTCGTTCCACTATTCCACGCAAGTAACGTAACCTCAGCTTCAAAGATTGTTCGGGTTGGACAATCTTTTTTTTGCGCGAATACTCTGTACACTTTGAATCCAATAAAAAGAGCGCACCCGGAGGAAGAAAGCGAGCGTGCTCTTTCCGACCAGGTGCGCATCGTGTCAGCGAGACGTGGTATCGAGAGGATGTTGGGCCATCCACTTCTTGGCTTCGTCGGACGTTGCGAACGCGTGGATGGTGTAGACTGTGGCGATTTCTTCTTGCCAGTCCTCCTCCTCGGAGTGCACCACCTTGAAACTGACGTTTCCTCCTGCGGAGAGGTAGATGCAAAAGGGTGACGGGTAGTAGTTGCTTTTCGTGATGGTGATAACCTCTCCACGATCGAGCGTCAAATCGAGGTCGTAGTACTCTGTCGGTGTCTCCTGACACACACCGGACAGTGTGCTCTGCTTTTCTTCGAAGGTACTCCGACGCAGGATCACGACGTACACGGACGCCGTAAGCAAGGCAAGACGGCTGCGTACATCCATGACCTGCTGCAAAGTGTGCGGTATGTGCGTGTCTTTGTAGAACGCGTTGAGCTGGCGACGCAGTTCGTCCGCCGCAACCGCACGATCGAGAATCTCCATGAGCTCATCCTTTTTTGTGCTGTTTTCGACCACTGAGAGCGCCTGCAGCATTGCAGATGCACTCGGGGATCGGCCGGAACACCTTGATGGAGTTCCGGCGGAAAAGAAGTGGTGTCGGCGTGAGCCTCAGGGGTAGGCGAGCTCGAAGGTGAACGGCACCTCCTTGCTCACGTCGCGGTCACCCTCGTACCAGTCGCCGCACGCCTCCTCGAACTCCACGGCCTCCTTCGGAAGGAGGTAGGACGGTCCCTGCATGGAGAAGAAGACCGACCTGCTGCCGTCCGGGTGTCCGTAGCTTCCCCGGACCTCCTGGCCAGCCGCCTCGCTGATCGCGAGACAAACCGAGTTGTAAGCAGCCGTGTCCTCGTCCGCCTCGTCGAGATGCTTGCTCGTGACGGTAACCTTCATGATGTCCTCCGGTAGCTATTTGTAGCGGCTCACCTAGCCGTAAGGGTCAGTTTGACTAGTGATAATAATAGCATAAAATAGGCTCTTTGTCAAGTATTCTTGACAATAAGTTTAACTGTAACATTGTCAGCATCGAGACCATTTTTCAAAATAGTAA